>OLNP01000685.1_pt1 | contig 33242 bp, 50 predicted proteins | sample 1671951 | NCBI WGS metagenome assembly OLNP01 (sample SAMEA3136629, study PRJEB25190) | human gut metagenome | biome: human gut; feature: human-associated habitat; material: faeces | place: Austria | collected 2013
CTATTCTATGCCGTGTTCGGGTTCTCTCCAGAACGCATCGAAAACTTTAGAGAAAGAGGAATTAAAGGTGAAGTACATTGTTCATAAAAGATTTAAGAGCAAGGCAATCTGCGGGTATGTAAATCTTCCCGCATTAACCGAATGTGAATGTGTTGATGGGCGCATTGTCTGTAATGGCAAAATTATTTGCAACGAACGCAGTGAGAACGCCCACCAGTATTTTTCACAGAATGAGGACGGGCTTGGTATGGTTCGTGGAAAGCTGACCCAATCCATTCAGCGCACACTGAGCAAGCGTGATGCTAACTACCAAAACAGATGGGACAAGGTGTGGTCAGACGAGGTCTGTCAAAAGTACAAGCGCGAGGACTACGAAGACTTTTGGCTTTGGAACCACGATTTCTATCAGGCCGATATCGATGTGCTACGGCATATCGCAAAGTTAGTCGGCGCAAAGGAGGATACATAAATGTTTCGCATTATCAAAATTGATGGCACAGAGCTTGGTATTACGGATTCTGTAAACTATATCAAGATTGGGGAAAGCGGTGATTACGCTACTGCTTCTGAGCAAGATGCAATCGGTATCGCGTTCAACAGTGAACCATACAATTTACTTGGGCATGAAGATATTGAGGGTGCTGATACTGTCATTGTGTCTAATGTAAATGGTGGTAATATGGTTTATGAACAACGCAACTTAATTGATGAGCTTATAATTGCAGCACTGGAGGTGTGAGTATGAAGGAAAAGCTGAGAGATATGTATGAAAGCCAGTTAATTGATACAACTGGCCTTTTAAAAGCAATTGAGCGTGGGTGGGCAACTATATCAGATATTGTAGAAATTGTTGGCGAAGATAATGCTCTGTCTGTGATTATGACTGCAAAGCTTTCCGAAATTTCTAATGCCTGCAATACAGTAATTGTATCTGGTGTTGATATTACATTTGGCGAGGAAAGCGTACACTTTAACCTGAGCATTGAAGACCAATCTAATATCAACAACTTATTCCGCGTTGTCGAATTGGGCGGGACTGAATTCCCATACCAGTCTGACGGTGGTGTATGCCGAGTTTATTCGGCAGCCGAAATTGTACAAATTTATATTGCCGCACAGACACTTATTACATCTCAAACCACCTATCATAACGAACTGAAACAATATGTACAGACTATGACTAGCGTAGAAGATATTTCTGCGGTTAAGTATGGTATGACACTGCCCGAGCCATACCTGTCCGAGATGAATGAAAAGCTTGCTATCGCACAGCAACAGATGCAATCAATCGTTTCTAAGATGGCTCAGACTGCGGCGGCTGAAAAGGCGTAACATTTATGTCTTTGTATCATGTATTGAAGTCTGCCATACTAGCAGTGATTGGTGGTTTAATTTATATTTTGATTGAACTTATTTGGCGTGGACACTCCCATATATCTATGTTTGTGCTAGGCGGCGTATGCTTCGTCGCAATTGGGCTTATCAACGAACTATTTCCGTGGGAACTTGGAATTGTGTGGCAGTCTATGATAGGCGCAGTGCTCGTAACGGCTTTGGAGTTCATAACTGGCCTTATTGTAAATATTTGGCTTGGCCTTGGTGTATGGGATTACTCAGATGTACCATTGAACATTATGGGGCAAATTTGCCTACCATTTTCTTTGGCCTGGATGGGTTTATCTGCAGTTGCAATCATATTAGATGATTATTTGCGACACTGGATGTTCGGCGAAGAAAAGCCGCATTATAAGCCCGTATGAATTGTTTGTTGTATATATGAAAATAGTGGGAGCACGGCAATCAACCGGCTCCCACTTTACATATTTGCACATAAAATAATGGATTTATAAGGGGGTCTTTTATGGACGGTGAAGTAATATGGATACCTCAAAACAGATATGGTTGTTTCTAAAATCGCATGGATTAAATGATTACGGTGCGGCAGGATTGATGGGAAACCTGTATGCGGAAAGTGGTTTGAACCCACAAAATTTGCAAAACAGTTATGAAAAGAAGCTCGGCTACACTGACGCAACTTATACTGCGGCGGTCGATAGCGGAGCTTATTCTAATTTTGTGCGGGATAGTGCCGGGTATGGGCTTGCCCAGTGGACATACTGGTCTCGTAAACAGGGCCTACTTGACTTCTGCAAGGCCACAGGAGCATCTATCGGAGACCTTGATACCCAACTAGGCTTCCTGTTAAAAGAGCTGTCAGAGAGCTTTCCTGGCGTTCTGAGCGTTCTCAAAAATGCGGCTTCGATTCGTGAAGCGTCTAATGCTGTCTTGTTTGATTTTGAGCGCCCTGCAAATCAAGGTTCATCCGTGCAAAACAAACGTGCTTCATATGGTCAAGTATACTTTGACAAATACTCAAACGGGAAAGGAGATGAATTGTCTATGAGTAATAGTCCTCTTGCCACATATACAAATATTTCTCCAAACAAAAATAGTCCGCGTAACCATGCAATCGACCGAGTGACCATTCACTGTTTTGTTGGACAAGTTACTGCTAAAAGAGGGTGTGATGTCTTTAAACCGTCTAGTAAGAAAGCATCCTGCAATTACGTTGTTGGATATGATGGTAGCATTGGACTTTGTGTGGATGAGAAAGACCGCTCATGGTGTTCTTCAAGTTCTGCAAATGATAATCGTGCAATTACGATTGAAACAGCAAGCGATAACTATGACCCATATGCAGTAACAGATAAAGCCTACGCAGCATTGATTGATTTAGTTACCGACATCTGCAAACGAAATGGAAAAACAAAGATTATCTGGTTTGGAGACAAAGACACAGCTCTGTCGTATAACCCTGCACCTAACGAGATGGTAATGACAGTACATAGGTGGTTCGCCAATAAGTCTTGCCCCGGCCCATATTTGTATGAGCGTCAGGGTGAGATTGCGGCAGAAGTAAACCGTAGACTTTCAAGTGAAGAGGAGGATGAGTTTATGACTAGCCAAGAGAAGTTTAATGAGATGTTCGCGGTCGCTATGGATGAATACCGTAAGCGTCTGCGTGACAACGACAGCGGAAGTTGGAGCCAAGAGGCCCGTGACTGGAGCACCTCTTCTGGCCTGATTGCTGGTGGTGGGAACATGATTGATGGGACTACCAACTATATGTGGGAGGACTTCCTGACCAGAGAGCAGGCGGCTCAATTGTTCTATCGTTTTAATCAGATGAAGTAATTATGGTCTATGGTTGGAGGTGGTTCCTATGACCATCAAAATTGAGCGCAAGGAAAAGCCAAAACGCTTATCCAAGAAGCCGAAGAAGAAAAAGTTGCTCGACCGTATTGGGTTTACCAATGCGCTTGCTCTTCTCATCATGCTCTTCCTTGCCACCGGTCTTGCTGGTGGCTTTTATCTTGCCATGAAGAGCATTGTAACTGGGTACACAGGTGCCCTTATGTGCTGGACTGTTGTGTTCACTCCGATTGGTACAGCGTGCGGCATTGTCTTATCAAAGATTGTTGATAAGAGCAAGGCTGAAAATAGTGGGCCGAATGGAGAGGGTATTAAATACGCGGCGGCAATGGCGTCTAACTTCCAAAAAGCAGATGAAGAGGATGCCGGCAATAGTCCGCCCATCTAAAGGAGGATAATCTATGGACTGGTTAGAATATGTGCTTTCCATCCTTCCTGGTCTCGCCGCCTCTCTGGTTGCTATTATAACTCTTACTGTCAAGTTAATTGAGTATGTTCAGAAAGCAATCAAAGAGAAAAACTGGGGCGAAGTTCTTAAACTTGTTATGGGCTATATGGAAGCCGCTGAGGAGAAGTTTGAGACTGGTGCCGAGAAAAAGGAATGGGTTCTTGCCATGGTCAAAGCCTCTGCTGATACCGTTAACTACGACATTGATATGGATGTTATCAGCAAGTTGATTGATGACCTGTGCGATATGAGCAATGTTGTTAATCCGCCTGCAGAAAAGGCGGGTGATTAAATCCGATGATTGATTATGTTGAGTATATCAACATCCCGACTAAAGTTGCTATTGCTGTAATTGCCCTGTTCTTCATCATGCAGTTAGTTGGAGAGTTCCTTGAATTCAAAGGAAAGGTCGTTCCAGAGTTTGTGAAAATTCGTAAGATATTTGCTCGCAGAAAAAAAGAACGTCTTATGATGCAAAAGATGGAAAAGACCCTTGACCAAGTTCAACTTACTCTTGATGACTTGAACCGGCATTACAGCACCGACAACATTCATATGCGGGATGAATGGATTAAGAGAGTGAACACAAAGCTTGAGCAATACGATATAAGCATGGCCGAGCTTGACAGGAAGCTCGACAAGAATAATAGCGATACACTGTCAATCCTAATTGACAATAAGAGAAACGCTATTATCAGCTTTGCATCTCTTGTGATTGACGAAAACAAGCCTGTTACTCGTGAACAGTTTAACCGTATCTTCAAGCTGTACCAGGAGTATGAGGCAATCATCCAAAGCAATGGCATGAAGAATGGCGAAGTTGATATTGCCATTCGTATCATCAGAGAGGCATATGAAAATCACATGCGTTCCCACACATTCATCAAGGATGTGCGAGGATACGTCGAAAATGACTAACGAATAAATTTTTGTGGGTGTATTATGGGAGCTACCTTTTGCAGGTAAGCTCCCATTTTTTTTGCGCTAAAAAAATAAGGCGGGAAGGAATCGCTTCCAACCCGCCTTACAAGCCCGTGTATCCCTGTTATGTTTGTGGATACCTGGGATATTAGATTTATTGTAAAGTCGCTCAGAGGGGCTCCTGTGAGCCCACAGGCGGCTTTTATTATATGTAAATGGGAATATCCTGCGAAAGCAGAGTAGTATTCCCATGAATTTGCTATATCAAACCCTATCTCAAGTGGTGTAGAAGTGGTGTAAATCAGAGCGCAAACGAGTGATTTTTGTATGTGCCACAATGCTTTGAGGTAGTTGTATGTGCCTTCAATGCCTTAAGGTACATAAGCACCCTTCTTTCTTCTCATAACTCCTCAAATCCCCTTATTTCAAGGGGTTCAAGGCTTTTGGTACTTATATAACCCCTTATATTTTCTCGTGTTTTTTCTATCAAGTGGTGTAAATTCTGGTGTAAAATCGGCCTTGGTGCTAGGAAGTGGTGTAAAACTACATAAGCTTGATTTTCCCGTCCAGGCTACTGAAGCTCTCAAGCTTTTTAGACTCGGTTGCCTCATTGTAAACATCCATCGTTGTCCTGATGTTCCGGTGCCCCATAACATCCTGGATGATTTTTAGGTTTCTCTCGTTTTCGCACAACCTTGTGCAGAAAGTGTGCCTCAAGATATGTGCGCTGAACTTTGGCAGATAAACAGGCTCTCTGTTTTCTTCCTGTGCTTTGAAGTATTCTTCTCTATTATATGTGCTTGTGATGTGCTGTATGGAATCAAACACATATGCAGGGGTAAATACCTTCCCTTTGCTGTTCAGGAAGATAAAACCTGTATATTCTCCAATGGAGAAAGGTTCGGTATCAGGACGGCGCCTTTTTCTCTTTTCGTTTAACAAAGCCTTCTTTACATCAGAGAGCATTGGAATGACTCTAAGTCCAGCTTTTGTCTTTGGTTCAGATATACGATACTTATATCCGCTAGTTTCGCTTGGCCTATATATGATGGTATGATTTACGCTGATGAGTTCTTTCTTAAAATCACAATCACACCATCTGAGCCCAAGCGCTTCGCCTATCCGCATTCCCGTTCCAAGGAGAACAGTAAACAGTGGGCCAAGTCGGCAATAAGTTTTTGATTGATATATAAACTCAATCAGCTTTGTCTGCTCTTCCTCTGTCAGTGCGTGTCTCTTTTCTTGTTCAACTGACAACATTTTTCGAAGGCTCTTTAGAACATTGGCAGTCGGATTTATCCGAACCAAGCTATCCATCACTGCGCTCTCAAACATTTGATATAAAATGGAGTGGACGCTTTGCACTGTACTTGCCTTTAATCCAAGGTCTTGAATCATGTGCATGTACAGTTTTTGGATGTCTGTGAATTTTATAGTTCGGATTCTTCTCCCACCAAGTTCATCTCTTACATGCTTATCATATAAGCAAATGTAATTGCATCTTGTGTTTTCTCTGAGGTCGGTACGCAAATCCATGAAGGATTTGAACAGCATGTTTACTGTAATAGACTTTGCATCAGCGGCTCGTATTCCATCTTCCATATCTCGCTGGACTTGTCTTTCGATATCCCGAAGTGCAGAAACACACCGTTTCCCATCTGGTGCCTTATCTGTTTCGACAAGTTTCCAACTGTATACCGTCTTGCGTTTTCCGTCCAAGTCGGTATAGCGGAACATGTACATGCCGTCAGGTCTTTGCACCTCCCCATTTCTTAAAATACGTCCTTTGTTGTCTCTTCGTTTTTCTGGCATGGCGATTCCCTTCCTGTAATGAGAAAAAGGAATCTGATATAGCATTCTATTCTACCATATCAGATACCGTTTTTCAAGATTCAAACCGCCTCACAGCGGTCTATGTATTTCTCAAAAAGAATCCGTTTGATTTGTGGGCGATTGCCATTCCAGAGAAGAAAATCTGCATCTTTGTTTTCACTGATTATTCGGCGTAGCTTGTTTTCTCCGATTCGGAAGTATTGTGACGCCTCTTCGACACTCATTGTGTACCGTTGCCAAAATGGTATCTGAGGCATATTACTCATAAGACACCCCCAATTCATATGGATATAAAAGTAGGCGGAGCTGACCATTCGGCCAGACTCCGCCATTCTTTTAGCCTTTACTTTCCGGTGGAACCCATACCGCCATTTCTTACCCCATCGGCAGAATCAGAATATGTGATTCCATATGGAATAAAAATGGCCTGCATAAATCCATCTCCGGCCTTTACCTCAATAACCTTACCTTCGTTACTGTCATTAGTAATCTTGGCAAAGATATGGCCTTCGTTGTCTGAGTAGTAATAATCGCTGTCAATAACGCCCATCGTGTTGTTGAGCTGGAGCCGGTACTTAAATCCGAGCCCACTTCTAGGGAGACAACCAAGCCACCAACCATCATCAATCTTTACCCGAACGCCGGTTGGGATTTTAATAGTGTCTCCGGGTTGGAGCGTAAAGGAAAATGGCGATTTAAAATCATACCCCGCCGAGCCACTAGTTGCACGCTTTGGTAACTCCAGAGTGTCATATAACATCCGAATATAATCATCCTTATATTCGGTATCAATAATTTCACTCATGGCTCCATAAAACTGTTCATAGCTGACTTTCTCAAATTCTCCTACTCGCTTCAATTGTTTCACTCCAATCACATAATCTGTTGTACGGTACTTGCATTTGCTGTTGTTGCTTCTGGGACATTCCACCATGGCGTAGGCGTGTTGATTGGTGTATATGGTGTTGGTGCATAATATGGATAGTAGACGGTGTCATCGTCTTCAGTTGTTTCCGTAACCGTCTCTCTAATCACATTGCCCTTTTCATCATATTCTTTTACAGTTTCCCGGATAGTTCTTTTAGTCATCGTGCATCATACTCCTTGCATTCCAATCTCTGTACTCTTCAAGTGCAATCCGTGCGTCATCTTTTGCAAAAATCCATATCTCATTGTCTGGGATATATGGAATAGAAACCGGGGAATAGTTGAGCCAATCCATCGCAACAGCGGTGTTAAGCGCTCGGTTACATCGGCTTTTATGCTTCTTAGATTTCTTCAGATTTCCCATCACAATATCTTGCAAACTTTCACATTTGGTTCTGTTCATCCAGATTTGGTCAACATTTGTCACACCAAGTTCCTTTATTATATCTGCAAGACCTGTCGCATTATAGAAGTCATCCATTGAACGGATTTTACTTATTGCGTCATCTGTAAATTGGATTGTCATGTGCTCCACAGAGTGGTTCGGTGTGTCAAAATACTCCATGTCAATCTTTCTCCTTTATGTATAAGCCGCAGTGACACATGCCCTCCTCCATTTCTCTGAACTCTTTACACATACACTTCGTGTCTTTGTTTTTTAAGAGGGCACAGGGGCAATAGCCAGAGTTTGCCTTTAGCTGTTTCTTGATTTCATTGGCATACTCTTTGTCTGGATTCGCATAGATTCTCATTTATCTCCATCTCCATTTACTAATGAAACGGCAAGCAACCCAGCAATTACTAACGCCGCGATTGTAATAATCCATGAAATAAAGATTGGGCTCATAACCAAGAACCATGGCCAATCAATAACATCGCACGCTCTTAACGTGCAGAATAATATCGTTAAGAAGTAGCAGAGATTTTTCAATCCTTTGCCAAAGTTTTCCCCTGCTTTTGACCCACTAGATTTTACCCTATTACCAGTAGCCATCTAAATCTCCTTCATTTAATTTTCTTTGCAAACTGATTGTCCGAAGACAGCGTAATCCCTAACACATCATCATATCTGCTTGGCCGGTCTGGAATGAAGCGCCCAAACTTTATCACAATTGTTCCCAATGATTTAAGGGATTCAAGCTGTTCAGTTATTTCCTCTGGATAATAACCTGTGTAAATTACAAACTCGGAATCATTGCCATTATCCCTGAACAACTTGATTAACGACTCGACCTCATCCAACTGAAGCATCGGTTCCATGCCACCAATCACAACGGCCTTTGTGATAGGGTTGTTCACGAAGTGTTCGTAAATCACTTTATCTGAGATATCTTTAGATGGAGCTTGGGCGAGGGGCGAATTTTGACACACCCCTACGTCCAGCCCAAGCTCAGTACAGCATTTGAAATCACAGAAGCAGGTGTTGATGAACATCGAAGGGACTTTATAGTTGACGAAGTCTTCTTCTATGATTCCTTTCACACGCATTACATTACCTCGCTCTTGGTCAGCACATCATACCACTTACGCTGGTTGAACTCCTGCTTACGAATTTTTTGATAACTGCTAACCGGGGTATAAAACCCTACGACTCGTGCGTATGTATCTGCAATAGGCTCTCCGCATACAGGACAAGTGGATGTCCCCATAAATGCGTGCTTGTTTTTGCACACAGAAATCTTTGTCGTGAACGCAAAGTAAATCACGCCCTGAGATGCCACATAGTTCAGCATCCCCCATGCCGTATCTTCGTTCGGGAAGCGGCTTTCGACATCGATGTGCGCGATACACCCACCACCACACTTCATGTCAAACAGCGAACCAAGGCGGCATTTCTCCTGGATGGTGCATTTCTCCATGAGCGGAATCCACTGGTTGCTGTAAATAAAATATCTGTTTTGTTCAAACAGAAGGTTGTCGGCCGCACAGATAACACCAGCACAATTCTCTGCTGGAATCATTTCCAGGTTAAAGGTGAAGTCACACTCAAAGCTGTCTTTGACCTCATTGATAGTATCCAGGATTTCAGTGGCAAACTCAACTGCATCATCCGTGTAGTATTTATTGCCCATCTCATCTTCGCCAATCAGGCCAAACAAATCCATGACCTCGTACATACCAATACCGCCGATGGTACAGAACTGCTTGTCCAGCTCAACAGCGCCATCCTGGTAGTTCGGAAGCAGGCCCTTCTCAATATTTCGCTTGATGATATGCCGCATGGATGACAGCGCCTTACAATCCAGAAGCACTCGGTCTTTTAAGATATCAATGTACTTCTTCTTGTTCAGCTTGCTCTCATATGCAATTCGGACAAGGTTAATGGTGCTCACACGGCAGGAACCAACAGACAGCGCCGTGCCTCCGATAGAGTTGATAAAGGCGTCCAGCTTTTTTGTATCGCTGAGCAACCGACAACAGTTGGATAGGATGCCGATATTGTCACTGACAAAGAAGTTAGAATCGCTCCACTTAACATTGTGGTCGCTCGCCCACCTGGCAAACTCTTCATCCTGGAATTTACCATCCTTGTAGTACAGAGAGTAGGTGAGCACCGGGTAAGTGAACATATTCTCCTCACGAATTTCGCTCACTACCTCCATGAATACCTTCTGGAAGTCGATAAAATCCTCAATGTAGTCAATGGCAAGTTCTCCATCCGGGAACTCTACACCGCCAAACAGGGACTCCAGGTAAGGGCGGTCAAAAATGGAGACGTTCGTAAAGGCGCTTTGGTCAATGCGCAGGAACGGCTGATTGAGGCGGTAGATAAACTTCTGGAATTGCTGACGAGCATAGTAATCAGGGTTCTTCATGCAGTATCCTGCGTCAACGTCCTTTTTCCAGAAGTACCAAGCCCAGATAAGCACGTTTGGAAGTCCAACTGCACCAGACTGACGATTGGATAAGAACGACACAAACTCAATCACATCGTCAAAATAGGTAGTAAGATGTTTTGGAGCCTGATGATTGTAATGGTCGAGGAAGAACAACCCCTCTGTCGCCAGGCGGGTAAGGTCATTTGCCCAGCAGTACGGGAAGTAGCTTGCGGTAGTGCTGTCGTTCAGGTAGAACCCCTTGCTAAACTCCTGCTCAAGCCACTGCTTTGCCGTGCGAAGACCCCACTGCTTTTTAATCGTGAGGAAAATCTTATTCAGACCAAACAACTTATCCTCGCTCTTTGCCTTCTCGGTCATAAAGCTACGGATATCTTTGTGGTTTGCGTTGGCATTGGGGTCAATCGAAGCATCGGCCAATGTGTCCTTATCAACAAAGTTGTCAATAAATTCTGAGAAGTCGAGCTGACTTGGATGCACTCCATTGATGTACTCAAAATCTTCCCCATACTTTTTCTTCAAGTCCTCAAGACATCTCTCAAAGTCCTTTGACAGTTTTAATGTAATGTCCATCGATATCACTCTCCCTGATTGTTAATCCATTTCACAGCATCTGCGAACTCCATGAGCTCTCCATCGACACACAAAACAGGGACAGATGTGATTCCTAACGCAAGCATTTCTTCCACTGTTGTGTTCTCTTGATACTGGATTCCCCTTTCATTCAATTTCTTTTTCAACACTCCGCACTTGGGGCATCCTGTTGAATATAGTACAACCATACGCATTACCTACCCTCCGCTATCTCTCTTATTACCTCGTATATTTCATTCCATGAATGTACCCGTATAATTCCGTCCTTTTGGAATGACACGTTATGTGGCGCATCCATTAGAATACTGATGTAGCCTCCGCCTTCATGGTTGTGTACACCATCATCGATGAGCACGTCTCCCTTAATCATCTGTTTATTAGACGTTATTATGACATTGCTCCACTTGATAAACGGGAAGTTCTTAAATAATGTCAATTCCATTTTTGCTGGCAACGTCTCATATGCAGATGCAGTTACGATGTATATACTGTGACCATCCTCCATTAACTTTTTTAGGATATCATATGCTCCTTCAATCGGTTTGATTGTTCCCCAAAACTCATTTATGGTCAATGGTTCATATACCTGTTTCCGTTCCAATGTAGGAAACGCCTTGGAGATGTCCCATTCCCGAACATCATTTCTTTTCACATTTGTTCCGTGCTTATTGTTCAGGAATGAGAGCCATGCTCCAAGTAAATCCTCGATGGTGTCATCCATATCAACTAATATAGTAAGTTGTTTCATAACACCTCTTGTTTTTCTTAGTCCAGCAAATCTGCCATTGCCGCAGTTTCGCTACGTTCTGTCTTTAACAGCTTCACATACCCAAACCGTGGATGACCTTTCAGCTTATTAACTGCAATAATCAATCCACTGTTTTTAACGAATACTTCTCCGTCAACCTGCTTATAATCGCCATTTACCCACAGCGATGAGCCTTCTCCAACTCGACCAAGCAGAAGTTGAATATGTTCCTTGGTCATATTCTCTGCCTCTGAACACATGATGATGGAGTCGCGAATATCGCGGCCCCTGATAAATCCTAGGTGAACCAGTTCAATCTTCCCTTGATTCATCATGATTTCAAGTCCATCCACTCCGCCGAGGTGGTCTGCCAATGGCATTGCAAATGGAAGTAACTTATCGTTGTAATCGCCTGGAAGATGACCGATTGGCTTTGAGTTTTTCACCTCAATGTTGTTTCTTACCCAGACAATTTTGTTGTATTTACCCTTCTCGACAAGGTCAATTGCCGCCGATGACATTAAATAATCCTTGCCGGTTCCAAATTTGCCAGCAAGGAACTTCACTGTGATGTCTTGGTTATACAGCATATCAAGAGCTAACTGCTGTTGGATATTTCTTGGCTTCACCTTACCAAAGAACCGACTGTTGATTTGCTTAAATGGTACCTTCGCAAATTGTTCTCCCGTCCATCTAACTTGGTCACACAACTCGTCATTCGTGTTCTTTAATAAAAGGTACTCATTTGTCAAACATCCAAAATTATCTTCGAGCTGTCCGCTGTAAAACGCGGCCATGTCCTCATCTGATAAGCAAACCTCTCGATATCCCAGGTACTCTTCCACGCAATCACCTCAAATAATTTCTTCGATGTCGCAGTCTTCTCCAACAATTACATCAACAAATCCCTTTTCCTTCGCCTCGTCGCTAAACATATACCATTCAACCCGTCGCTTGCTGTCATACTCTTCTGAGGTCAACTTGCTTCTGGACAGGACATACTCCTTTACTCTGTCTTCTAATTTCTTATTGAACTCCATTCTGTCCTGTGCTTTTGCACCTGAGTCCCAAACAAAGTTTGTTCCATCATGCATCAGGAACTTTGCATTCTTAGTTGCAAAGCGCTTATGCCCAGCAAGACCAATCAAGAAACCCATGGAATATTGATAGCCAAGATTGATAGTATACACTGGAGTTTTGCTCAGCATAATCGCATCAACAAGTTCAAACCCAGAATCGACATCGCCACCATTTGATGTGACATACAGCAGGATTGGTAGTCTCTCGTCCACTGGGATATCGGCGTCTTCGCGGTTAATCTGCATAATATGACGAACCGCGTCGCCGATTGTCTCCTGACTAATATCATCGCTGATAAACAGCTTCCTCTGCTTTAAGTCTTTGAGGTAGAAAATGTCTTCCAGCATTGCGCTCTTCAAGACAATTTCATCGAAATCGGCTTCAATGTCTTCATAGTAACCAGCCGGGTTCTTTACAGTGCTCATAGCAACCTCCTTAGTTTTAGACCTCATCGAAAGAAATTTGATGATGCCCGTTTAATTCTGTGACTATTTCAGAAACGGTTTGCCGAAGGTCATTCAGTGTTCCGGCGTTATGTATATAGATGTCTGGCTGTGAATCATCCAAAGCGGTTTCCGATGGATGGTTCTGTTGCTCAATAGTAAGCGGGCTTTTGAACCCATCTCGAACAACTCTGATATGTATTACATCAAAGCCATTGTCTCCTAAATAGTTCACTTCATTTGGGAACCGACAATCCGGGATTAGAACGTAGTCCCATTCGTCCTTAAAGAACCACAGGATAGTTCCGATAAATCTGACCCAGTAGTCCTGGTCTCGCGCCCGGATTACATCTGTTCCAATTCGTTGCAGTAGACTTCTGCCATATTCATCTTTCTGGCCGTCCCAACCAAAGAATGTTTTGCAGATGTATTTGACCAAATCTCCATAATGGGCAATCAATACGGAGTAGCCATCTGACTCCAGCGCTGTCTTTATAAATCCAGCAGTAGTATCTTTACCATGTTGTGCCTTCCCGGAAATCACAATTACTTTCACCCAAGCGCCTCCTTCTTTGGCATCAAGCCGCAAGAATGTTTCTCTTGACAGAAACCCATATACTTACACTTTGGCATGAAGTAATTTGAAACTAGATACTCCCACTCATTAGAGTATTCTCTAAGAGCATCACATAAATCTTCAAAGAGATTGCGGTACTCGTGGTATGCTCTGGAACACATTCTTTGGTGCGACATATCAATCAAATTGCGGAGATTATGCTTGCATACAATTTTAGTTTCCATCCCCAGCGGTAATCCGAGCGCCGAATCCTCTCTTGGAACACCAAGTTCCTCCAGCTTTTTAACTTCTGACTGGATTGTTTTCATGAGGTCGATATAAATTCTGTTTGCAGACGGATTCTGAGCAATACTAGGTGGAACCACATAGTCAAACCCGCTCTCGTAGTCAATATACCGTGTGCTGGCCTGCAGCCTAGTAGGAGAACCGCCAATATGCGTATACCATTCACGGATTACCCTCGCGGAATAGCCATCCAAAATTATATAGACATCTGGATACTCAAAAGTTCTTCCATGCCCACTCTCTAAACAGTCAATACCACGTTTATAATTTTTCAGACCATCACTTGTGTCGGCGCCCCAGCAAATCCCGGCTTCTTCGCCTATCATTGTGATTGGAGTTTTCGTTGTGTACTTTTCTTGAATAATTACCGTCCCCATTTACAACCTCAACTTTCGTAAAGTTCTGGATAACTGCTATAACACAAATATGTGTACCCTAATTTCTCATCGTACAGTTTGAGATATGTACCGCTACCTTGTGGGAAATTTGCCTGGAACACGACAGACCCATCATTGATAATTCTCTCGCCACTTAATAACCTAATGGCAATCATTACGCAGTCCTCATATGGGAGAAGGTCGGCAAAGTCTTTATCATTTCTGCTGTAATACTGCCTATCTTGATAAATGCACTCTTCAATCGTATTTGGGAATTCTACGGACGCTACTCGATTTAAGAGCACCTCTCCAACCATCATCTTCCATTCAGTTGATAGCCAATATGAACCGGCCTCTGCTGTTATAATCTTTGATAGTAAGAACAGGTCTTCAAAACTGATTTTCTGCTCATTCAGATGTAGGGCGTCGATTTTATTGTTTCTTTTCTCCTCGGCCTCAAGGCCGCCCTGAATATCCCCACTCAAACAGCATGTGACCATATCGCTCAAATAGTCTCTATCGAAGGAGAAACCGGCGAAAGACTCATACTGATTTAAAAAGCTAGTTGTGGTTAATAGATTATAGTCAAGATTTAAATCTTGGATTTTTGCGTTCCTGGCTAAAACAGCGGCACTCAACGCATCCGTATCACCGTAAGCCGCAGATTTAATCATAATATCCATATAATCAATGTTACTATCATACAGTTTTACGGTCTCCACATCTTCAGATGTTTTCTCATCATTTGCTTCATATGCACAACCGCTTAACATAGAGCTTGCTACAAGTAATGATAAGAAAATAGTGAAAATTTTTTGCATTGTTTTACCTCTCTACTGTCTGTGAAAAAGCCCCGGAGTTAAACCCCCGGAGCCCATCACAGTATGTTACCTATCGCTTATGTGCCATGTCGTATAAAACTGTCTAAGAATTCGTCAAGCGCCTTAGTGTCGCCTGGTTTTAATTCTTCCTCTTTCTTAGTCTTTTTTCTTGCTACGGCGTGGTCTTCTATTGGCCTATAAGCACGTTCAACTGCATCACGAAGAGCATCTACATTAACTGTGTCAGCAAGCGTTCCAGTAAACATACCTCTGGTGTAATCAGCATACGGTTCATACGGAGTTCTTGCCCAATATGGCTCTGCATAAGCATTAGTTGTGGCTACACCAACCGTTGGCCTTATCAAATCTCCTATTTGGACTCTGTTTCCAGTCATAGCATCCGTTACCCAATACGCACCGTCTCCATCTGCCGTAATGGTCATTGTGGTGGTATTTGCCACATCTGCTACAGTTGGTACAGTCTCTGTAATTGGCGTTGTTACTTGTTGTTCTGTCTCGATTGCTTCCCCTGCATTAAATGTCGTTGGCCCAAATTGAACAGTAACGCCCATATTGGTAAACTGCAGAGGCTCTCTGCTTTCTAACCTATACAGGCTGTTATCCTCGCCAACAACAATAATGTCCCCTTCGAGCATCATTGGGTCATATACCATACCGATAATGGCAGGTTCAGCAAACTCTGTCATGCCATGTTCTGGAGATACCACGGCAATAGGAACGCCATGATATTCTCCATATGTATCCCCTGTATAAATCGGGTTTTGTGCGTGAGCAACCATCAAATAATAGATATCCATCGACACAACAAGCGCAACCTGATACTGGTTTGCTCGTGCAATCCTGTCTACGCGATGCAGGTTTTCATCAACCGCATACATGAACACATTATATTCTTCATTCGTCATCGTCGCTTACCTCTATAATCGGAGATACCTTGCACTCATTGACTAAGTCATCAAAGCAGTCGCAACACAACTGCATATCGACAATGTCCCCGTCAAAAATGCTACCGTATTCAATTTTTCTATGTATGGTGAAGTCCTGCTGCAAATCGAAGAAGTCTAATTCTCTCCCACATACATTGCAGACCTTTTTCTCTTGCAAATTATGTTCCTCCTTCAATTATAAAACCGAAGTTTTATACTGCTCACAACCGCTAAATTACCCGTTCATACGCCGTCAGCTTGAAGTATTGCCCATCTCTTTCGTACCCCTTACAGAAGATAATGTCGCCATCTTTTACAGGTTCTTTGTTATAGACATTATTGAATACGGTAAATCTGCTCTCCTTTCCACTGCCGATTGATTTCGTAAAAACACTATATCCAAACTGCTTCCCATCCTTCTTACGGAACAGTGGTTTTAAATCTGTTATGTATAACTTACGTCTATCCTTCTCCTCGCCGGATACATATCCGATATACCCCATCACATCATAGAAGTTTCTAACTTTAATAAGGTCGCTCAAGTCCTCTAGGTGCATATCTCTGATTGCCTTCTCAGCTTCGTGCAAGATAGACGATATGTCCAGGAGGGTGTAGCTCTTTGCAATTCCGCCGGACTTTGTAACGCCAACAGCATACCTCTTGATAATATCCTCAAGGGGTGTACCGTCTACGTCTGACTTTTTGATTTGCTTTGCCTGCCCCTTCTTGAAGAAGTTCGAGAACAAATCAACCATCCGAAGAAGCTCACGCTGGTTACCAAAATCAGAGAAGAAGTCAAGTTTAATGAGGATATCAAGCTGTCTTGAGTTGATGGAACTCTTTTCGTCAAGGTCTTTGAGCAAATCCATGAAGCTTGTGTATTTATTTTTTGCGAGTTCATACAATTCGTCCGCAAGACCAGCGCTCATGTATTTAACGGATGATAATCCCTTTGCGATAATTTTCTTTTCTTTATCGAAGAAGTATTCGCCTCTGGACAAACCCCACTTTGGCAAAGTGACACGGATGCCGACCTTTGTTGCGTAGTTGGTTATGTCTGCCGTCTTATCCATGTTATCACCAAAGATGTTCAATGCCGCCGTCAAGAACTCAAGTGGATAGTAGTACCGTAGATACCCACAGATATATCCAATGGAAGAGTAAGCATCTGAATGATTCCAAGAAAAGCCATACGCGGACGCATCAAGGATGATTTGTAGGAATGGCTTGATAACCTCTTCGCATCTTTCCTTGGTAATGTCGTAGTGCTCCGAAGAATACTCAATAAATCTCTTTTCAATTTCCGGCAGAAGTGTTTCTGTACCCTTTTTCTTAGCGATAGCCCGACGAACGTTGTCAGATTCTGCTGCAGAATAACCACAAAACTTCACAAGAAACTGCATGATAGTCTCTTGCATTGCGATTCTGCCTGCCTCTGGAGACAGGAATTCATTCAGAGCATCGAAACCATTGTCGTAGAATTCTCCCCTGGCAACACTATCACGGAAGCTCGCACACGCAGGTCTGAGCAGTCCATTTCCAAACGACATCCACTTCAGCATAGAGAAGTTCGGAATCTTTGACCTTGCAATCTCCAGCGTTTGGTCTGACATAAATTGTTTGAGATAATGCTGTGCGCTGTCAGACTCCCATTGGAAGATAAGGGTTGTATCATCACGAATGCTTTTCCAGACATTCATATCTTCCATATCTGTATTGTCCGGGGTCAAACGCTCAATGCCAAGCATCTTACAGGTATCATTGATTACTCCGATATTATCCAAGCCGAGTATATCAAGCTTGACGTACATCAAGTCATCCAACTCTTTCATGTTTATCATTGACACTGGATAATCTGATGTAGATACACTACAAAGTCCAACGGTCTGCTCAATAGGGAGGTCGCTTATCAGCACTCCGCTTGGGTGAGTTCCGATTGAGACTATGGTTCCATTGACAATATCTACATATTTGAATACCTCTGGATACTTCTTACGGATTTCATTTTCATGAAGCTCCACTTCCTTGCAGATAAGGTTTGCGGTTTGTAGATAATTGATGTCGGCTCGGTCTTTATATAATGCCCTGCAAACATCCCGAATTGCACCCTTCATAGCAATTGTGTTGAAGGTGATAATCTCGGCGGAGCGGATATTGGGCAGATTCATCTTGTCTCGCAGAAGAAACTGTTTTACTGTCTCTCTATCTTTTCCAGAATAATCTGTATCAATATCAGCATTTGTAACACGGGAGGGATTCATAAAACGGAAAAAGTTCAGGCCAAACCGTAAACTATCCATCTGGGTTACGCCAAGGAGATATGCAATCATACTCCCTGACACTGAACCACGACCATATCCACATTGGATATCGTTTTCCTTCTCCCATTCACGCAGATAAGTTTGCAACAGCATAAAGTCAATTGACTTTGTCGCCTGGTAAACACTGAATTCATTTTCAAGCACAGGTCGAAGTTCTTCTTCTGTGTGATGTTTAAGGGCATACGGATGACTATGTAGCGCATCATCTATTTTTTGCTTAAAAGTCTCTTCTGGATTCTCATAGATGTGTGGGTACTTTGTTCCACGGTCGAGCTGGAACTCTTCCACCATATCTGCCATTCTGTTTGTGTTATCAATCGCCTCAAGAAAAACATCTTCTGGAAGAGAGCCCTGTTTTTGATAGGCAGAAATCAACTCGTCATACGTCTTGAACTTTAAGTCCCATTTTTCTTCTCCATCAAATCTGATATTCTTTGAAACCTGTAGAATACTCCGCCCTTTTTCGTGTTCTTCATTTAGAACATGGGTATCTGTTCCAGCAATAAGAGGGATGCCAGTTATGGTGCTCAGGTCGTACATCCGTTTGTTGTAAGACACCTGCTTATCATCCAAATGATGACCAACCTCAAAGAAACACCGCTCTTTATGGGCCGTCATAAATTCAAGAAACTTCTTTTGTGTCGCATTGTCTCCCTTACCAAACACTCCACCGACGCAGGCTGTGGTAATCAGAATGTTGTCACTTGTTGAGAACAGCTCGTCAAAAGAAATTCTTGGGGCATAATAGAAGTGGTTGTCTTTTCTATTAAAGCTCTGAGATACAAGACTATTCAGCTCTAAAAAGCCTTCGTAGTTTTTGGCAATCAGTACACAGTGGTAATTGTCACGAATCTTTTCGGTTAAGTCTTCTGTCAGATATGCTTCAACAGCATGAATATACTTCATACCTGCCTCTTCGATGGCACATTTCTTATGCCACCACTCCATGACGCTACCGTGTTCACTGAAAGCCATTGCTTTCATACCACATTCTTTTGCTCTATCTATGTATTCTTTGAACTTTGTTACGCTATCGATATTGGTAACAGCATTGCTTAGGTCTGAGTGAAGATGATAGATACAGTAATTGTTACTTACCGCCATGACAACCTCCCTTCGTATAGCTTTTCCCAAACTTCTATACCTTTGTCTACTGGTGAGTCTTTTTCATCAAGCAGATTTTCCATATCCCATGTGTATTCGACTTTTACAAACTGTTTTAGCCGCTTGATATTATGGTCTTCTCGCACCTCAACATCTTTATCAAGAGCAAAAACAACTCGGTAAGCTAAACAGGCAAGTATTTTCATCTGATGTGGGTTCAGATGGGAAGTTAGAATCGCCCCTGTGTTATGGATACCCCATGTGTCGGCCATCATGACCGACTTTGCCCCCTCAAACAGTATGATTTCTCTCTTTTTTTTAATTTCGGACAGGTTTTCCGCAATGCCATATATTGTGTCCAGCTCACCAAGTGGTTTGAAATAGGTGTATTTTCTTAAATCTTTCTCTTTCCATTGTGGGTCAAGAGTCCTGCCGCTTACATTGATAATCTTTCCGTCTATATTCCGTATTGGATAAACTAGACGGTCTGAAAAACTGTCATAATAGACCTGGAACTTATCAAGCGACCCTCTCGATATCCCCTCAGACTCCCAGATAGCAAGTTTATCCTCGCGCTTCTCGTATCGCTCCATATAGTCATCTGGAAGTGTTACCGATTTGCCTTTGGGCTGGCTTTTTTTAGGTTTTGCAAACTTTCTGGCAACCTCTGTTGCCGCCAATTTCCGATGCGGCCTAATTTCGCCATCTACACCTGCATAATTTTTTAAGATTTCAATGGCTTCATGGTATCCGCATTTGTTATAGAAACGGACAAATGTTAAAACATTTCCTCCAACGCCAGAAGAAAAATCGTAAAAGCTGTTTGTTTCTTTTCTAACGGAGAAGGACGGCGTCTTTTCATCTTTGAGGGGAGATAAAGCCCAATACTCTCCATTTTTCTCTGTAAATTCTGTGTACTGAGAGATGTAATCCAGGATATCAATTGACTCTATCAGTTCCGTGAGTTCCATACGCCGCCCCCTTCGTTAGTTATTTAATTATGTTGATTGCTTAAAATGGTGTCTGAGGTATATGCTGTTTGGCCTGCTCGTACAAGATGTGGTTTCCATCAAACATGAGGTCTATGTATTCGCCTTGTGCCATCTGCATACCATTTCGGTTAACAGTGACACGCAATTTCTTGTTTCCACACTCTGCACCATCTACTTCTATTTCCTCTGGAGTTTTATCGGAAATCATAGCTATTGTTGATGCGTTCCGTGCTATCTTTGCACTGTCCGCAAGTTTACCAGTCGCTGTTGCCTGGGCCGCACCGATACCGGCAATATTCATTTCTCCACAAATTTGGTTCTTGACCATATCGACGAACCGACCGAGCTCCTGGTAACTGTCAAACGCATCTCCCTCGCCTTTACCCTTGAAGTAATCGACGATTAAGACATCTAACCCCTGCGTATGATTTACCTTTTTTACCGCTGTATAAATACTTTGCTGGTCAAAAGTCGGAATATAGATGTGGGTAAACTTTCTTGTCTTGAGCCATTCCTTTGCATCAAGAATTCTCTGCTCCTCTTCTGCGGTATAGGCACCAGATGTTAGTCTCTTATACTCGATTCCAGATAAGTGGGCGAGAATTCTTGCCGTGAACAATCTTGTATTCAACTCACTGTCCAGATATAGGATTGCATAATCGTTCTTTAGAAGGTCAACGGCGCAATTCAGCAACATCATGGACTTTCCCTGTTTCTGCTCAGCCCCGAAAATAAATAACTCTCCTCGCTCTATTGTCGCATAGTCATTTAAAGCAGGGAACTTAAAGGGAATCCCAGCATATCCAGTGTTCTGTCTTCCTTTTATTTCCGCCCAGCATTCATCGATAACTTCGCAATATGGCGGCACTTCATTGGTTGCAGAAAATTCCATCATAACATCATCCATCGCCCGATAGATATGTTGTTCGATGTTTTTCACGGACTCGTTAAAACAAATTGCTTCACATTTTTTCAGCGTCTGCAATGTGTCTCTACGAAACGCCGCGTCCATTACATTTTCTACACAGAGCTTATACTCTTCGACGGTATGACGCGCAAGGTTTTCACTGCTATCAATAAAATCATTTAGTTGAGTTACTGTAAGCTCGTCAGCATATGGAGCTGTACTCTCTTTCGACTGTAATGCCTGGATAATTCCATAAGAATCAATGCAGGTAACCCCTCGTTGCGCCATATTACAAATTGCCACATATATGTATCTGTTCTCTTTGTTAAAGAAATGGTTTGGCAATAGGTTCTCTGAGTAAAAACAAAATTCTGGGTGATACACAAGCGTCGCCACTACACCGGCTTCACTTTCAATTCTGGTAATATCTTCTGCTCTTATGTGTCTCACCTCTTATTTGACATCGCATAATACTCACAATGGTCTTGCATCTCACAAAGATGTTTACACTTGAAGTACTCCATATTTGGCTTGAAGTCTGTTTCCTGTTTTATCTTCTCTATTTCTTCGGAAAGCCATTTTTGAGAATCAGTATATGCCTGCTCCACAAATGGTTCTTCAATAAATACTGGTGTTCGAAAGCAATTAAAACACAGAGATTTGGGGCGCTTACCATATTCTTGTTCAACCGCTTTTGAGTATAAATAAAGCTGTTTCAGATAACTGTCCAAATCTTCATCAGACTTTGTGTGTTTTCCCTTGGTGCTTCTCGGCTTTAAGTTTCTTGACTTGTTGTCTACAACGTACAGCTCACCATCTTTCTCGCCAAGGAAATCAATATAGCCAATAAATGGAATGCCGTCGAGTGTAAAATCAACCCGTTTCTCCACCTCGATTAAGTTAAATGGGAACGGTTTAATTTCTCTCAGATATCGTAGACCATCTTTAAAGTAGTTGGTAAATATTTTGGGGTTCGGAGCTCGTCCACTGACATTCTCTTTGAACCCACCAAGATACATATCTACAAGCTGTTTAGACGTTTTCCCCTCTTTATAGTACAACTCAATCAACTTGTGGATGAATGACCCATAACTTGAAAAAAACATCTCTTTGCTTGGAAGTTTGCGTATATACCTCAAATACCAGCGATATGGGCAATCATCAAACGCTTTGACCCTGGAATAACTCCAGACCATATCTTGAATTACAGGTGCGTAATTGACTTCTCCCATAGGCGCCTCACCTTAAAACGGGAGGCGGTTATCATCAAGTTCGCCATCGTCAACGGTTGGCTGAGGGTCTGTGACATCATTATGCGGCGTGTCAGCACTGTCGGCATCTTCAAAGGAGAAAATTTTGTAATTGGTATATGTAATCTTTTTCTGCTCGTCATACTTGGTCGTCACATCACAATCGCCAATCTTGATGCGAGACCCTTCGTGCAGTTGAGCGGCTTTTCGTGCGGCCGCAGTACCAATACAAAGGACAAAACCAGAGAAGTCTTGCTCATATTCTCCTGTCTGCTTATTCTTTCGGCTGACAGACATTCTAACCTTTGTGCTGGTATCGCTCATGGGAGTGACTTCCCAAATTTTTGCATATGCTCCTGTGCGAAATCCCATTCTCTATCACTCCTTAATCTTAAAAGTTTCCTTGAAATCAGCAATCAGCTTTGAGGCCAATACTGATTCGGTGATTGCAAAGTAGTTTCCGCCCTTTACATACTTGGCCACAAACTTCTTTACCTCTTCTGCCTTATCTGGGTTACTGGCAAGATAATCTTTTACCAACGTGTCAAAGCTTGAAATGATTTCTTCTGCAATCATCTTATCTTCTGCGGCCCCTGCGGCCCGCTGTTTACTGCGCCACTTGTCCGGGTCATCATCTGGTGTTGCAATGTTAAAGAACTTCAGCAGAAAATACCGCATTGCATAGCTCAGGCCAGAACCGAAACTCTGTGACCCATCGCTTTGATGCCCAACAAGAATCCAGGGCACATCAACTCGCTCCTCTGGGTTCTCATTATTTACCCAGGTAAACACCATATCCGCACTAACGAGAACTTCATTTACGTTCTCTTCGTAGATTTCGCCCTTATTGGTAGACTTGGTCTTCTTGGTGCTATATGGCGAAACAATGGAGCTATTATGTACAACGCTAGGAATCAAAGACAACGCATACTTGTCCATGAACCCGGAAATTTTCGCAAGGATTTCATCCTCGCTGACGTAGGTATATCCATACCCCTTTTTATTTCTCTGGATAACCTCCACCTGCTTGCGAATCTTGGCAAGCTTTTGGTAAATGTTCAAATTCTGCTGGTCTGCCATATCATCCCTCCAGTAAATAAGTGGCCTTCATGTCTGCCACATGCAGTAAAAGTGCCAGCTTACTCTTCTCAAAAATTTTCCCGATGAAGTAATCTCCGCCCTTTACTGATGTGTCGAACCCGCCCATGTGGGCTCTGATTGCATAAATCTCCTCTGCAGACAGATGGATAAAATTTTGTAAAATGATAACGGATTTCTCACCATGACCACACGGAAATTTTTCGTCAATCTCATAAACTTCCTTGGTAACCCACTGTCCGTTTTCCTTTACATTTCTTGTTCCCTTTTTATAGAAATTGGTTTTGCAAATATCGTGCAGGAGAGAGACAATGGCAATTGTTTCCTGTGTATACTTCTCAGAAAACCCTGAAAGATTCAGCTCTTCAACAAGGCAGTCATAGACATTTAGCGAATGTTCTAGTAAACCACCCGGATGACTGCCGTGATACTGGGTTGATGCTGGCGCCGTGAAAAAATCTGAATTGGAAAGCCAACTGAGAAGTTCTTCTGCGCCTTCCCTATGTACGACTTCATTGAAGATGCTAAGAAATCGCTCTTTCTTATCTTCCATCAAAACACCCCTCAGTCATCAACACAAAGAAGTTTTTCAAAGTTCTGCATAATCTTCTGGTTTCTGTTCCGCGTCACATCAAGACCATCTCTGGTGTCTGCAAGTCTGCTTATGTATTCGTTGATTTCGTCTACCGTTTCAGCAATTTCTTGATTTACTGTATCCAAATCAGATACCGTTTGCTGGACAAGCTGAATGGCCATAGATGACTTATCTTTCAGCGAACAGAGACGCGCCTCCTTCTCCTGGATAAGGTCTAAGGTATGCTTGCTGTTTCCCCACAACATTGGTGGTATCTCCTTTCATTCAAAATATTTACAACGCCATTAGGCGGTGTATGTTATTTAATTATGTTGATATGTAGAAAAGAGAAACTCGCACATTGCGAGTCCTCTTTTTGTATTTACATTGAGAACGCTAACTTCCAGCGCTGATAATCCTCGAAATAATCTCGTTCAATTCTTCGTTGCTTGTGTTCAATTTTTTCTCTTCCAGAAAGAGAATATGTCTTGCCGTCCATTAGGCGAAGCGCCGCATCTGAAAAATCAACAGTTCCACCGGCCCGCTCTATCTCATACGTTCTATAAAATAACCCCGACATACGCACTCGATAGAAACTCAACTGCAGGTCTGTCTTTCCTTCTTCTATGGCTTTAATATTTCTTTTTGACAATGTTGTCCGCATTGTAAAAGTTTTTGTTGTCGCCTTGATTCCACGCATAATCGTGTCGCCTGGGATTCTTTCTCTTCGTATTAGTTTGGAGTATTTAGGGTGCTTATATAAAAAACTGTTTAGCGTAATAGCATTACGAAAAGCTGGTAGCGCATCACGATAAATCGGGACGCTCACACTCTTATATCGGATTTCCATGTTTTCAAGGTCAACATCTTCTGTTTTTATTAGGATGGTATCTTCCTCATCAATTCCACCGAATGCCATCCAAAAGTAGCACCTGTAAAGATTATCGATAGTTTCTTCTTCTTCCGGGTCAAAAATGGAATCTAAATACTTTTGGAGGTGTAGCGGCCCAGACACCATCTGGTGACGGACTTTACCCAGGCCGACCGCCTCTATCTTGGTCATACCGTCGCAAGCTCCAGGAACCTGCATTGCCATGCACCACTTCACATACTCTTTGAGTATGATTAGTGTCATCCATTTACTTTTGGTTCTCAGGCCGACAACTTCATCTACTGCTGGCTGTAATTCCTCTGCAGATTTTGTGCATAGGTCTGCATTCCACTCCTGCTCATACTTTTCAAAAGCATTGAATATCGTTGTGGCAACATTAGCCGTGTTGAGGCTCCCGGTGTAGTCCCTGATAAACCTGGTTTTCAGCTCTTCGTTATACATAATGAACCTCCTGCTCGTTATGTAGAAACTACGCCGTCACGTTAGCATTAAGGCGGACAGCCTTTTGCCAAGCTTTGACCAGTGCGTCTACGTCCAGGTAAGCGATGACCGATGAAGCGAGTAGGCTTGCGGCTGCAATCTGTTTCATATACTTATCTGGCAACTTGGTGATATAGTCTCCAATTCTTTCCTTTGACATACACTCTGGATTTTCACACAACACCAAGCTATTCTTTTTCAACCCAGCTTCCTTCCCATTTACAAAAACATGAGTTGGTTGCCCGAGTTTCTTCATAACACTGGTCATCGGAAGTGCAATGATGTTCGGACTGTGGGCATTCCCCATATTATTCTGGAAAACCAGACCGGGGCGAAAACCCTCCTGTTTTTTATGCGGCAATCAGAGTATACGAAATATCGTAACCGTCCGAATTGAAGTCTCCGCAAAACACAGTGATTAAAGTCCCCAAAACCGTGGCATCTGTGTCTATCTCCGCAAACTTTACACGGTTGAACATCACAGTATTCTGCCCGGACTTAAGACAAATCAGATTTGGATTTTCAAATATCAACATAACAGGGAAGGAAAGCTGGACTTTGCAGGGGTCGGAAACACGATACCAAGTCTGATTCTCCGTATAAAATATAACTTTGTTTGGCTTTTTCTTCGTACAATATTCCTTTAACTCTTTGACTGATACAGTTTTTTTCATCCTGCAGTAAACCCTCCATTGATTTATAGGAACTACGGTGGTATACTACTGGCGAGGCTTAGTAGTTGGTGTGCTGCATAGCCTCCATCCTGTAGTAATACAGGTTGAACACGCCGCACTTGGTGGTGCTTGTGCGGCATTTGTGCGCCCTTCCAAAGTGGTGTTTGTGTTCAGGCGCACAATCGTCCTGACAGCCTGCCTTTACGGGTAGGCTGTCTCTTTTCTTGTTGACACATAAACTTGTTTGTGTTATCATTTCCATAGAAACAGTTGTTGTGCCGTTAATGCTACCACAAATATCTGGTGGTGTCAACATCAAAACTTTGCCCCATAATCTGGAGGGTTATAAAATGGACTTCGGGCTAAGATTTAAGAATATGCGCCTTGCAAAAGGTCTGACTCAACAGGAGCTAGCCAAATCTCTTGGCGTTTCTGTTGTATGTATTGGAAATTGGGAACGCGGGGCAAGGAAGCCAACCATGGATGCCCTGATATCTATCGGCCGTCACCTAAATGTCTCTTTGGATTCACTTCTTGGAATGCCGACATCATCACCAAACACGAATTTCATCTTATCCCCGGCAGAAAAAAGCCTGCTCAGAGACTACCAGACGCTCGATAAGCACGGGAAACGGGTCGTTGAGACCGTCTGCTCGCTTGAAAAAGAACGTGTCTCTGCGGCCAAGGAAACCGCTCCCAAGAAGGTTATAGACATCCAGGCAGTAAAATCTAGTGAGCGGTTCATCCCGAGGTATGTTACCCCGTCTGCGGCCGGATTCAATGCCCCGTTGGACGGAGACGATTTCGAGATGATTTTGGTAGATGATACCGTGCCGGATGATGCTGATTTTGCCGTGAACATCCAGGGCAACAGTATGGAACCATACATCCACGATGGAGACATGGTATTTGTGAAGAAAGATGCCGAACTATCTATTGGCGATGTTGGAATCTTCTGTGTTGATGGCGCTATGTATTGTAAACAATACTATATCGATGATGAAAATAATCTAGTTCTTGTTTCTGCAAACCCCGCCCTGAGACGTTCAAATGTTTTTGTTTCGTCGGATAGCGGAAGTTCTGTCCAATTCTGTGGAAAGGTCTTACTAAATCAACATATTGAATTGCCGGACTATCTTTTTGAAGAAGAATAAAGGTTATGACAAAGCAGGGTGTGTAATATCACCCTGCTTCTTTATAATTTCGTATAGATGGTCGCCACTTATATCTTCCCATTCGCCATCTACTATCTTCAATTTTATAACATAACTCATCCACGCCAACAAGAACGAGCTCCTCGTTAATACCATGTGCTTTCAGTTGGCCATTCATCCATACTGCAAACTTTAGCTGTGATTCATAGTTCTTTTTCCCCTCTGCAGGAGTTGGTTTAAGAATAGACACGAAGTTTTCAATTCCGTTTTCTGCGTCTACATAGCGGAGCTTGCCTCTTCGCGCTAATAAAATTCGTAATAGTTCTGTTTTGCGTGGCATAAATATATTGCTCGTATCTTTGCTCATTTCGGAATATGCCTGTCTGACTTCTTCCAGAAATTGTTCTCTTTTTTCTCCTATAAAAATATCCTGTTCGAGTTGCTCCTCAAGCTGTTCATCTACAACTTTATCAATCCAGCTCTTATTTGCGTCAGAGAAACTTTTCATCGCTTGAGCAAACTCTCTGTCGCTCGCCTTCTTCTCCGAATTATCGAGCGCAATCTTACCGAAAACAACAATGGCAAGAATAATAGCTAATATAAATGACACGCAAATTCACCTACTTTATTGCCATCTCAATATGGCCTTTAACTTCATCAATCTTTTCGAGCGCGTCGTTCAGATTATCTACGGCATCCTCCATTTGTTCAAACCTATCTGTTCCTTGAAGATTTTCTGGATAATTGTCCAAGCAGTCCTGTTCCTTATCACATACCGTATCAACAATTGATGCGGCGCTCGTTAAATGCCTTAACGCATCTCTTAATCGCTCTCTTCTTTTTTCATTCACGCACTCTATCCCACATTCCGTCTAAATTAAATGACACTCTCAGATACCCATCTTTTGTTTTGGAAAAAGAAAAAGAAGATAGTTTCTGGATTAAACCGAAGAACGAAGAGCTATCTTTATTTGAGAGAATGATACCATCATCCAGCAAAACATCAATCGTGAATTGCTTTGTGTTTTCATCAACACTTGTATCCACACAGATACAGTCATCTAACATATCATAAACAAACTCATCGACGCCGGAACAAATATCTCTAAGCTCCTCATGCTTTTCACTAACAAGAGCAAATCTGCCGGAAAATTCTTGAGTCGCCTCTTTGACAAGCTCTTCAACTGATTCTAAACAACCTGTATACTCCATGTTTCCCCCTTATTCAATCGGTGCAGTAAGCCCGTGAAATGTAAAAGTCAATCTGACTCTATTCTTCGCAAGAACATAAACTTCTACATTGCTTGCAAATTTAGAAATCCTAGAAAACCATTCTGGGTTTCGGAATTCAATCTCTTTGCCCTCAACGGAAACACTTCCCATTGTTTTAAAGGGCTCATATAATTTGTAGGAAACAACGGCATCCGTTCTTGACGTTAGATACTTTAGCATAGAGTATACAAATTTGATTTGTTTTAATTTATTGATATTCAGAATTGTTGTTTTTGCTTCATCCCCTTCGAGCTCATCAGATATCCCATCGAGAAAATCATCTAACGCCTGCTCGACATCGGCATCAGACTTAAACATCAAATCGAATTCAGTTTCCACCAAACCACCCCTTATAAAGTTGATTTTATCACAAACTAAGACCAATCACAAGTCAGACATTCTGTTAACCAGATTGCATTTTATTTCAACCTCACCAACAGAATCGTTTCCCAAGATACTTATGAGAGAATTAGAAATCATGTTGACATCGATTTTTCCGCTAAAGCGAACTGAGAAACCACTCATATTCATAAGTTTATCATCTGGTTCTGTTCTTTTAGCCGTCGGCAAATCACCAGGAATACCCTTTTCTTCTCCAGATAAGAAGTCTTCCCACATCCGTCTTTGCTCAAATGTCATAGAGTGCCCAACCGGGAATGAAATATCTAACCCTCTTGAGGCAATATACCTCCGAACAGTTAACGGTTTTACACGAAACATGGCACCGAGGCTTGATGCATTGGCTCCATATGTCTCCATAAGCCCACGCAAATATTCCTCTTGGGTTTGCTTTGAGAGTTCTTTAAACGTAGACCAGGATACTGGCCTATCTTTTTGGATGGTCACAAGTTTCCCACACCTTTCTTTCCATTGCTTTGTGGTCATATAGTCGGTTGACATGGTACATTTTTTACTTTTGCTACCACGCTTACGATATTTGGCCTGCTGTGCAAGTCGCTTTTTCTGAAGGCAATCGAAATCAAAATCGTTCAACTCTATACCCCCAGTCTATTATCTACCTCAAATCTTTCCTCACGGTAACGGAAGACCAGTCTCCTTGAATCGCTCCCTTACATGGGGATACATATCAATAATACTTACACGATATCTTGAAAAACCGACATCCATAAACGACTTAATAATTTTTCTCGCTGTATCGATTCCTTTTGGGGTTGGAATTATTGGGTCTACTCGGATAACCACTGGCTCCAAAATAGAATGACCATACCCTGTAATCGTTGCATGAATGATTAACTTATCCTTGTTCGCAAGGGCTACTTCATAAAAATCTGGAGTGATGCACTTCGTAATTACAATCGCGCCATCAACCGTATCCAATTTATTTGCCCATGATAAGTCAAGGCCAGCGTCTCCAGCCTCCGTGATACCGATTTTATATTTTGGCATTTCACCACCACCAAACTAATCTTTTATAATGCTTACACCCGCACCAATCAGCTTTGTAACGACATATTCAATATCGTCTTCGGTATCGATAGAACAACCAGTTAGCAACGATTTCAATGTACTACGCAACTCTTCATTATTGCTCATAGATAATTCGTTGTGTTGCGGCGTATTTGCTATTTCACCTGTTCCATTGCACATACTGCATTTTCTAATCCCACGAACTCCAGGAGCAATAGCAACATATCCAGTTCCATTACACTCATCGCATTTCAAAACTGCCACCTCATTTATAATCATTGATATTTTTCAGTGTTCCATCTGCGTTGTAGAGCGGCGTTAAAGTCTGACCATACAGGCTTCTATCTTTATACCAAAGATATAAAACGCCAGTATCGGAGTCTTGCAAAATTCTTCCGTCATTTGTGTTTTCGACTACAACCATATGGCAATATCTACTTGACATATTTGTTGTACCTTCTGATGTGTCTGTACATCCAGTAAGCGCCATACACATAGCAATAGCCGCCATGAAACAAATCACCTTCTTCATACATGCCCTCCCAAATTATTTTTTCGTAAATATGTCATGGAACAAGTCAGTTAGTAAGTTACGCCCGGTAGTCCGTTTATATACAGCGCACATTAACAGAGCCGTTCCACACATGATAACAAGTGCAACAACTAACCCTTTCATAAAATAACCTTTCACCATATATGTCCACAAGTTCGACAATGATACACCTCAATATCAGGTCTGTCAGAGGCGTCCATGTTCCACTCCTTTTCTGTGTACTCTGTCCTATCATTGATTGGATAATAGTCACCAAGGCCAGAACACCAGTCGGAATCAATGCGAAGTAGAAACACAGTTGTACTTTTACAATTTGGACAAACAATCATAAATTCTCTAAACTCCTATTGTGCCAAAGGAATTGCTATGCTATAATATTTTGTGCAATCTATTGTAAAGGAGTGAGTGCCAATGGAATTCATTCCGGCCCTCATGAACTATTTGGTGTGTTGTAAAAGACACCTACAGCAGGATTGCACCGCCCCAATGTAGGGGCGGTTTTTTATTTGACGCCTTCCTTAATCATAGTCAAGAATCTGTCTACACTGAGGGCAATATTCATAATACGGGTTCTCGTAGTAACCATCATCACACTCTCCACCAAGGTTAGCGCCACAATTTGGGCAACGGTTTGGACACCAGCTCTCCTTGATTGGCTTTGCTGGAATGCACTTCTCTAATTCGTGAATGGTAAATTCAAACTCATGCCTCACTGGTTCCCATTGATTGGTGGATAATAAAGCTTTGATTACCTTAATACTTTCTTTGGCCTGATGAATACTATCCCTTTCTGCCAAGAGCTTGTATGCCACATCATCACATCCTTATATCTGTCTTATCAGTGCTGGTCGCTTCTTTTTACGTTCTCCGCATCCAGTTCCAGGAGGGGACAAGTTTACTACATACGCTCTGTCATCTGATATATTCAAGTATCTAACCATTGACCTAGCGATTTTGGAATATTCTGTTTCGTGTTCTATGTGGTAGGTAATCCATTGTTTGATTTCTGCGCCTGATATTGGCCTATTCATAAACGATAAAATATTTTTCATAGTTTCAATATCGGTATATGGTTTCCCACTTCACGTTGCTCCAGTCAATCTTCTGTCCGCACTCGCTACAAAACTTGTCTTGATGCGTACACCAATCATCGTCACCACTGCCAGTAATGACAAACCCGCCGACTTTGGAACCACATACAGGGCATCCAAAATAATGATGATGGACAGCATTACTGCCAGCATTACACAAGACTGGCGGCAAAGCACTGTTCGACTTTAAATATTCTGGCTTACTAGCTGGGCAATCATTACAGCTACGCATCTCATACGGCCCACATCCGCCGCTTCTATAACACCTCATGTGTAACGCCTCTTTTCTATCATAGATGACTGCAATTTTTACAGGCCCGTTAGGGTCAAATACAACCCTCGTAAATAATTTATCCACTATGTGCATAGTATAAATCAAGCTCCTTTTGGCGCCTTGCCGCAATCGCTTCTTGTTTCTTTTTATACCTGCCTATATAAATTCTTTGGCGATTATGGGTAATAGTCGCTACCCACTTCATTCGTTCTTTATCAAAATAGACCCCTGGCACTCCTGACTTGTTGGTTGAGTAAATGCCACGGTTCTGATTATTTTCATTGTAATCGCAAACTCTTAGGTTTTGTTTTCTGTTATCTGCTCGATTTCTGTTGATATGGTCTACAAACTGTTTAGGCTTGGCGTTCATTATAATCCTATGAAACCTGGTAAAATTTCTTCGTCCATTAAAGTAATAGCAATTAACCAGATACCCATCCTTATCTCTGTACCAATCTCTATTTCGGATTAAATCATAGTCCTCACTATCAAAAAGAAATTCATGAGAGCCGAGATATAATATTCCATAATCGCCAAACAGCTTAATTCTTTTTCTGGTTTTCACTTTTCTTATCCGTTTAACATATCAAATAACATCTGCTCGTCAAATTCAAATTCCCTGTCTTCGTCATCTGGAATATCATTTGATTCTCCTTGCAGATATTTCTTCCACTTTTCAGACGCGACAACAATTAAGCTCCCGTTGTCGCCCCAATACACATCTGCGTTTCTGATTTGATGGACTTCCCCCAGCTTATCTGCTTTATCAAAAAAATCTGTTGTTGTTCCAACCATACAATATCGGACGAGCCTGCCCAAAAGAACCACCGCCTTGTCATAAAGAAATGCGAAAACCCCTGACTCGCAATTGAGCCAGGGGTTCTGCATTATGTAGTTTATTGCCCAGCGTCCTTCAAACCAGGATTCACAATAACGCTTGCACTATCTCCGGCCTGGACAGCAGGGAGCTCGCCATTCCACTTTTCAATCCACATCTGCTGGATATAGGCATCAGGCATATTCTGCAGAGCCTCGCGTGTAATCCGCATGGCCTCTGCCTCGCCCTGGGCTCGAGCAATAGCGGCCTCAGCTTCAATTGCCGCCACCTCAGCCTCTTGCTCGGCCTT
>OLNP01000693.1_pt1 | contig 32808 bp, 34 predicted proteins | sample 1671951 | NCBI WGS metagenome assembly OLNP01 (sample SAMEA3136629, study PRJEB25190) | human gut metagenome | biome: human gut; feature: human-associated habitat; material: faeces | place: Austria | collected 2013
GGAATACACATTCAATGCTGAGAGATAAACGGCTCTATTCCTCTATTATAGATACACTATCATATTCCAATCGGATTTCACGCTTATACTTGTAATAAGTGTTTCTTGCAATACCAAGTACCCTAATTAAATCGGCATCCGTATAGGTGCCATCAAAACTTTTTGACTTCCGCTTAATCTGCTCTTTAATCGGTGCTTTTTTCTTTATATGAAGCGTAGCTCCTTTTACCTGACCAATCTGTTTACCCGCATTTCTTGCTGTTTGAATACCTTCACTGGTTCTCTTATGAAGGTCATCCACTTCTTTCTGTGATTGATCAAATGCTTCTTTAATTCTTTCATAGACATTATCCATTTGCAGTTGATTCATAGCCTCAACAATAGCAGTGAAAAACTTATCTGTAGAATCCTTACCGGTATGTATGCTGATATCAATTCGATTCTGCAGCATTTTTCTCGTAACTGCAGTATTGATGCTCGGTTCCTTTAAATACACTAATTCAATCCCTTTATCATACCATTTTTTATACAGTTCAAATCCATCTGCAGCATTTCTGCTCATACGACTGACTGAATCGAAAACAATCGTATCTCCTGGCTTAACCTTCTGTACCAACTTTTCAAACTCTTTTCGTCCAACAACCTTTGTTCCTGTATAGGCCTCCTGGACGATCAATGCTGACGGATAACTTTCCTGAATATTTCTGATCTGTCTTTCAATGTTCTGTGTCTTCCGTGAGATTCTGCAGTATCCATATATCATCTAACCCACCTCTTTAATATCTTTTTTAACGTTCATTATTTTTAATACTATTAGCATAGCACAAAAGGCATCAAAAATCCATTCTTTTTGATGCCTTTTGATACTTTTAGATTCATAGTTAAATTTGATACTAATCTGCAGCACTATAAGGAATTCCATCAGCATCCAGTGCTGCATCCGGATCTTTTTTTTCAAGCTCTACAAAAAACTGATGCATAATCCTTTTACACTGTGATGATCGATCTACCTGATCAATCTCCTGTTGCCGACAAGATAAATAGAATTCGTGTATCAATCTCCTCATTTCATCTGAACTACTTTCCATCCAAACATATACCTCCACTATATATACCTCTGTGGACGACATTTTGTGACAGAAAATATCAAATTTTTACTAATTTTTATCTTGTATTACCATTTTGTCCCGACACTGTTTTAATGCCTCTTCAACATTCTCACGTGTACAATAATCAGCATATTTTCCATTGACACGTTCAATACCTGCCCAGTACACAGAAGACTCAACAGAAAGATAATCTTCAAAAAGCTGAACCGCTTCATCATATTTTCCTTGACTCATTAGATAATAGGCCTTATCTACTTCTCCAAATCGCTCTTGCTGCCACGTGTCTAAAGACAATATTACCACCAATGCAAATGCAAAAACAGCAATTGATATCTTATGGTTTTTAACATGATTTTTAATTTTCTCAGTTATTTTCAAAATTTTCTCTCTTCTCCTATTAAATATTACTCATCGAATCCATTAAAGATCTTGTCAATCAATCCATACCCAATAGCTTCGTCCGCATTCAAGTGATAGTCTCTGTCACAATCAACCGCAATCTTTTCAACACTTACCCCCGCATTGGCAGCAAGAATTCCATAAAGTCGATTGTTGATTTTTTCGATATGCTGAGCAGTTCGAAGAACATCAACTGTCTGACCCGAAAATCCACCAAGTGCTTGATGAATCATCATCTCTGAATTCCATCCGATATATCGTTTTCCCTTTGTCCCAGAAGAAGCAATTACAGCCGCCATAGATGCTGCCATTCCCATCACAATTGTTCTGAAGTCGCATCCACAGGCATTCATGGTATCCATGATAGCCAAACCTGCAGATACAGAACCTCCAGGAGACATAATCCAAAGAGTAATATCATCATTACTCAGATCTGCAAGATGATTAATCTGGCAACAAATTTCCGATGCCATCAAGTCAGTAATCTCTCCAGTGATATAGATTCTTCGTCGAGAAAATTCTTCAGACAAGCTATCAGAAGTCATATAACCAGCCGTAGTAGCAGTTTTTATCATTGGTACAGACATATATTACCCTCCTTAATCATCTTCACAGGTGCCAAATAATTCTTCATATTTTCGCTTCATCTCCGATTCTAAACCAACATCTGACAAATCATCCCTAAAACAAAAATGTGCACACTTATTATTTTTCCCCTTAAATGTAGTTTTCTTTTTTCCCTCAGGCGCAAAGGGAGCACGTATACTCCCACTTACCACATCAGTTACAAACTCTGAAACAGTATATGTATCAATTGCAGGTGGTTCGACACTATAAGACGGTATTGGATAATTTCCAACTTTATAGGCTTCAATACTTGGAAGCATTGTACAGTAACGAATTCCTTCGGAAAGGTTCATATAAATAGCCTCTTTGTGATTCCAAGTTTTCTTGAGCATCATAAGTTCCGACCGGGAACAAAGCGGTCTTTCCTTGCCATCTGGAGTGATACAGGTTTTCCCAAGCTTTTCCTCAATTTCTCTGAGAAGTTCAAGCTCTGTAGACCCCAAGTACAAAATCGACGCACAATTTGAAAGAAGTTTTTCAGGATTATCATACCTCTCTTTCAAAAGTGCCAAACTTTGAACACAGAGATAATATCTGATATTGCGACTTCTATGTGTTGCAAGGCTTTTGTCCATATTAGGAATTGGAATGGAGGCAAATTCATCCAACACAAAGTTCATACGAACATCCAGCTTTCCACTCCTACTATGATAGGCTTTGTCAATCAAAAAGCTCTGAATCTGACTTATAATCATTCCTAAAATAGAATCTGCTGTAGAGGTTGTATCATCTGTCACCAGAAAAAGTGCCGTCTTGGGGATTATAATATCTTCAAGCGTAAATGTACTATAAGAAAGCATCTTCGCAAGTTTTGGATTTTGATTGAACATTGCCAGGAAACTGGAGGCCGTAATAAGAATACTTTTAAACGTATTTTCTGCAGATGAAATACACTGTTTTAGTGCAGCTTTTACAGTATTATCAGGCATCTTTGAAAGGAGATGTCCCTCTATAATATCTGCTGACCCCCGTACATTAAAATCTGACCAATTTAAAATATTGATCTGTTCAATTTTAGGAAATGCATCAAACATAATCGCTCCGGTTCCATTCAACCACAAAGCACCTGTGTCAGGCCAAAATGGATCTTTTGCACGATGTCGCTGTTCTTCTGCAAGAGAATTAACGATATCAGACAACAAACTTAATCCCTTATCCTTATCTCCGTTTCGATAGACAGTAGCTGCATAACGAAGTACATTATAGCAATCTTTGTCCATTGTTCGAAAATCAAGGCACAGTACATTATAGCCTTGTTTCTTCAGAAATCCCGCTTCTCGATTATATAACTCTCCCTTCGGGTCCGTTATTACCATATTTTCTTTAGAAGCTGCGAGTATTCTAATCAATGGCATATAACAACAAATACTTTTTTTCATCCCACTAGATGCAAGTAATACAGTATGCCCATCACCAGTATCAATATAAGCGGTTCCACCATCAGAAATAATTGGCATCCCACCTGCCTTAATTTCTTTTGTATTTTCAAGGTCGACTTCTGTAAGACGTTTTTTAACTTCTTCTGTCGATGTCCAATAAGTGGCCGGCTTCTCATACACATAACCTGCATAAGATGATTCATACTGCCTCTTTCTCACCACACTCGCTCTCCTTTCTCTTCTCAATCATTGTTAATATCCGATTGTATTCCTTCTGCGCCAACATATAGCGGATACCAGATTCTTGATTGGTTATAAAATCACCAAGTATATCCGTGTTAATTTTTTTACCGATAGTCCAGGACATTTCACTAAGAAGTGCCAAAACAATGTTCTCGCTGAATCCCTGTTTCAGAAGTTCGTAAAGAAATTCTTTCACCTGAGGTGAGCACATAACTCCCTGTGCTTTGCAAATAGCAGCAACACGTCCTTTCATGGATTTGTTTTCTATCTTTTCCTTGACTCTGCATGGGATATGATCATGAAAAAATACCGACAAAATCTTACCAACAAGTTCTTTTGCAGCTTTTGAGTTCTGATTATCTACAAGAAAGATATACTTCCAACAGTCACTCATATCAATCAGAAAAAGTAACGCTTTATTCAGATAGTCTTCGTCATGATGTGTCAGCCAGTTACTCATATCAATAACGATATATCCTTTAAATTCGTTTCGGCGTCCAGCTACTTCAGAAGCTGTCCCTTGCAGGCGCTTAAGTTCATGAAAATCCTTATCAAAAGGTGCTGTATAACGAAATTCAAACGAAAAATAATCCCTATTTCCTTCGAATTTTTCAGGATTTGAAATCTTCATCTTTGAAATAATATTGTCTGCATCAGCCACCAGATGACTAACGACACCAAGGAAAATATAATTCTCGGAACAAATTTTTACAGAGTTATTTTTCATGGATGTCCTCCTTTATTGACTATGACTTTATTATACGATACCCCATTATTGATTTACATAAACCGCCAGTTCATAAAACGAGTGTAGGAGAAGAATCAACGATTATATTAATAGCTATACTAAATAAGGAGTTTGAAGAATTTAAGGAAAAATTCAAAGACAAGTTTGATTTTAACGATCAATTACTGAATAAAATACCCTGTCGGTTTATACCGGCAGGGCTGATTTGATGATTTATTTGTAGAGCTCATCTAAGGTTATCAAATGAACTTCACCACGTGACTGTGCTTGAAGAAGTCCATCCGTAAATCCGCCTTTTGAGAAGATATAATAGTGATAGTTGCTGCCTTTTCCAAATACTGCAGCATAATCTTTAATTAATTCAAGTTCATCTACGCCAATTTTCTCATTTCTGTACTTGCATGAACCGATGATATAGTCTTTACCTTCGACTGGTGTTCCAACAATATCTATTTGTATCTGCTTTTTTTTCTTTGGATCAGTACCCCACCACTGACCGATTTCGCTAAGTTCGATTGGAAGACTGTCAAAATAATAAAGCAGATAGTCCTGACACATTTTTTCAAATATCAATCCCATATAATCGGGAAAATACTGTTTGACTGCATGTGGATAGGTCTTTGTGATTCTGCCGGAATCAATAGCGCTCATATTAACCGGCACAAACCGGTACCAGAATCGGAAGAAGTTATCTGCCAACATGTAGATGGTCTTTTTACCCGGCTTTTCTGTTATCGGTGTTTCTTTTTTGACAATACCAAGATTGATCAAAGTTTTCAGATATTTTGCGACCACTGAATTTTCTTCGCCGACCTTCATTTTGATATCGTTCATTCTGGAAGCGCCCTCTGCAATGGCTTTGATGATTGCATTATAGACTGCAGGCTCTCTCAGCTCCTGTTTCAAAAGGTTTCCTGGCTCTTCATACAGATAACTGGAACGGTCAAAGAAATTATCAAGCAAGGCTTCATCTACACTATCTCTTACGTTCAGCTTATTGATATAGTGAGGAACGCCTCCTGTGATGCCATAAATCAAGGAATTATCTTCTGCAGATAAATTTGGATGGAAAACGGCGGTTTCCTTGTAGTTTAACGATTCAATTTTAAACTGACCGGTTCTTCTTCCATACAATGGACTTTCTTTTCCAAGCACCTGATTTTCCATAAAGCTCATGGAGGAACCGCAAAGTATCAGATACATCTTAGATTCGGTCCATTTATGGTCGATGATATGCTGCAGCATTGCTGATATAGCTGGTTTTGCTTTTGCAAGGTATGGATACTCGTCAATGACAAAGACTATTCTTTTTTCCTTTGAGAGAGCGGTCAATTCATCTAAGGCAGCATCATAGGAATTAAATTCCGGTGTTGATTCCATGTTTGGACGTTCAAAGTTCATGATGGATTTTGAGAGAGATTCCAAATTTTCTTTTCCTGTTGTGTTCAAAGCAGAAAAGAAAATAGTCGGTTTGTCCTTACAGAATTCGTTAATGAGTGCTGTTTTTCCAACACGTCTTCTCCCATAGATAACGATACACTCGAATTGATCACCGGCATATCTCTTATTCAGTTTTCTGAGTTCTTCCTCACGGCAATAAAACTGACTCATCTGTTCACCTCCAATGATTATACTCATGAGTTAGTAACTTGTGAGTTACTTTCTTGTGAGTATAATAAATTATATGCTACGTAAAGTCAAGCAAAATGAGTCGAAGCATTGTAAGTTGTTTGCTTTATATCAATTGATTTGCAGCATGCTTTCACGGTCTTCCATGCCTCTAAGGTACATTTCCTTGGCAATAATGTTGATCTGCAGATTAATAATATCTATAATCTCATCATGAAGCTTCATCTGTTCGTTGCTGACCAGGTCTTCATATTTTTCCTGTAATGTGCTGCGCAGCTTATTCAATTCTCGGTATTTTTTGTGTTCCTGGACTATCTCATAAACCGGATCTTCATAAAGCTTGTCATAGAGTTTTCCCATGAATTTTTTGTTCATTCTCATCTCCTCCAATTAAGTGTTTTGTTCCATTATACAATATTGTGAATACACCCACAATATGGATTTATGTATCTTTTTTCTATAATAATCCTATACATACGCAGGAAGTAGGGGAAGACATGATCGATTACAGTCCGATGTGGGCAACAATGAAAGAGAAAAATATCACACAGTATCAGTTGCTGAAGGCTGGAATCGATAATAAAACGTTGGATTCAATTAAAAAAGGTGGCAACATTACGCTTCTTACCCTTGAAAAGATTTGTACTATTCTTGCATGTACACCCAATGATGTGATTAGATTTATTTAGTTTCTATAAAAGATTAAAACCCTATCGGCAATTGTATCCTTTGCTGTTTAATAAAAAGTCAATCCAATCTATAATCCTATAGCAGCATGTCCTTTATTGATATCTACCGGCTTCTGATAATCTTGGTATTTTTCAGTTTTATGCCAAAAACACTCCCATTTTTATGGTTAAGTTAATAAAAAGAAAAAACTTTTGGTGCCTTATTTCTTTGCTTTTATTTACAAATTTCGTTTAAACGAATATAATATATATAATACCATTAAAATTTTGGCTACAATAACTCATCTGGAGGAGTCGATATGAATAATTCTAAGTGGAAATGTGTTTTTAGATGTAAAAATCGAATATATTTTGTGAAAAACTCTTTGTCTAGAATTTATATCTCTGATGGCGTTGAAATTATTCGGGAATATGACAAAAAAAACGTGACAGGATGTACGTACAATGGAGAAAGACTTTGGATCAGCACAAGGGAAAGTAATGAAATCATGTGTATTGATTCGAATCAAGATGAAATATCTCTGCCTATCTTATCTTACGATACTGTTTGTATTGTAAGTATGGTAACAGGTCAAGATGAAATTATGGTATTAAAAGGATTACGTGGCGATGAGGTTGAACTTTTTCTGTTTGATGGAATAAAAGGCTGTACATTTTGTAAATTACCAATCTATAAAGATTATATAGACTTTGTAATTGAAAGCGACAGAAAAGGATTTCTTTTGTGCGAAGAATCTATGGTTGTCCCTAGAATTTATGAAGACGATGTCGATGATACAAAAGTCTTATTTTTCGCTGAAATAGCATGGAACATTGAAAATATACAAGCTGATATTGTTAGAGCAATTACACTGTATATTGATAATAATTATGACTGTGTTGATAAACTTTCTTATGGCGATAATTTGAGATTTCCGCTGTTTGATCAATATCTTTGGAAGTGGTTAGTACAAAAATCTTTTTCTTCAAGTGGTAAATATGTGGTTTATTATTCGGAAGACATCAATGGAATCATTATTGGCAATCCGGTAGGAGGAGAAATACATAGGCTTGTCTCAATACCTACAGAGATTGCAGGTATTGGTAGTTATTATTACTATAACGATATTTCTGAAGAATTATTTATTATTACACAATCTAATGAAATCAAGCGATATATTATACATTGTGATTCAGAGGAAGCAATTATACGATTAAACAATGTTTATGATGATGCTTATAATAAAAAAAGAAGTCTTTCACTCAAAGATAATCCAGGCGACATGACATTCATCAATATACTATATCATGCGCTTGGAAGCTGTACATGTAAACCACTGGGACTCTCGACAGTGAATATATCAGATTTTCGCGAATTTACTTATCACATATCCCTTACAGTTAAGACTCCTGTATCTGGAAAAGTGATTCTGGAAAAAGATCGAAAAGAACTTGGATATATCGACTGTGATGCCGAAGAGTTCGAGAAAGTCTTTGATTTCGAAATCGCAGATGGTACATTTGGCATTATTTTTATTACTGGTTCAATTGAGAAAACAGTATATTTCAATTCTTCTGCTAACTGTGGAAATTTTGAGATTGACATGAAGAATCACTTGAATTTCGAAGAGATTATATGTTGTTGTAATAGAGCTGTTGCAAGAAGAAAACTTCAAACACATCCAACCGACATGTATGCGATATATCAATTGGGATGGGTTGGAACAGAGGAAGATTTGAATTTTTTGTTAGGTATTCTTGAAGATCATTTTTCAGGTTCCACTTTATGTTTTGGAGACGATGGAAATCAAGTTTGGAATGCTGTGAAAGCTGTTTCTGATTTATCAAATAAGTATAAAAGAAATGATGCGATTCCTTTTCTAAAAACAATTTCGAAAATTGCAGGGAATGCCGGAATGCTAAAAACTGCAGAACTAATCGACAATTGCCAATCTGATTTAGAATCACACGGGAACTTCTCTTCTTTTAAGTATCGTGTCGATATCCTCATAAGAACACCTATGCTAGTTCAAGTATATTTGAATTCAAAGGATAATTGGATTGCTGAAATTGATGGAACAGTTGGTTATGATAAAATAATAGATTGGTGTTGTATTAGGTCAAACAGAGAAAAATTTACTTTGGTAATAAAATCTGTTTATGGGGAGAAATCTTTTAACATAGATATTCAAAATAATGATATTAAATATCGTCAGGTATTAGATGTTAAACCTCCTGTTTTTTCCAGGGAATTAGCTCATGAGGTATTAGAATCACGAGGCGATAGAATTCTGGCTATTCCTGAAGGAATTGAGGTTTTAGCAGGTGACTTTGCGTACATGTTTGATGAAAGGGAGAAAAAATATCATTTTTATGAGATTGATATTCCAGCATCCGTTACAACTATAGAACCATTATATATAACGAGTGATCCAGGTGAAGCATGGGGAGTCAAAAAAGATTTTAACTGTTTTGATGAAATAATTGTTGCAAATGACAATAATTCTTTTTGCTCTGTAGATGGAGTGTTGTTTACGAAGAACATGAAAAAGCTGATTTGCTATCCTTGCGGAAAGCTGTCAGAAACATACACAGTCCCAGACGGAGTTGAAACAATAGGAGCATCTGCATTTCAATGTAATAAATTTCTTAAAAATATATGCTTGCCATCATCAATCCGGACTATTGAATGGAATGCATTCGGTTTTTGCGAGAAACTGAATAGTGTTTCTCTTCCAGACGGTCTTGAAATTATAGATGAAGACGCATTTTCGTTCTGTAATATAAAACACATGTCTCTTCCTAAAAGTTTGAAGAAAATTCATTGGTCAAATTTGTCGTCTATTGGTTCAGGTATCCTAAATATGGAAATACCAGATGCTGAAATAGAGATTGATATGTCAGGTTATGATGCAGAATGTGAGTATTCGTATGAGTCGCCCCTGTTTTTGGTGAGAGGAAGAAATTTGATATTTGAAAAATATGCAAGAAGGCATAAAAGGAATATTATTCAGGGGTATTACACTGATGATAAAGGAATTGTTTGGGCAGAAGAAGGAAGAGAGCTTGTTGAGTTCCCGCTACACTGGACAAGTGATATATATCGTATTCCTGAAATGGTGACAGGTATTCATAGATGGGCATTTAATCTATCTGATGTAAAACAAATTATAGCTACAAGAAATATTGAAATAAAAGGAACTACAGATGGGCATGACTTTAGCAGGTTGGCATCTAAGGATGATTTTGAGTTTGAAAAAGATTTTTTTATTGTAGAAGATAATTCAGAAATGAATAACAGCGATAATACCGAAATTGGAAAATTAATCATACTATCTGGACCTTTGGATGCGGGTACAGAAGATGTGGCAAATATTCTCGTTACTGAAAATGAGAACTATAAGGCTGCCGTTACTGCTACTACAAAAGATCTGAGAAAGGGAGAAGTGCTTGGAGAAAATTATGTATTCTTAACAAAGAATGAATTTAAAAAAGGAATTCAAGAAAAACGATTCATTGAATATAATCAGTATGGTGATGATTATTACGGAACACCAAAAGACTCTGTGTATTCGTTGCTGAAGCAGGGGAAAAATGTAGTACTTGAGGCAGAGTTTGCATACGCGTTAGAAATCAGGAAACAAAATGACAATACATTGCTAGTGTATATTATGCCGCCAGATATTAAAACGACAATTGAACATTTAAACATCAACAAAAAGGATGATGAAAAAGTGCGTGATAGATTGTCTGTGTATGCTGCGGAAATATATTCGGCATTACGTGGTGATATTTTGCTAATCAACAATGAGGCTCTGACGACTGCAAATGTACTTACTGCGCTTGTGAATGATCCTAAAAAGTCAAAGGAAATATATGATAAAAATGTTGAATTGGTCGTTGAACTAAAAAGGGGAATTGAACGATATCTTGATCCATCTATACAGGATAATCAGAAGTCCTTTCCTAAGAAAGCTATGGAATACCTTGAACAACTTGCGAATGGGCAGGAGGAACTTAAGGTTGGGCAGAAGAAAATCCAAAAAACTGTTAATGATACCAATAGCAAAGTTACATCCTTTGTGCACTTTATAGAAAATGATTTACAGACATGGATTGCATCAAATAGGCCTAAAGTTGATGATGAAACCTTAATTGAGCAATTTGCTCACCAAGCGACCGATTATATCAACACACATGTGCAGGGCTCAAACCAGATGGTACAAGAAGAAAAAGGGCATCTTCAGAATATTTTTGGAAATACGTGGAATAAACTTCTTCCAACGACACAATCTAGTTTAATCTCTGCAGGAGTCCTTTGGAGTTTATGCGCGAATATTTCTATGGCTGACTTTGACTATAGTGGAGTTGTTATCGCGGCAACATCGGCATTAGAATCAGAATTAAAGAGAGTATTTTTTACAGATTTTCAAAATTATATGGTTTCTGTGTATGGCAATCCTGAGGCACAGGACATAGAAAAAACATATGATTTTTGGCCTGAACGATTGTTGAATAAAACAAAGACAGAGTATGAAAAAGAATTTTCTAAAGGTTCTGCTTCATTACCAAAGCTGGCTGATAACTTTACAATGGGGACACTCCCGTATATGTTCTATGATAAAGATGATAGACAAAAAAATATTCTGAGAAATAGGATGAAAGAGTATCTTAGGACCATTGTTGATGAAGATAACTATGAGGAACCTCTTAAAACCTTTAATGATTATAGTAATGACAAGAGTTTTGTGAAACAATGTGAGAGCATTCGTACTCTTTATAGGAATCCAGCCGGCCATGTGGAGGTTTTGCCGCGAGAAAGTGCAGAGGAATGTTATAACAGGATTGTTGGAGTTGGGAAACTTGATGCATTTAAGTTCACTAATGAAATTCAGGGCCTTATTATGATGCTTTATAGTAAATTACGATAATTATTTGAAGGAGACGATTATGAGAGATTTTATGACCGTGCAAGAAGCAGCAATTCGTTGGGGCATAACAGAACGTCAAGTCCAGATTCTATGCAAAAATGAAAGAATAGATGGTGTATCACGTGTAGGTAGAAATTGGATTATTCCTATTGAAGCAGAAAAACCGAAAGACGGACGCATTAAATCTGGAAGATATTGTAACGAGAATCGTGAACGATAAAACGGCAGCTAATTTAGCTATACAGCAATGCTTACCATGGAGGAACAGTTATGGGCGAAAAAAAAACGGATAATTATTTTGAAGAAATATTTAATAAAGGAAATGATGTAATCCAAGATGAAAGTACATCTATTTCTCCAATGGCCAAAAAACTGAAACAACGAAAAGAACGTAGAATTGTCAATGGATATTTGTCGTGGTTAAATACATGGAATGAGGCCGGAGATAAGAGGGAGAAGATGTCAGTGTACAAGAATGGTGTTGCTAATGTATCATATAACCATTCGTTAATCGAGATATCACAGGGAAAACATTTTACAGAATCAGTTGATAAGAATTACGTAACGATAATTTATGAAATTTTTTGCTCTTGGTCATATGAAACAAAGACAAAGTACTATTATGTAAAGAAAACAGATTCTAAGGAAACTGTTATGCCTGATGGAAGAAAAAATGTAACTTATTATATTGAGCATCCAAATCCTAACGGAAACCGGATTGTTTTGTTACACTTTAATAAATCAGAAAATTATGTGGTTATTAACATGGGAATTCTAATTGGTGATGAAGTAAGATTAGGAGAATCCCCGACAGTATGTGAATTCAAACCGATGAGTGGAGAAAAACCACGAGAAAAAGATATATTTCTGTTGGATAATTTGACAGATGCCGAAAAAGAAGATTTCTTGAAAGGTGCTTCTTCTTTCGAAGAGTATAGTGCCATTACAGATTCTACAATGGTTACCATTGATACCGAAACTTTATTGCCAGTGCCTAAAGAGGTATATCTCGATAATGGAGAATACAAAATGAAAGTAACGCTTAAAACCGGCCGGAACTATTTTTCATTTAAAATTGATCCGGAAACGGATACATATGCGTGCTTGTCTGATTTTGAAATTGCAAAATGTTATCTTCATGGTATGGGCAATTTCCCGAAGGATATCATTAAGGCTGCAGAAATGTTTGAAGCAATCGGTGATGCAGAATCTCTGTATCAATTAGCACACATTTGGCTTGATGAAAGCAACATAGATGTCGATTCCCTACAGGATGGTCTCTTATATTTAGAGCAAGCCGCTCAGATGGGGCATGTGACTGCAAAAGAGGAACTTGTCTATTATACGATGCAACTACTTTGCAAACTTCCTATCGATGAAAAAAAAGAACTTATTAATAAATATCAGGATTATATTAAAAATGCTATTGATACAGGGCTTCCAGGATCGCTGTTCCTTGCTGCGTATATCTATGAAAAAGGGTTATTCGTAGAAAGAAATATTGATTTAGCATTTTCGTATTATTTTCGTGCAGCTCAGGCCTCTCACCTTGCGGCTAAAGCCCGGATTGGGCTTGCACCCGTTGGTAGCTATCATAATGAGAAGGAGTGCCGTAATTATTTCAATAGCTCTATAGGCACAGCCGGTTTAGCAGAATATTTTATGGGATGGTTTTTGGCAGATGACACAGACATCATGGTAGTAACCGACGATATCCTCTACTTTTACGAGCTAGCTGCAAACAGTGGTGTCACACCCGCAATTAAAGAACTTGCCGAAGTGTATATGTCTGGTAATAGCTATATCGAAGAAAATCCCGCGAAAGCTATTATGTGGTACGAAAAACTGGACAACATTGATGATACAACCGCTGTTAATTTAGCAAATTATTATTTGGCAGGAAAAGGATGCACGGCTGGTCCAGAGAGTGATGCCAAGGCATTTCATTTGTTGAATGAAACAGTGAAAAAATATGAAAATAGCATTGCATATAATAACCTGGGATGGATGTATAAAATAGGTCGCGGATGCGAAAAACCCGATTTGAAGCATGCAATAAGTTTATTTGAAAAGGCTGCAGAGTTAGAATGCGGACGTGCATTTTATCACTTGGGCGATATTTATGAGAATGGTTTAGGTGTAGAACGTAACATTAAAACTGCTTTAAACTTTTATCAACAAGGTGTTGAATTAGATGATAGAAAGTGCATCGAAAGGTTAGCTGAACTTAAAGAAAAATCTATTTTTGAGGTGGATAATAGTAATTCATTGGAGCAAATTATTTCCAATCAACAACAAATAAAAGCAGATTTAAAGGTCATTGATGGAAGAACAATACAAATACAGAATCAATTGTCTCAAATTATTCGATTTGCAGAAAATGATCTTCAGAAATGGTTACAACATGAAAAGTGTCACTTCGAAAATTCGATAGATTCTGACGATGAAGAAAGAATATCTCAATCTATTTCTCGTTCAAACGACTATATCAATCTACAGGTAAAAAATGTTGATGGGCTAGTTGATGAGAAGGCTGAAGAATTAAGAAAACTGTTTGGAACGATATGGGACAAACTATTACCTATGACTCAAACATCTTTAATATCTGCAGGAGTTCTCTGGGAAAGTTGTGCAGGAATTACTAAGGAAGATTTTGATTATAGTGGCATTTGTATTAGTAGTACAAGTGCATTGGAGTGTGAACTTCGTCGCTGGTTTTATGTTGGATATCAAGAGTATTTGTTAAATACTGTTGGTAATCCTAATGAAATGGATCCAAGTGAAGTATGGGATGAATGGCCAGAAGAATTATTAAATATTGATAAGAGAAAATATAGAAAGATTATTAAAAAAGGCGAAAGTTTTCCAATAATTGAGTTAGGGGATGCAAAGTCATTCACACTGGGAAAGCTACCTTTTTTATTTTATAACGAAAAAAGCAGAGGTACGCGAGAACATATGCAAGAGTATCTCGATACTATTTTTAAGAAAGAATATAGATATCATAAAGGTGGTACCATTGGTGCTGTTGACTGGATTGATTTTCAAGATCATAGTCGAGATCCGCATAGCTTTATTAGTGAATGTGATAATATTAGAAATGATTATCGAAATCCGGCAGCACACTCAGGGATAGTGTGTCGAGATGATGCAGAAGTCTGCTATCAGAGAATAATTGGTCGAGGTGATGCCTATCGACATTGTTCAGAAGTACAGGGGTTGATAATGAAATTATACGAGTATTTGGATATTTAAGAAGAGGCGGAATATAGTTGCTTTTGATTGACAAAACAAGAAAAAACTATTATTCTTAAAGAGCCAGATGATTGATGGAGACTCTGATGATATTTGATAGGTGATTTTGACCGAGGGAGATTTTTTTGATCTCCAGTCAATATCAAGGAGGAAATGACTATGGCATTTTTTAACATCAATCGGGTGGAAACTGGCAAACGAATTACTGCGTATCGCACAGGTATGAGTCTCTCTAGAGATAAATTGCTGAATATCCTTTGGGACATCGGTTGCAAGGTATCACTCACTTCCCTTGGTAAGTGGGAGAGAGGAGAGTGCGATATCTCAGAAGAACATGCACGCGCATTGTGTCAGATATTCGGTTGCCGACTTTGCGAGTTGATTGTTGCTAGGCTGAGTTTTTACGATGATGAGCGCGATCAACTCGCGCCTTTAATGATTACATATTTTAAATTTTTGACGAGTACTTGCTAAAGCAAATACTCGTTTTTGTTAATTGGTGGTTTCTGCGTAAGCGATGAATAATCGATCACGACTTCCATGAACCTTAAATATTTAGTTCCTGGCGTTCCGCTGCATTAATTAGAAATCTCTCATCTACCATCCAGCAGATACTTCATAAAGGTCTCATTGTGATTAAAAGTATAAATTTACTACTTTTTCAATCTTGCCTCCACCAGCGGAATTCAGTATTTCCAGCCATTTCCAGAATTCGTCCTATATGGCCAGTTCTGTTTCTAGGCACTTTTCTTTTTGCTCTTCCTGTGGAAGCTCTTTGTAAAGACATTCCATATAGAAAAAGCTGTCCTTTTTGATTGTTTATACATAAACTTTTTATTCTGTATTGATATTCCCCGTTTTGCCTCATAAACGATTGGTAAAATGGAGATCTTTTTTCTTAAAAGCGAAATCTCTTTGAACCCACGGCTCAACGGTGGTAAATGACAGAAAGAAGTAAAGCAATTATATATCTAAGTAATTATACAACATCATTATCAGTCCCTGAACTTCAGTACAATGTCGGTAGGCATCAACTCGGCCAATTACTCTCTGATAACAAATTTCAGCATCATTTCGACCAACTATACCCGAGTGTGCCGCAGGATTTCGGTAAACATTTCTAATATTTTCGCATTCGCTAATAAAACTATGAGGATCCCTTATCGAAGTTATTTTTCCGTTTTGACTTTGAAAATCAATCCAATCAATAGATCCGATGGTCCCGCCTCTTTGATGCATATATGTTTCTTTGAAAATAGTATCAAGATACTCTTTCATCCGTTCCCGCGTTACTCTATTCTTTTCATTATAAAATAAGAAAGGCAATTTCCCCAAAGTAAATAAGTCTCCGCAGTTGACAATTGGCTTGACTTCCGCATTTTTATAAATATGGTACTTTGTATCGAGTAGTTCCTCCGGCCAAATTTCATATACATTTCCCAACAATGAAGGATATCCATATTTTTGGATTAAGTATTCTTGATATTTAATGAAAAACCAGTATTTAAGTTCATTTTCCAATGCTGATGTAACTGTTAAGCAGACACCCGAGTAATCAAAAGCGGCACTTTGATTCGGACAATTTTTCCAAAGGATATTGGCAGAAATCAAGGAAGTTTTTGTACTCGGCAATAGTTTATCCCATATTTCTCCAAATAGTCGATTCAAATTCCAATCTTCTTCTTTTAACAAATCATTAAAATCTGTTCTTAGGATATGATTGCCGATATAACTGGTAATACTGTCTGCCAACGAAGCTATGGCAGGTTCATTATCAGCCAACCCATAAGCCGACTCATACTCACGCTTTTTCCTTTTTACGTGCTCTTGAAGATCATCTTCCACAAACCGAGTAAGACGTTTCAGACTAGTATCCATTTCTCGCACTGTGTTTCGAATTTCAATGACATAACTTAACAAATCAGACTGATTATCTTCCTTTTGAACTAGAGACTTAGCATAGATTACCCTACACTGACTCATAATATTTTCATCATCGAAGATACTATTTTTTCCTCCATACATTATTGTGTAATCAAATAAATCTGAATTTTGTCGAAAACATTCTTTGACCATTTTTCCAATAGAACACCGCAATTCTATCTCTGCCTGCGTTATTTCCATAGAATTAAAATACTCTCTTAAGGTCGCATCATCTGTATAAGAAAAAATCGCAACTACTTTTTTTCTATAAGTTTCCTTAAGATTTCTAATAATATCAGTCTTCGCGGTCGAAAGCGTTAGTAAGTAATCGTCATCTCCAGTCACTGCCTGAATAATATCTCCCTGACAAAAACCCACTTGTATATTTCCAATTGAATACCTAAATAATGTATCTGTATTACGAAGAAAAGTAATCTCGTCAACAAAATTTCTAGGTTCATACATTGCTGTTAGTTCCGGTATTGAATCACAGTAGTGATATTTTTTAACAATTTTCACCCCGTTGGATCGAAAAAAATCTCTTGCAGATTTACCCATAGATGTATGTCCGCCATAAAGTATGTAAAGCAATTTGTCTTCCTCCAAATTTCAATCTCAAAGCAATGCTTCAATTAGATTATTTTAACACTTAGAAGCATTCGCTAATTAAGAAGAATATTATACTCAATTCGTGACATGCCTCAGTAACACAAGTATTTATCGCTAAGGCACTGTTATAATTAACGTTCTCAGTCTATGTTGCGAAATGTAGCCTCCATCCAAAGTGTTTCGTACAAAATAGATTTGCTGATTATATTTAAAAATGCACTTCCACTTCAAAGTATCCATGCCTAAACCTCCAGATGAATTGCAGTAACCTAAAAGTATCTCACAAAATTATTATATTCGTTTAACCGAAATATGTCAATAGTCATAAAATAGTGAAAAGTTAACTGGCGGTTAGCCGCATTATTCCGAATGATTTGATATTTTATACTTACAAGGGATGTAATCCCAAATATATACGTCAGATTTTAAATGAAGAGGCAATCATTTTTATGTAGCAAAAAAGTCACGAAGTGATCAATGTGTACATGATAAATGTTTAAAACAGTGCACATTCTTCACTGGAGTCCCTTTTTGCTGCATCTGCAGTCACGGCTAAGTCGTCTGATGCGAAAGACATTAATTGTTTCAACATGGGGAACATGTTCCCTGAAATGGGCGAAACTGCTAATATTAATCCAAAAATGGAAAATCTTCATTCACCGATGGTTTATAGACCGATGGTTTATACTGAAAGCAAAGACATCAGTTGTATCTTTTGACAACTGTAAGATAAGAGGAGGAAATGACATGCGAAGGATCAAAAAAAGTCATAATCAGAAAGACCGTATTATTTGTGTCACTGCTATGGACCGGCATAGCTTCTACTATCAGCCAGTGGGTTCAAAAGAGCGTATCTGGCTCTTCGATACAAAGCATTTTTCCGGCTCCGTATTCGGCTTCTTCAGAAATCACGGTAGGAATCTTGATGGTATTGGGTTCAGCCTGACTTTACGGGAATTGCATGACCTAGGTAATGACCACAATGTGAAAATTGCCAAAATTCTCGATCGCATTCCAGCCCAAGTTGAATACGTCATCCAAGAAAAAGAGGATCTCATACAGATGCCTTTCATCATACATAAGCATTATCACTGTGGCGCCGATTTTGATCGTGCTGCTTAGTTTAAGAAAGGAGATTGAATAAATGAGCAAAAATAAAACAGTTCTTCCAATCAAAGGCATGAGAACCCCACGGTTTTTAATTTGGCTACGCGGATTCTGGCAGGGTAAGGTGATGCACACTGGTGGTATTAATCCTGAAACCAATGTTATTGCATCCGGTTACGTGACAGGCCAGATCAAGCAATTCCGCAATGCATGTATTATTCGTCGTGCAAAGGCGGAAGATAAACTCACCAAAGTATGGTCTGATGCAGATGAATTGCTGATTGATTATGCCGCGGTAACCTCTACCATCAATGATGGTGCTAAGCTCCAAAGTAATCACAATGAGAGTAATGCACAGATTCGCTCCAAAGAAAGAGCGGCAAGCCGACGTGTAACACGGAAGGCAGAGCGCCAGACTATACTAAAAAACATGGCAAAGATTTCAAACGACATCCGTGCAGAGTATAACAGTGCACATGATCAGATGGAAGCAACGTCAGAACTTCTTGCATCTGTGCTTTCTTGTTACGGACATGGCCTTCTGATGCAACCAGTGTACAGCTACAATCTCCCTGAGATCCGTTATGAAGATTGTGTAAAACAGATTCTCGACAATCATGCAGATACATGGAATACTATCAATTCTATTCTAAAGAAGGAGGTAAACAGTGAGGAGCTTTAAAAAGATGAAGTATCTCTATAGTGTACTGAATAAGAAGTATGTACCAATACCTCTGCCGAGATATGGCCCAGATTTAGAAACCTTTATTACTTCAGAAATTATTAAAGAATTTTATGATAAGGAGGAAAGTCATGAGCATCTTTAAGAAAAAGGGACAAGATTTTTACAATGTATTAAATGAGAAGTATGTGCCTACACCTCTGCCCAACTACGGAATGGGTTTACATAACTTTGTCACTTCTGAGTATCCGATGAATAAAAAAGAAGTTGTAAAAGAAAGGTATGAGGGAGTAGAAAAATCTCTGGAAGATGTGATTGCAACTTGTGATAAGCATTCTTCTGGAACGGAGTGCGATAATATTATCGATGGTCAGCATAAACATCTAGTTGCAGAGCATGAAGTCGCCATTGCAACTAATGAGAACCAGATTGCGAGAATCGAAGCCGCCCGTGAAATGCGAAAGGAGTCCCTCAATCTGAAGATAAATCCTCTTAAGGAGAAAATTGCAAAGCTCGAGTCTGAGATTGAACCTCTCGAAAATCTTCGTTCTCAGTTTCAGATTTCCATTGGCCATCGGTCTGTTTCTGCCGGCCTTCTTGTTACATTGATCGCCATGATTGTCGACGCATGTCTCAATTATAGTTTCCTACAGAATGTCCTCTTATCGAATGCTGCATTATTAATGCTCACCGTCATCGGTATGTCAGTCATGTCAGACGGTTCAATGATGGCACTCGGTGTATTCCTGTCTCGCAGAAAAGAGAAATTTGTTTCGAAGCCTTTATTTATGACGACCTGCATTAGCTTGGTAGCTATGTTCCTGCTTTCAATTGTAGCTTCTGTAATGATTCGCTGGGGAAGCATGCCTGAAACCTATGGCACCATCAATGCTGCCGGTGAATTTGTCGGTAAGACAACCTACTCTCTGGCAGATTACGGCGTCACTCTGATCACAGCTTTTATCACTACGGGCACAGGACTCCTCTCGTTTGCTTTTTCGTTGGATGAAAATGCACACCTTGTTTCTATTCGTGAACATAAGAAGAAAGAGCTCGCAAAGTGCCGTACTGAACTTGATCCACTTCTGAATGAACTGCATTTTTTAGAAAATGCACCAGATCTCCAGGAATGGGATGATCGAAAACGTGCTGCCGCTGAACACCAGATTGAAGCCACCCGCCTTGGATTGAAACTTCATTGTCGAAAGCTGATGGCTGTATCTATTAAGGATGCAGACTTCACTGAACGAATGGCAAATTCGGGCGAGGCTCTTATAAAAAAACCTTCTACTACTGATACTGACATTGCCAAAATGCCTACAGTCATCCCCATGAATAAGATTTGTTGAAAGGAGACCACATGAACAAGACTATCAAGAGCATCTTTCTCACTGCCCTCACACTTTCAATTGTTTTTTGTCTTACTGGCTGCGAAGGAGGTGAAGAAAATGAGCCTGTAAACATCGCTTTTGTTGTTGGTATTGCAGACAATGAAACTAAGCTCAACGAAGGCATTTCTGAACTTTCAAACCTTCCAACCAGTCCTAGCACGGATTACGCTTTCATTTCAATTGAAGGAGAACCTAGGACTATTGGAGAAGCAGGAACAATACCAAATTTTAGTGCCCAAGGATACACGAATACAATGATGGAGAGAGTTCGTGCAGGAATTATGGCAGACCTGACAGAACGTCTAAACTCTTATAAACCAAAGTCATCCGAAATTGACATGGCAGCTTCAACTGAACTTTCTGTACGCACGCTGAATGCACATGCCGTCGAAGGTCGTAAAAATATTCTCGTATATTACTGCAGTGGCAAATCGACGACCGGGTTGATCAATATGTTGGAAACACCAGTGTATCAGATGGATGTTCAGTCTTCTGCCAAGGCAGTGGCTGAGAAGATGAATCTTGATATGTCCAACATCGACGAAGTGATCTGGTATTGCTGCGGTGATTTCGGAGATACTCAGACCAAACTTTCTTCCGTGGAAAAAACACAGCTGCAAGATTTCTATAAAGAGTTGTTTATAGCCTTAGGGGTAGAGGCAAAGAAAATAACTTTTAAAGATAATCTCCCTAATTCAGAGTCTTATAGCTTCCCTGACACACCGGTCTCATGTATGCCAGTTGAAGGTACAGAATCTGGACTGGTGGATCTCGATCCAGAGATGTTTAAAGATGCCGACTCTAAAGCACTGGAATCTCCTATTGTAATACCTGAAACACAGGTCAGTTACAAGGGGGATTCGGCAGAATTTCTTGATGCTGATGCAGCAAAAGATGCTATTCAACCTGTGGCAGATTTCCTTTTGGAATCTCCAGAAGTCAGTGTGCTGATATACGGAACATGTGCCGGAGATGTTGACTCTTCTGAGACCCTCACACTTGGCAAGGCCCGTGCTGAAAGTGTAAAGCAGGTGCTGGTATCAGCAGGAGTTGATGAAAAACGTATTACAGCAGTAACAGTTAAAGTTACAGACGATCCTTACCATCAGTTTAATCTTGGTACAGGATCAGAGGCTGCAGTCAATCGTAAAACCGTAATGATTGATATGTCGACCGAATTTGCCAAACAGATTCTGGCCAATGCAATTTGATTTTCGGAGGAAAGTGACAATGAAACTTCTACTTCTCTTGTTAATAATATGTGGTATATTCCCTGCTGTTGGAGCTTTGTTTAGCAATGGTCTGATAGCTTTGTCACCTGTTGCCGAGGCGTTTATGCCGCCTCTCATTGTAATAGTCGGTCTTTATTTGCTCGTTAAAAGCGTTTTGAAATGAAAGGAGAAACACTATGAATACAAACCATCACAGTTTCGTGGATCCTAACACCGGTAATGTATCCTGGAGAGGAAGCCTTTCCATTGAAAAAGGCGATCACTCGCATATGCCAAGTCGTACAAGTGCCTATCTTCCTGGATACGAGAAAGGGCATGTAACAGCTTCTTCTCTTGGTGGAAGTAACACACCTGACAACATAGTGCCTCAGCACTATGACCTCAATCACGGTGCCTACTATTCTATGGAACGGGGGGAACGTTCTGCTCTGCAGAACGGAGCAACTATTGAATCTTCCAAAACAGCTGTGGTAAACAGTCAGCCAGGTGACATGCCTGCAGTATTTATGGTGTCTGATAATGTGTCTTATTCGGATAATCATACAGAATCAATTCACCATTCTTTTACCAATGCATCTTATGCGGAGCAACAGGCTTGGAATGACCAGTCGGCTGCTTTGCCTGGCACATTCGATGGTCAAAATCCAGAAAATACGCTTGCTAATTCTATGAGCAGCGTCGAATATGCAGAATTAATGGAAAATACAGATGCTGAGTTGCCTGGCATTTCTGAGGATTATGCTGAAGCAGACTTCAGTGGTGTACCCGGTATTGACTCTGCAGCTTTTGACATCGATACCACTGTGTCTGATGAAAATGCGGTAGCTTCCGTTGACACCGATAGTGATGTATATTGTGATACTGACGATTAGAGGAGGAAAAGAATGTTTTATGATTTACCGATGACACTACATAGAACGAAAGCACCGAAGTGGCCCGCTGGAGTGGGCAATATTAGTTCTGTTTTACCGGATGGAACTGATGTCAATCTCCCAGTTTTGGAAGGAGTAAATACACTCACTTTGGGAGTGGTCGGCACCGGGAAGACTCGCTCTTATACAGAAGAAGCCGCAGATATTCTACTTTCAAGTAACTCTAAAATGAAAGGAGTTTTCTTTGAGACAAAACATTCTTTTATTGAACGATTTTTAAGAGAACATGACAAAGTTATCACACATAATCCACATGCTATAGCTGAAAAGAATTTGTTCATTCCCAATATTATCAAAGAAATACGTCAATCAGCGGATCATGAGGCAGAAATGAGAGAGATTGCCGAGTTCCTCTTTTCTGAACTCTTAAATGGTGCAAACCAGAACAGAGCCTGGATCGAAGCTGCCAGAAACATGTTTATAGGTGTATTGCGGACAATTGTTGACTGCTTTCCAAATGAAAACACTGATAATTGGACTTTGGTGAACGCTTTACGTAGGATGACAACAGAAGAAATTTTAGCGTATCTTGCAAGGCATCCGCGAAATCACTCCATGCTCCGAAAAGATTTCGGATATGATTTCAGTTGTCCAAAAGACTATGAACCACCTAAGCGTGCTTCGGATATCTTGTTCTTTTTTAACCAAGTACTGGAAAGTTTCTCCGGCACATTTGAAATGAAGGGAATGGATACCATTCACGATTGGTTAGAGGGCAAATACGGACGAAATATTTTCTTTTTGTACGACATTTCTTCTGCTGAAATATCCCGACCTTTCTTTTTATATTACCTGAAAAAAATAAAGGATTATAAGCTTAGCAATGCTGTAGGTTCTACACCGCCTATTCTGATGGTTCTGGATGAAATTGATAAGATGGCCGATAGTGGAAAGACAGCCGATTGGGGAATTTACCAGGCCGCTAACCTTGGACGTGAATATGGCATACAAATATGTCTTACCACGCAGTCGATAGAAAATCTCTATGGACTGAGTACAGATTTTAATGAACATATCACAACAGGAGGACTTGCTGGTTTTCCATATCTGATTAGCTTTCGTCCTGGAGATCCAAAAACAATCGCTACCCTTCAAACTCTTTTTGGTTCTGAATACAAGGAGCATGTTGTATTTCCTTCATCCCGTTATGAAGCTCCCATTGTGAGATGTGAACGGGAACCAATTATTACCGATGCAGAGTTTGCGGATTTGGATACAGGAGACTGTATCGTAAAAATATTGTCCCATCGCCCACAGAGAGTACATATTAACCTTAAGCCATAAAAATAGGAGGAATTATATGAATCATCTTCAATACATCAATTCTGTATACCGACATGTAACGAATAATTCCAGTATACGATATCTTATTAGCGGTGCCGATTTGCGTGTACGTCAGGTATTCGGTAAGTATATAACCGATTCAAGCTATAACGATGGAAAAATTCTTTTCATTCTTGATAACACGCAAAATGGCAGTAATTTCACTGATTTTGGCGGCTTTAATGTTTCAAATCCTTTAAATGGAGATGTTGACCTGTGTAATGATCTCTTCGAAGTGTCCTCACTTAGAGAAATCAGCCGTCTCAGAAGTCTTTTATCAAAGTTAGGATTTGACGACATAAAGGCAATGAAAGTGGTCAATTACCTTTCTTTTGTGAAAGAGACAGAACGACACCTCGGCAACAATGGCCCGCTTTGCGCTGAAAAACTGGAAGAGTATGGCGGAACATCTTTAGTTAAGTGGAAACTTTGTCAGCTGAAAGAGGATGGAATGCTGTCCAGTGAAAATTACGAGTATCTGCTTGCTCGATATTCTGAGGTTAGTAGTGCTGCCGCTGACTTTGAAATGTTTCTTGTAATGCTTGCGCCATTTATTGGTGGAACCCATCAGCCTTGTGCGGGGACCGCGATACATCTTACGATCGGCGAATTTATTTCTGATCGTCCTATGCAGGATGTTATGTGTGGGCTTATGCTGTCTTTTATAAAAAAACAACCAGCAGATTGTTCTGTCCTAATTGTTGATGATGGCAAATGTGATCGTGATTGCATTGTGGATGTACTGAAAAATTTGCCTGTGGCTACAGATGTTCATATGTTTACGACAGATGCTTTTTCGTTAAGTAATGAAGACTTGAGTGTTCTGATGAGCACATTTCCTGTACGTATTTACTCTCGACATGATTCTATGGATTCTTGTTCAAAGATTGAGGAATACTGCGGATCTATCAATGTAGTTAAACGTACTCACACTACAACAGTTGATAAACGTTTTCGGGCGTCTACAGCGTTTGATATGCTTCTAGGAACTAATCGAACGGAATCAGAAACTCATAATGCTCCCGTAAGAGAGCCTCGTTATCGTAAAGAAACAATTAACGCTTTTGACATTGGCACAGCTATCATTGATTGCGGTGGAACACAGGTACTGTTTCAGTTTTAATATGGGAGGTGTGGTATTATCATTCGATTACCCGGCATTCTGAAAGTTTCCGCTGTACTTACTATTGATTTTCTATCTGTATATGCTTTGTTTCATGATGCAGCTATTGCATCAGTTGTTACTGGTGCAATTATGCTTTATGTTTGGCTAGGCGGTTACCTTGCTTTGTTCAAGGAAGGGGCAGTCCGCGCTGAAAAGCTTTCAAACTTTGAACGTTCTCGCTTTGAGATATCTAAATGCCAGCTTAAAGAGGATGTTAAAAATGTCAGTTCGGCAGATATCTCTGGATTAAAACTTTACCTGATTGCTGGAGATAATGACATGCAAGCCACAGCTTACGGTGCGAATTGCGTTTCGGTTTCAAGAGGGACATTTGATAATACTGATCCGTTAACACTCAATGCTGTCCTAGGCCACGAAATCTCGCATACACTGAATCTGGATCCCGAATTTTCCAGATGTATATTTGCCACAGTTCTTCTTGCTTGTGGAGCCATCAGCGTGATAGCGTTTGCATTTATGGTTGTGATTTTCTTAGTATTTCTTGTATGCAGCTTTTTCAGCTCCTGGCTGGGCGTTATGGCTTTTAGGGGGACCACTAAGGCAGTACGAGGTATTTTTAGTCTGATTCAAAAGAGTATCGTGGTTATTTATCGCAGCATTACAAGTTGTTTAAGTAGGACGGCAGAATTTCGATCTGACCGTTATTCAGCACAATTAGGATACGGAATTCAGCTTGCGCATTTTCTTTCATACGCGGCTCCAGAATCACATCGCCAGCTGACACTTACTGAGGCACTTTATCGAACACATCCGTCTACAGCAAAACGTGTGGCACGTTTAGAAGCTTTTGTAAGTGAGGAGACTCATTTGATAATAAAATAGGGAATGGAGATAAAAAATGGAAAATACAGTGATAGATATTTTAGAAACTGAACTTAATCGCCTTCAAATTAAATACAGAAAACTTCCTACAAAAAGTGGGGCATTTTACTATTGTAAAATGCCAACCAATGGTTACACTTTCGATTTGCAGTGCGATGACCAGGGTAATATTCAAATCTGGAAATTTATTGGCACAGCCCCCTTGTCAAAGGCAGGAAATAGATATGAATACCGTGATTCAAAATGCCCTTGTGCAGTAATTGGTGTGGAAGTGACAGATGAGGGTGATGTCAGCTTTTTTGCAGAGCAAAAAATGGATGTTGCCAGTTGCGATAGTGACCATCGCATTGGCAGCATGATCAGAGGCTATATTAATATAATCGCTGGTTCTTCTCTTCCACTCTTTTTATGAACTGGCAGTTTATATAATTTTATAATGGGTTATCGTATAATAAAGTCATAGTAAATAAAGGGGGAAAAATTATGGAAACATTTAATTTAAAAGAATTCACAGACAATTACTATAACAACAATAATGCCTTCCCAACTATTTTCGAGATTGAAGAGGCCACAGGATGCAATATAAATGTCCTGCAGGAAAATCTTAATTTCATCCCCAAAATCATCTTAGATATTAAGACGACTCTCACACATTTTTTGAATAGCAATTACAACATTCATTTTAGTGTTGTTTCACCTGATGAAACAACAGAAGTATATCCTACATATAAAGGAATTTGTCTCCATCTGGTGGGAAAAGTGGAAGGTGAAGCAATTAATATCAAAATCATTCCATCTGCTAAAAACCTGATGATTCAGATGGATGCCGTAAATCTGGCCGAGATCAATGCACTTTTTAAAAAACCCTTTAAAAAGTTTGTCAAAAAATACTGCCAGTTATCATCTGATGAAAATACAGAAGTAGTTTTTGGCTATTCAACACCCCTTTCATATCCATCAAATCATACTATTTTACCGTATTATCATTTTAAAAAGTACTTCCGCGAATTCGATACCACCGATATCATGAAAAATATGGAAGATGCTATAAGTTTCCTTATTCAAGCCAAAAAATTATATGAATATCTTCAGATACTGAGCGGCAATGCTGCAGTAAAATCCAACACCCTTCAGAAAACGATGGATGAAATTCTTTTTAAAAAATTTGAAGATTCAAAAATGATCATTCTCGCTGAAACAATCTTAAAAGCTTTTTCCGAAACAAGTATGCGTTTGAAGCTCATCGATAATGATATCATCCACATTGAGCTTGTAAATAGTTCTGTAGAAATTTTTCTTTCTGATGATGAGTTCTGCAATATTGTCGCAAATTTAGGCGCAATTAATCCGAAGGACCGAGACGAACTTATCAGCGGAGAGCTGCAGCCGTTTCTAAATTTAGACTCTGGAGAGAATGGTTACCTCTACGTAGATGATAAAGGGAATCTTCGATACACTTTAATGTTTGACTATAAAAAAACATCCTCGAAGAGGTTGGCAAAACTTATAGAAAAAAGAGTATCATTTGCTATGCAGCTGAAACAGAAATACCAGGATTACTCAGAGCTTGTATATGGCAATGAAGAATAAATTGAAACTTTCTAAAACAATTAATAATTACTACCACACAGGAGCACTTACATGGGTACATCATCTTTTCTTGAATTATATAATCAAAGCAACGAATTTCTAAAATTTGGGAAAACTATAAAATTTAATATAAAATCAAGACCATTAACAAATTTTCGAATCACCTATAGTAATCCTTATTGTCATATCACTAGAGACGGGGCTGCAATTACAACAGGAAGTGTGGCCTCTTTCGTAAGAGAAATGTATACCCGATTAATAGATAACGGATATGTTATAGAACCATGTAACGGACCATTTAGTAAGGACTGTGCATATATTTATCTCCGCGAAAACGACAAACACAAAAAATATCCTCGTCTAAAAGTGTATGTTCACCCAAATGAACTAGCCGGTTGGGCTCCCAATACACATGTTAAAAAATTAAAAAAAATTGCAGAAGCAACCCCTGAAATAAGCAATGTCCGACTGGTCTACTCATGCAAAACCTATAATATCAGTGATAAAGAATATCTAAATATCTTAAAAGACGCCGAACCACAGATAAAAGATTGGCTAACTGAATATACTAAATACTACGGCCGAAAAAAAGGTAATCCAGCCCAAACATTTAATGAAATATTTGGCATCAAAAGACTTTCTGCAGAACATCTTGGATATAATGACTATATAGCCACTAGTTTTATAAATAATTTAAAACTTCATAGTCAATAACCCACCTATTAACTATTCAAATTTCGGACACCATACAAATATATTTTCCTATATGAATAACATGTTAGTTATTTAAACGCCCAAAACATGGCCTTCTGTGATTTAGTAACATCCAGAAGGCTTCTTTAATTAGAATCTTTTTACGAGTTTTGCTTTGCGAAACCAATTTTCTTCAGCCAACTGCTTTCAAATAATTGCATTCTATTCTACATTTAAAATGTACTTAACTGCCTTCTCTGCCTTTCCTGCGGCAGATACAATAAACCACTTATCATTTTTAAGCACCTTCAACCAGCTCTGGATATAGGCCGCCGAATTGATGAACGTATCAGACATCTCAATTCCAAGGCTGTGCAAAATAGATGCACTTGTTATCTCTGCCACCAACTCTTCCTTTGAATAATCCTCATTGCCAAAATAAGCCTTTGCATTATCTGCTTCTCTGTCACATCTATATGCTTTCAGCGTCGAATGCCCGCATTCGTGAAAAGCTGTACTGTAAAATTCTTCTGCAGACTCAAACTGCGTAATCCCCGGCAGCGTAATGCTGTCATCTGCAGGACGATAAAAAGCCCTGTCTGACGCTCCGACAAACAGGGTGATTTTTTCTCTTTCTATGTAATTATTCAACACTTCTTCTGCCTTTTCGATAGGCTTTGTATCAAACTCTTCCGTTTTTTCAAGCGGCAGCACATTTTCTACCTGACTGATGTGAAAAACATTGTAATACCGCAATATCGGTACCTTCTTTACTATCCTTTCATCTCCATCTGACTTTTCTTCTACATCCTGCAGCTTCCAAAATACAATCATCTCAGCTTTTTCTCCCTTTTTTACCTGTCCACCAATCTGATGCCATTGCTTAAACGTCGCATATTCCCCCTCGTGCCTTAAAAGCATCTGATTAAGCAAAGAATACGGCTTTCTGCTGATCCGGTTAAACGTGCCGTCAAGACAATTGGCCCATGGCTTTTTCCATGGTATATAGCCCTTTTCCAGTTGTTCTATAATTCTTTCTGTTACCATCCGATAGACATCCATCTGATTTATCTCCCTTCCAATCCGTTTATGCCGCGAAAGCCGGTTGAACATGAGGTTAGGCGCATGGTATGAATATCCGGACAACTTGTTCTGGCCATTTTTTCCTGGCCATATCCTCAACAAGGCACTCAATCTGTCCTAAACCATGCGCTGCGGTGCAACATGTCAACCGGTCCGTGGAATAATGTTTTAGTTTTCTAATTCCATCTGATCTTCCCTGTACAAATACGCCTTTGCAAGGTAAAAGCCACCATTTTCTTTTTTCTTCCAGAGCTTGACCTCTATCGGTTCTTCGCCATCTTTTATCCGATAATTTCCCCTTAAATTCCATCCCTGCAGTGTGTGTAAAGGAATATCTCTGCCATTCTCAACCATCCTTCTTGCCTCAGCTGCAGACATCATCCTTGCCTTTACTGCAGCATTCGCAATGATCTCCCTGTTCTTCATCTATTTTCCTTCCTTTCAGATATCTTTGCTGCAGACAGCCATTGATAATCCGGCTCAAGCCACTGTGCATCATCTTTCCGCATCGAATAGACATCATCTGCACCAATCACAATGAAATCCAGCAGCTTTAAATCCATCAATGCACCAGCAGTAGTGATTCTTTTTGCTGTATTAAAATCATCCTGGCTCGGATGACAACTTCCTGACGGATGATTATGAATCATCAGCAAGCAATTTGCCCCGCTTAATATGCCTGTTTTCAAAATCCCTGCAGGTGATATTAATGCCATATTGCTCGTACCAACTGAGCACACAGACGCATTGATCACCCGTCCAGACGCTGCCATGTTAATACATACCACGATTTCCCTGTCCATATCCTGCAGCAACTCCTTTACTGCCTTCACCGCATCATATGGAGTCTCGACCTTCATCTCCGGATAAACCCATGTATCCCTTTTTAATTCCACATGTACAAATTCCGTCTTTTTCTCCTTTTAAATCCCGTATAGCCGCTAGAACAGCTTTTTATTTACACCTCTAAAACGTAAGCCGTATCAGTCAATCTTTCTTCCGGAATGACCATCGTTTCATTGACCTCCTTCACAATCGGCGTGATATCATCAACGCCGATACCTTCATCAACAGGAACTATCAACATTTCATGTATAGAAGAAGGTATTACTATGACCCTTTTTACTCCAATGGTTCTGGTAAAACGGAACAATGCCTCTTCATCAAGAATGGCACTCGCTCCTTTGCTTCTCATCTCATTACTTACCACGTACATCTTTAATCCGCATTCCATATCCGGACTGTATTCCATATGCAGTAATTCAGCCATCACATGCCCCATACTGATAATCCTTGTTTCCCTAAACGTATTTCTCTCTGCCGCTTTCCATGCCTCCTTATACTCTATATCTGACCGGATCAGCAGCCAGTCAGTGATCTTTAATGTGTATACATCATCTCCAATGACATCTTTAATGTACAGATACTTTTCAAGACCTGGCATCTTTTCACAATTTTCCCTGATAATGTCTTCTGCAGATTCTTTCTGAATACCAATATACATATGTGCCAGCAGCCAACGCTTATTCTTCAGTAAATCAATATTAAAATCCGGACGCTGATTTTCATTAAGAATCTCAATAACCTGATCTGCAACATATTCTGCTGATTTTCCATACATTTCTGCTTCTGCAATTAAATCACTGGTGTAGATAACAGGATAGATGCCTTCATCGCCCATTTTTCCATCGCTTATGATGATGCCTTCCATTTCCACTCCATTGCTCACCTTCTCGGTAATCTCAGCACTATAACCTCTTTCTTCCAATACACTTAAAACATCCATATTCTTCATCTTTCATTCCTCCTGTTTTTATTTTTACTCTTACTATTTACTTTTTTATTTCACCCCGTGGGGCTTCTGATAATCTGCATATGGACCTCCGGCATAATTTTTTGGTGTTATGCCAAACGTCCACGCCGGAAACAGGGTTCATGCAAGGGTCCTTTTGGACTCGCCCAGCCCTTGCATGAACCCTGTTTCTGGTGTAGTGTAGGCACTAACACCAATTATGCCGAAGGTCCATGATTATCTGTCCCACAGGGCTTAAAAATCCATTTTTCCCCTTTCATTTATTATCATTATTTTCCTTATTATTTTTTATTGTAAATTGGAGCGAAGCGACTTCCATATGCGCCAAAGGCGCAGTTTAAGCCGGCACGAAAAAAAGCCCCCTTTCGGGGGCCTTAAAAGGCGGGTGATTAAAATCAGCGTTCAATAAATCCTTCAGATATTGAGACAATGCAGCCTGGAAGGGCTTCAATCATCTCGCCAAGGCTTTTCTTATTCTTGGCTGCTCTCTGTGACTGACAAATCTTGAACAGGTATTTTTTGTGGCCCAGATTTTCGGCATCAAATAAAAAAACGACCTCTTCTTCTTCTGCATCTATCTGGCTGTAAAGATCATCTGCGAGTAAAATGGTTTCAAGATTTGTTGCTTTGATACGGATTTCTTCTGATGAGATGAGTGTTTCATTGACGTTTACTAACATGGCGTTACTCCTTTTTGAAAATTTAAGTTTTTTGCTTCGGAATTGACCAATGGGGTCAGGCAAACGGGATTCTGCAAGGGCGCCCATAGCGCTTGATAGACTTTTTTTAAAGTCGTACCCTTGCAGAATCCTGTCGCCGCCCCATAATTCCGAAAAAGCAAAAACGGATTTTCAAAAAGGAGTAACGCCATGCTGGTCGTCAATGAAACATCCATCTTCAATAAACTTTGGATCAAAGCATCTCATCTGAAACCATTTTGCTGCGATGATCACAGCCCCAAGAAGAAGAGACAATTTTTGATGCCGCAAATCTGAGCCGCAAAAATACCGTCCCGGCAGCACCACAGCCATGGATAAAGCCTTGGCAAGATGATAGAAGCCCCATGGATCTGTCCATAGCTTAAAAATACGCTGATTTTAACCGCCTGACAACCCACGAAATGTGGGCTTTTTTTCGTGCCGGCAATCCATGCAACTCTTCAAAAGAGTTGCTTCCTTAGAAGGGCTCCTTGAGGGGCCGTTTGAGAGGGTGTCTCCCATCCACCTTTTAAGATACTGTTAAAAGCGGACCCTTTGTCCGTTTTTAACGGTATCAAATGGTCTGGGAGTTGGGCAGACCTGCGAAGTTGCTGGGAATGGTACACCAAAACACCAAACGACACGCCTCCTCTTTCCATCAAATGATTTGACAGCATTTACTGGAATTTAATTCCGCGTAAATACTGCCTCCCCCCCCCCCAAAAAAATTTTTAAA
>OLNP01000722.1_pt1 | contig 32115 bp, 23 predicted proteins | sample 1671951 | NCBI WGS metagenome assembly OLNP01 (sample SAMEA3136629, study PRJEB25190) | human gut metagenome | biome: human gut; feature: human-associated habitat; material: faeces | place: Austria | collected 2013
ATGGTATAATAAAATCACCGAGACACACCCCACGATTGGAGGTAGCGACGATGAAAACTGCAAAACGACTCCTTGCCCTTGCCCTTGCGGGCGTGATGGCGCTGGCCCTGCTCACCGGCTGCGCGGACAGCAGCTCCAAAACCAAGCAGGTGGAAGAGTGTTTCCGCTCTCTAATGAAAACGAGACAAAATAAGGACTATCAGAAGGACGAGACGCTGGACAAAAAGCTCGAGGCCATCGCACAGCAGTTCCAGCCGGACTGGCTGGATGATATAAATGGTGGACTGACCGGGGAGGCACGGAACATCATTAGAAATGAATTGAGAGACTATCTGACAGGCGGCGTTTGGCTTTGGTATGGAGAAGTGAAGCCGGGCCAGAGTGCGCTGACGCAGGCGGAGAGCATGAAGCAATGCGATATGGTAGAGATTGATATTATGAGGCCCGGCACATCACTGAAAGCCATAGCCTTTACAAGGACGGACAAGAAGAGCGACGGCCACCGCTATTACCTTGCACTGGAAACATACGCCACCATCAAGACCCCGCAGAACTGACACAGGAGGAAACGATGATGAAATTGAAAAAGCCTTGGGCCTTGCGGGATGCGAAAGCCTCTCCCCTTGGGAGAGGTGGCATTGCGAAGCAATGACGGAGAGGGCAAGCCCGTTTCCCAAAAGTATCTGCACAGCGATAAGCATTGGCTTTTGTCAGAGCGATGCTATCGCTGTGCTTTTTGTTTTATGATGGCATCCTTGCCCTCTCAGTCACCTTCGGTGACAGCTCTCCCATGGGGAGAGCCTTTGGCATGGCGGGCAGCTTTGTGCTGGACGCTGGAAGCTCAATATGGCATAAAATATAGTGCCCTGCTACAGAGATCCACAGCAGCTTGACAAGGGATATTGTCCCGAAGCCACTGCCCTCTGTAGCAGGGCACTACTGTTTCCGATAAAATCAAACTTTGCTCGTCCCGCGTGGGCCTGCCCGGCCTGCCAATGGCTCCCCCTCTGGGGGAGCTGGCATCGCAAAGCGATGACTGAGAGGGTATGCCGCTGCCGGGGGGCTGTCCTTTGTACAAATACACCGAAAACCCGATCGGAAAGGGGCGGTCTACCGTCAAAACGCGAAAAAATCGGTTTTCCTCTTGCCAAACGGGGCAAAACGCGCTATTCTATAGTCACAGTTTAACAATTTAGCATGGTAAAGCGGTAAAACGAAGCGCCGCTTCTGCTGAAACTGAGGGAGGAATTTGTATATGAAACGTCTGGTATCTGCTTTTCTGGCCGGTGCGATGGCACTGAGCCTTGCCGCCTGCGGCGGTTCTGCATCCACTTCCACGGCTGCTTCTTCTGCCGCCGCCTCTGCCGCCCCGGCAAGCTCCGCGGCCGCTGACAGCGACCTGGCTTACATCCAGTCCAACGGCAAAATGGTCATCGGCTACACCGTGTATGAGCCGATGAACTACACCGACGCCGACGGCAGCTTCACCGGTTTCGATACCGAGCTGGCCACCGCCGTCTGTGAGAAGCTGGGTGTTGAGCCGGAGTTCGTGGAGATCAACTGGGACACCAAGGAGACCGAGCTGGCCGCAAAGAGCATCGACTGCATCTGGAACGGCCTGACCCTCACCGATGACCGGGAGGAGAACATGGCCTGCACCGAGCCCTACGTCAAGAACGCCCAGGTCGTGGTGGTGAAGGACGGCACCGACTACACCTCCACCGCCGACCTCATCGGCAAGACCGTGGTGGCCGAGGCCGGCTCTGCCGGTGAGACCACCATCACCGAGAACGCCGACCTGTCTCAGGCTGATTTCATCTCCAAGGCTGTTCAGACCGACTGCCTGATGGAAGTCGCCGCCGGTACTGCAGACGCCGCCATCCTCGACCTGACTCTGGCCTCTGCCATGATCGGCGAGGGTACCGACTACGCAAACCTCAAGATGGTGAATGAGCTGAACGTTGAGGAGTACGGCGTGGCCTTCCGCAAGGGCAGCGACGCGGCCGAGGCTGTGGACAATGCATTCGACGAGCTGAAGGCTGACGGCACCATGCAGGCTCTGGCCGACAAGTACGGCCTGACTCTGGCGGAGTAACTTACATTATAAACGGATAGGTGTAGTGATTCTGTGACTGTGATTTTGGAGCGTCTGACCGGCGCATTCGCGCTCAACTGTGAGCTGTTCTTTCTGACCTTGCTGTTTTCGCTGCCGCTGGGCCTTGTGGTGGCCTTTGGCTCCATGAGCCGGTGCGCACCGCTGCGGGGCGTCGTCAAGACCTTCGTGTGGGTCATCCGCGGTACGCCGCTGATGCTCCAGATCATCGTCATCTACCTTGGCCCCGGCCTGCTGGGCATGACGAACCCCTGGCCCTCCGGCTCTTCGGGCCGTCTGGTGGCGGCGGTGGTGGCTTTCGCCATCAACTACGCCTGCTACTTCTCTGAGATCTACCGCGGCGGCATCGAGGATGTGCCGAAAGGCCAGACCGAGGCCGGTCAGGTGCTGGGCATGACCAAGAGCCAGATCTTCTTCAAGGTCACGCTCCTGCAGGTCGTCAAGCGCATCCTGCCCCCGATGGGCAACGAGATCATCACGCTGGTGAAGGATACCTCGCTGGCGAACGTCATCGCCAACAAGGAGATCATCATGATGGCAAAGGAATACAGCGCCAAGGGCCTTATCTGGCCGCTGTTCTCCACCGCGATCTTCTTCCTCGTCTTTGTCGGCGCACTCACCCTGCTGCTGGACTGGGCCGAGAAAAAGATGAACTATTTCCGCTGCTAAGGAGGATACTGAATTATGGCATTACTCGAAGCCTCCGGCATCGGGAAGAATTTCGGCGAGACGAAAGTCCTCAAGGACATCTCGCTCACACTGGAACAGGGCGAGGCGCTGGCGATCATCGGCTCGTCCGGCTCAGGAAAGACGACGCTGCTGCGCTGCCTGAATTTCCTTGAGCGTCCCGACACCGGTGTCATCCGGGTGAACGGCGAGACCATGTGGGACGCCGCCGACCCTGCCACCCAGCGGGAGAGCGAGGTACGGAAAAAGCGCCTCCACTTCGGCCTCGTGTTCCAGAACTTCAACCTCTTCCCCCAGTACACCGCGCTGGAAAACGTGATGCTGGCGGGGGAGCTTCTGGCAAAGGAGCAGCCCGACTACAAGGCCAACAAAAAGGCTATCCACGCCCAGCTGGAAGCACAGGCCCGTGACCTGCTGGCCCAGATGGGCCTGTCGGAGCGGGCAGGCCACTACCCCCACCAGCTCTCCGGCGGTCAGCAGCAGCGGGTGGCCATCGCCCGCGCACTGGCGCTCCACCCGGACATCCTCTGCTTCGATGAGCCCACCAGCGCCCTTGACCCGGAGCTGACCGGCGAAGTCCTCCGCGTCCTGCGGGACCTCGCCGACCGAAAGACCACCATGATCATCGTCACCCATGAGATGCACTTCGCCCGCGACGTGGCCGACCGCATCCTATTCATGGACGGCGGCGTCGTGGTGGAGGAAGGCCCGGCCCGCCAGCTCATCGACCACCCCCAGGAGGAGCGCACCAAGCAGTTTTTGGCGCACTACTCTGAATAAGACAGGCTATGGCCCTCCCCGCTCGGGAGGGCTTTTTTGCGCCACTCACGCCGAAAACACCACGATTCGCGCAGATTTTATTTACATTCTCTGAATTTTTTGGTAAGCTTGTGTCAGAAAAGGCTGATTCTTCAAAAGACGAACAGACCAAAGGAGGACAGACTATGAGACTGAAAAGCGCACTCCGGCGGGGCGTGGCCGCCGCCGTCATCGCGGGCATCGTGGTGAGTTCCGGCATCCCGGCCTATGCGGCCCCGTGGAACATCGCCGACGGCGACATCACCGTGAAAGCGGGCGACACCGAAGGGACGAACTGGGTCTCACAGGGGGAGAAGGAGGATGTGAAGGACACCGACACCGTCATTACCGGCGAGTCGGATAAGAACACCGTCACCATCGACACCTCCAAGGGCGACGTGGACGTCACCTTCGACGACCTGAAGATCGACGTCAGCGGCAAGACCGAGGTGGATGGCAGCGGTGACGGCTCTACCCGGGAGAGCAATGCCGCCGTCACCGTGCAGGGCGGCGGCGATGCCACCATCGAGCTGGACGGCGACAACAAGCTGAAAAGCGGCAGCAATAATGCGGGCCTTGAGAAGAACAAACAAGAGTCGAAAGGCACGTTGACCATCAAGGACGACAAGGGCAAGGACGGCTCCCTCACCGCTGAGGGCGGCGAAGGCGGCGCAGGCATCGGCGGAGGAGCGGAGAGAACCGGCAGCAACATCACCATCCGGGGCGGCACCATCGAGGCTGTGGGCGGCGCAGGAGCGGCCGGCATCGGCGACGGTGTAGGTGCGCAGCAGCCTGAGATAGACCAGGATACACCGCCCAGCAACCCCAATAACATCATCATCTGCGGCGACGCCGAGGTGACGGCCAAGGCGGGGAGGAGCCAAATGTTGGACGCCAAGGCCCCGGCCATCGGCGGAAAGTACGGCGAAGTACCCACAGAGAACCTTTCTGACGAGGAACACAAGGTGACGGGAGGACGATTGACCCGTCTGAACGCGGACGGCACCGTGATGGAGGGGATGGGCTACGACTACACCTCCACCCCCACGCCCCAGCCGGACGACGACGATGATGATGACGTCCCGCCCCCGGCACAGGAGAACGCCCCCGAGCCCCTGCCCGGCGGCATGGTGGTGGGCGGCTTCTTTTCCAGCCGGGTCACCATCCGGCGGCTGGACCCTGCGGGGGTCGCGGAGAGCGGCATCGTCCCCGTGTTCGGCAGCGTAAAGGCCTCCGACGCCGGAGAGGATCTCACCTCGAGGGATGTGGTGCTTATTGAGAGCGCCGCTCCCCGCTCCACCGTCACCACCGACATCCCCAGCCTCCGGGAGGACGGCGTGGAGGACATCTTCTTCCGCTATGAGGACACCATGACCCACTATAGCGTGGACAAGATGGCCGACGCGGCGGGCGAGGACGCTGACGTGGAGCTGAAGCAGAACAGGGAGGACATCAGCCTCCGGCTGGACGGCGAAACGCGGGATGACCTGTCGGAGCGCTATCAGGAGTGGGTGCCGGTGCAGACGCCAGAGCCGCAGGAGCGGCTGATATTGACCCACAAAGAGGTAGAGCAAAAAACGAGTGAAGAGCTCAGACGCGAACTCGACGAATTACGGAAACAAGAGCTGGAGATGGGCTTCCAATTTGCGAAAAAAAGGGACGACCTCCCGAGTTTGGATTGGTGGCTCGAGCCTGCGAGAGCGGAAACGGTAGAGCAAAAAACGAGTGAAGAGCTCAGACGTGAACTTGACGAGTCCCTGAGGCAGCGGACGGTCTTCCAAATCGAGAAAAGAGACGACCTCCCGAGTTTGGATTGGTGGCTCGAGCCTGCGAGAGCGGAAACGGTAAAGCAAAAAACGAGTGAAGAGCTCAGACGTGAACTTGACGAGTCCCTGAAACAGCTGGCTGCCCGATTTGAGGACATCGCTCCCGAGGAGGATAAGAAGCCACTGCTCGTTCTGGTCGAACCCTCCGGCACGGAGCGCAAAAAGTATATCGATCCGTTGGAGAGTGACCTGCGGCGCTATACCGACCTTAGTGACGACTGGGACGACCTGCCGGATACCCAGGGTGAGATAAAGCTCTGGATACCGGAGGATTTGGAGAAGGCCAAACTCTGGATACCGGAGGACTTGGGGCATCTCATAAGCCCCTCAAAGGAGAGCCTGAGCGGCATCGACGGCATTGCATGATACACAAAACGAAAGGATAAGACCGGCGAACCCCGCGGCCCTCGGGGTCGGCACGCGGGACGCGGAAACTGACCTGCGCACAATCACCAAAAACCGCCGATAGAAAATAGCAATGTTGTACGAAGAAATCTGTCCCAAACCCCTTGCAAAATCACGATGAGCTGAGTATAATACCACTCATGAAACGCAAAACGTCCTGCCCCTCGTCCGGCAGGGCGTTTTTGTCGGGAAAAATTTGGCAAAGAAATGTTAAGTGACCGCCCGGGGAGGGGCTTTGTATGACAAAAGACATGACACAGGGCAGCCCGCTCAAGCTCATCCTTGCCTTTGCGGTGCCGCTGATGCTGGGCAGTCTGTTCCAGCAGTTCTACAATCTGGCGGATACCATCATCGTGGGCCGTTTCGTGGGCGTGGATGCGCTGGCGGCGGTGGGCAGCGTGGGCGGCCTGAACTATCTGGTGCTGGGCTTCGTCAACGGCATCGCCTGCGGCTTCTCCATCCCCATCTCGTGGACCTTCGGCGCGAAGGACTACCGCGAGATGCGGCGCTACACCGCCAATACCGTCTGGCTCAGCCTCTTTTTCGCCGTCGTGCTCACGGTGGTGACGGTGGCCCTGACCCGGGCGGTGCTGGTCTGGACCAACACCCCCGACAACATCATCGACATCGCGGACATCTACATCCGCACCATCTTCTGGGGCATCCCCTTTACCCTGCTGTACAACGTCACCAGCGCCCTCATGCGCGCGCTGGGTGACAGCAAGCGGCCTCTCTATTTCCTGCTGGTGGCCAGTGTGCTGAACATCGGCCTCGACCTGCTCTGCATCCTCACCTTCCGGATGGGGGCGTTCGGTGCGGCCTTCGCCACTGTGTTCAGTCAGGCGGTGGCGGGCATCGGCAGTCTCATCTACATCGGCCGCCACTACCCGGAGCTGAAATGGAGCAAGGAAGAGAGCCGTCTGAGCGCCAGCCACTGCCTCAAGCTCTGCAACATGGGCATCCCCATGGGTCTGCAGTGCAGCATCACCGCCATCGGCAGCGTCGTGCTGCAGGGCGCGGTGAACGGTCTGGGCAGCAGCATCGTGGCCGCGCAGACCGCAGGCAGCAAGGCCGCCCAGTTCCTCTCGGTGCCGCTGGAGAGCATCGGCACCTCCATGACCACCTACGCCAGCCAGAACATGGGCGCTCACGACCTCAAGCGTGTGGACCGGGGCGTCAATACCGCGCTGGGAATTGGCTGCGTCTACAGTGTGGCGTCCTTCCTCATCCTGCGTGTGCTGGATGTGCCGCTTATCAGTCTCTTCCTCGAGAGCAGCGAGGTGGAGATCATGGCGAATGCCCGCAGCTTCATCTTCTGGAACAGCGTGTTCTACATCCCGCTGGCTGTCCTCATCATCTACCGCTACACCATCCAGGGCCTGGGCTATTCCGGCCTTGCCATGTTCGCGGGCGTGGCCGAGATGGTCGCCCGTGCCATGGTGGGCTTCTGGTTCGTGCCGCTCTGGGGCTACTTTGCGGCCTGCATCGCCAGCCCTGTGGCATGGTTCTTCGCCTGCTTCTTCCTCATCCCGGCGTACTTTGCAGTGCGCAAGCGGCTGATGAAAGAAAATGCATACGGGGTGGGGGATTGACCCTTGCCTACGGCTCCCCTTCGGGGGAGCTTTTGTTGTATTTACAAATCCCCCCAAAACCGCTATACTATATATAGTTGTGTCAAAACGAGGAGGCGGGACGATGGAGCAGGAGCTGGAACGGCTGGAAGGCACGGTAGAGGACATCATCTACCTGAACGAGGACAACGGCTACACCGTGTTCGAGGTGTCGGGCGGCGGTGTCGTCACCGTTGTGTGCGGCGTGGTGGGAGAGCTCCACGCCGGTGAGAGCGTCGTCTGCCGGGGCAGGTACGAGAACCACGCCACCTATGGCCGACAGTTCCACGCACAGGAGTGCGAGACGGATATGCCCAAAGACCTCGAGGCCGTCTACGCCTTCCTCGCCAGCCGGTCGCTGCCCTACATCGGCGCACGGACGGCGGATAAGATCATTGACAAATTCGGCGCGGCGGCGCTGGAAGTGATCGCCAACGACCCCGCCCAGCTCACCCTCATCCCGGGCATCTCGGCGGACAAGGCCGACCGCATCCAGCAGGAGTTCAAGCGGATGTTCGGAATGCGGGAGCTCATCGCCTATCTGGCTCAGTTCGAGATCAGCCCCCGCCGGGCGATGGAGGTCTTCCGCACCTTCGGGCCGGGGGCCATGCAGGCCATCCAGCAGAACCCCTACCTGCTCTGCGGCGAACCCTTGCAGCTGGACTTCCGCCATGCCGACAGCATCGCCCAGTATTACCAGATGGCAGGGGACTGCGCCCAGCGGCTGGAAGCCGCCCTCCTGCGCACCCTGCGCCACAACGCCGGCAACGGCCACACCTGTCTGCCCCGGGCGCAGCTGCTGGAAACAGCGTCGAACTTCATCCACCAGCCCCCCGAAAAGCTGGCGGCGGCGCTGGACAGCTGCATCCAGACCGGGAAACTGGCGGTGCGGATGTTCGACGGAACACCGTATATTTATCTGCCGGATCTGCTGGCCGCAGAGCAGGACATCGCCGACCGTCTGGCCATGCTGACCAGGCGCGGGAAGCAGACGGCCCGAAACCTCGACAAGAACATCCAGATCCTGGAACTGGCGCAGGGCTTTGCTTACGCGCCGCTCCAAAAGGAAGCCATCCGCAAGGCCATGACCGAGAACTGCCTTGTCCTCACCGGCGGCCCCGGCACCGGCAAGACCACCACGGTCAACGCCATCCTGCAGCTGCTCGAGAACGAGGCCGAACGGGTAGCCCTCTGTGCTCCCACAGGCCGCGCCGCCAAGCGTCTGAGCGAGCTGACGGGCCGGAAAGCCTCCACCATCCACCGTCTGCTGGAAGTGGACTACACCGGAGGTGTGGTCAGCTTCATCCACAACGACAAGAACCTGCTCAAGTGCGACGTCGTCATCCTCGACGAGATGAGTATGGTGGACGTCAAGCTGTTCCAGGCCCTCATTGCGGCACTGCGGTACAGCTGCCGTATTATTATGGTAGGCGACGCCGACCAGCTGCCCAGCGTCGGCCCGGGCAATATCCTCGGCGAGATCATCCGCTCCGGGCTGGTGCCGACGGTCTGCCTCAACGAGATATTCCGGCAGGCCGCTCAGAGCCTCATCGTGGAGAACGCCCACCACATCATCTCAGGCGAACCGCTGAAAAAGGGCGGAAAGACAGACGATTTCTTCTTCCTCGAAGCCGACGGCGATGCAGCCCAGAAGCTGGTCTGCGACCTTGTGACCACCCGTCTGCCCCGCAGCTACCAGTTCGACCCGGTGAAGGATATTCAGGTGCTCTGCCCCACGAAGCTCGGCCCCACCGGCACCCAGGCCCTCAACGCGGAGCTGCAGGCCCTGCTCAACCCGCCAAAGAAGGGCAAGCCGGAGCTGCAGAGCGCGGCCCGGGTCTTCCGGGTGGGGGACAAAGTGATGCAGGTACGCAATAACTACGAGATCACATGGCAGCGCATCGGCGGGGAACAGGGTGTGGGTGCCTACAACGGCGACATCGGCATCGTGGAGTCCATCGACGTGCGCAGCCGCTCCATGGTGGTGCGGATGGACGACCGGCGGCTGGTCTACCCGGCGGAGAACCTCAACGAGCTGGAAATTGCATATGCCATCACGGTACACAAAAGCCAGGGCAGCGAGTTCCCGGCGGTCATCCTCCCGGCGGCACAGGTGCCGCCCCGCCTGTGCTACCGCAACCTCTTCTATACCGGCGTCACCCGCGGACGGAAGCTCTGCATCGTGGTGGGCCGGCGGGACGTGGTGAACCGGATGATGTCCAACATCCGCCAGAACCTGCGCTACAGCGGCCTGGCAGCCCTGCTGACGGAAGCTCTGCCCCCGGAGCAGGAGAACCTCTCCGATTGAAGATGAAACTTTACGAAATGCCAAAGCCTCCCCTCGATAGGGGCAACGGCGACGACCGCCGCCAGCGGCGGAAACAGGGAGGAGTTGTTGGGGCAGCGGCCAGCAGGATGCAAGCGACAGCGAAGCAGACGCTGGGTACCGCAACCCGGGCGGTGGCATCGCGCAGCGATGACGGAGAGGTTTTGTCCCGCAGTGGCTCACGGTCAGGCTGTCCTTCGTACAACCTCTCAGTCTCGTCGCAAGCTCCTCGCCAGCTCCCCTAGTAGGGGAGCCACTGGCGAGTCGGACGAGTTCACGCTGGACGCTGAAAGTCTGATAGGGCGTGAAAGGTAGTGCCTTGCTGTGAAGGTCAGGTGTTTTTAAGAGGGTTTCTTTTTGGATACACCTGTGTTATACTATAATGTGTTTTGATGACCCGCGCCCGGAGATGGGCGATGGAAATAGAGAATGGGCAGCAGAGAAAGGAAATATCACAACTATGGCACAGAACGACATCGGTATCGATCTTGGTACGACGACCATCATCATCGCGCAGGAGGGGCAGGGCGTCGTGCTCAACCAGCCCAGCGTGGTGGCGGTGGATACCCGCAAGAACTGCGTGCTTGAGGCCGGCGACAAGGCCCTTGCAATGGTGGGCCGCACGCCCAACTACATCTCCGCCATCTTCCCGCTGAAGGATGGCGTCATCAGCGACCACACCATGACCCGGGAGCTCATCTGCCGCTTCGTCAATCAGGTCTACAGCTCCCACATGGTCAAGCCCCGTGTGGCCGTCTGTGTGCCTGCCGCCATCACCGGCATCGAGAGCGACGCCGTGGTGGAGGCCGTCATGGCCGCCGGTGCGCGTCAGGTCTACCTCATTGATGAGCCGATCGCCGCAGCTCTCGGCTCCGGCATCGACATCACCGTGCCGGATGGCCGGATGATCATCGACATCGGCGGCGGCACCACCGACATCGCCGTGCTGAGCCTCGGCGGCAAGGTCAAGGCCACCAGCGTCCGCGTGGCCGGCAATCACTACGACGAAGAGATCCTGAAGTTCGTGCGCAACAAGTTCAGCATCGCTATCGGCCAGCGTACCGCTGAGAACCTGAAAAAGAACGTGGCCTGCTGCCCCCAGAAGGCAGATTTCAATGAGACCATGGAGATCAAGGGCCGCAGCCTGCTCACCGGCCTGCCCGTGCGTGTCAATGTCTCCACCGCCGACCTCTACGAGCCGGTCATGCGCCTGAGCGAGCAGATCGGCACCGCCGCCCATCAGGTGCTGGAGAAGACTCCTCCGGAGCTGGCCGGCGACATCTACCGCAACGGCGTCGTCCTCACCGGCGGCGGCGCACAGCTCCACGGCCTGCCTGAGTACCTGAGCCAGGAGCTGAAGGTGGAAGTGACCGTCTCGCCTGACCCCGTCAACTGTGTCGCGCTGGGTACGGCCATGAGCCTGCGTCTGGGCGACAAGCTGGAGACCGGCTTCATGGACGCCACCCCCCGCATGGGTCGCCGCTGAGAGGGAAGCGCTGTTCACAGAACCGTGAAAAACAACATGATTTTTGTTCATAGTTGTTGAATCGACCCGGAAAATATTGTATAATATCTTCAAATCGCTTTTTGCCGCCCGCCCCCCGGGCGGCAAAGAAAAAAGGAAATAGGAGGAAGACCATGGATTTAGGTTATGATGTGATCGTTACCATAACCGGTATTGTGCTGGTGTTTCTGATCCTCGTCCTGCTGATGGCCATCATCACGCTGGAGGGCAAGATCTTTGACGCCATGAACGGCAAGAAGGCAGCTGCCAAGGCTGCTTCTGCTGCAAAACCGGCTGCTCCTGTGAAACAGGCCGCTGCGCCCGCTCCTGCAAAGGCTGCTGCCCCGCAGGTCGAGGCCGGCATCCCCGGCGACGTTGTGGCAGCCATCATGGCAGCCATCTACTCTATGGGCAACGGCAAGTATGTGCTGAAGGCAGTCCGCCGCGGCAAGAATGGCTGGGGCAAGGCTGGCGTCAACGACACCACCGCACCCTTTTAACACAGGAGGAAAAACATGACTCAGTTTATTGAGACTCTGGTCGGTATTTTCCAGAGTTCCGGTTTTGCCAAGTTCGGTGAGCCGGGCGGCTGGCTGTACGCAGTGATGATCTGCGTGGGCTGCTTCCTGCTCTACCTCGCCATCGTCAAAGAGTTCGAGCCTCTGATCCTGCTGCCCATGGCTTTCGGCATGATCCTGGCCAACCTCCCCGGCAGCGGCGTCATCCACATGCAGTACTTTGTCGGTGACGGCCTCGAGCACCCGATGTGGGTCGAGATCCTGAACAACGGCGGTCTGGCCGATATGCTCTACATGGGCGTCAAGCTGGGCATCTACCCGCCGCTGATCTTCCTCGGCATCGGCACCATGACCGACTTCGCACCCCTGATCTCCAACCCCAAGAGCCTGCTGCTGGGCGCTGCCGCTCAGTTCGGCATCTTCGGTACTTACATGGGCGCTCGTCTGCTGGCCGCTACCGGTCTGGTGGACTTCACCCAGAAGCAGTCTGCTGCTATCGCCATCATCGGCGGCGCAGACGGCCCCACCGCTATCTTCGTCACCTCCCGTCTGGCTCCTGAGCTGCTGGGCTCCATCGCCGTCGCGGCCTACAGCTACATGGCTCTGGTGCCTGTTATCCAGCCGCCTATCATGAAGGCTCTGACCTCCAAGAAAGAGCGTACCGTCGTGATGAAGCAGCTGCGCACCGTGACCAAGACCGAGAAGATCATCTTCCCCATCATGGTCACCATCATCGTCTCCCTCATCGTGCCGGATGCCGCCGTTCTGGTCGGTATGCTGATGCTGGGCAACCTGATGAAGGAGTGCGGCGTCGTGGATCGTATCCAGAAGACTGCCGGCAATGAGCTGATGAACATCATCACCATCTTCCTGGCTCTGTCTGTTGGCTGCACCACCTCTGCAAACACCTTCCTGAACAGCCGCACCCTGTTCATCATCGTGCTGGGCCTCATCGCATTCTCCTTCGGCACTGCTGCCGGTGTTCTCTGCGGCAAGGTCATGTATATCCTGACCGGCGGTCAGGTCAACCCCCTGATCGGTTCCGCTGGCGTTTCCGCTGTGCCTATGGCTGCCCGTGTTTCTCAGAAGGTCGGCCAGAGCGAGAACCCCTCCAACTTCCTGCTGATGCACGCAATGGGCCCCAACGTGGCCGGTGTTATCGGCTCCGCCGTCGCTGCTGGTATCCTCATCAACATCTTCGGCTAAGCATTTCCTGAAATTTCCGCTCCATAGTGGTATTGACCGCGGTGGGGCGGTTTTTGTTTGCATTGTTTTTATGTACAACTTTTTTGAAATGTGATATACTATATTTTAAGTGATATATCCAGAAATGATTGAAAAGAACAGGTGAAACAATGGCAACAGATCTCGCACAACAATTCTGCGCTTTGCGTGATACGTATATTGAAAAGCAGTTCGGACGCCTGAACGATATGCAGCGGGAGGCGGTGTTCACCACCAACGGCCCTCTGCTCATCCTCGCGGGTGCAGGCAGCGGAAAGACCACCGTGCTGGTCAACCGCATCGCCAACCTCATCCGCTTCGGCTCGGCCCACGGCTCCAGATGGACGCCCCGGGAGGTGACGGAGGACGATGTGAAAGCCCTGCGCACTGCCATCATGACCGGCACCGACGCCCCGTCGTGGCTGGACGGGATGCTGCGGAAGGACGCCGTCCGGAGCTGGAACGTCATGGCCATCACCTTTACCAACAAGGCCGCCGGTGAGCTGAAAGAGCGTCTGCGCCGGATGCTGGGCGGGGAAGAGGGCGACGAGGTGTTCGCCTCCACGTTCCACTCGGCCTGCGTCCGCATTCTCCGCCGCTGGGCCGAGGAGATCGGCTACCCCCGCAGCTTTACCATCTACGACAGCGACGACTCCCAGCGTGTCATGAAGGCTGTGTACAAAGAGCTGAGCGTGGACGACAAGTTCTTCCCGGTCAAAAGCGCCATCAACCAGATGAGCCGCTGGAAAGACCAGCTCATCAGCCCGGAAGAGGCCCTGAAGACCCCGGCCCGGGACACGAAGGGAGCGCTTGCGGCCAAGGTCTACGCCGCTTACGAAAAGAAGCTCAGGGAGGCCGGTGCTTTCGACTTCGACGACCTCATCTACCAGACGGTCATCCTGCTGTCGGAGCACGAGGACGTGCGGGAGTTCTACCAGAACAAGTACAAATATCTGCTGGTGGACGAGTATCAGGACACCAGTGTGGCTCAGTTCCGGCTCGTGAGCCTGCTCACCGGCCCGGAGAAAAACATCTGCGTCGTGGGCGACGACGACCAGAGCATCTACCGCTTCCGCGGCGCGACCATTGAGAACATCCTCAACTTCGAGCGCATCTATAAAGGCACCAGGACCATCCGACTTGAGCAGAATTACCGCTCTACGTCGAATATCCTGAATGCCGCCAACTGTGTCATCCAGCACAACACCGAGCGCAAGGGCAAGACCCTCTGGACGAAGAACGGCGAGGGCGACAAGGTGCAGGTCTACACCGCCGAGAACGAGCAGGACGAGGCCAGCCATATCGCGGACGTCATCGGCCAGCACCTCAAAGAGGGCGGACATCTGGCCGACCACGCCATCCTCTACCGGATGAATGCCCAGTCGGCCCCCATCGAAAGCTACTTCACCCGTGCGGGCATCCCGCATAAGATCGTGGGCGGCCAGCGCTTCAATGACCGCAAGGAAGTCAAGGACATCCACTCCTATATGTCCATCGTGGCGAACCCCCGGGATGATGTCCGACTTCGTCGAATCATCAACGAGCCTGCGCGCAAAATCGGTGCAACGACCATCGAGGTCATCGCGGATTTGGCGGCTCAGCAGGGCATCAGTATGCTGGATGTCATCTCCCATGCCGACCAGTACGCCAAGCTCAGCCGCGCCATCGCGCCGCTGTTCAAGTTTTGGGACATCTACCAGAAACTGCAGGAATCGCTGGAAACGAAGACGCTGGATGAGTTCGCTTCCGATGTCATCGAGATCACCGGCTACCGCGCCATGCTGGAAGCCGACGCCGCCAAGGGCCACGAGGATGCCGCCGACCGTCTGCAGAACCTCGGCCAGCTGGTCAACAACGTCAAGAGCTACTGCGACCAGCACGGCGAAGAGGCCTCGCTGGAAGGCTATCTGGAGGACATCGCCCTCATCAGCGACATCGACAGCTACAACGAGAGCGCCGACCAGGTGGTGCTGATGACCATTCACTCGGCCAAGGGCCTTGAGTTTCCCTATGTATTCCTCATTGGCATGGAAGAGGGGGTCTTCCCCAGTGAGATGAGCAAGTATTCCGAGGCTGACCTCGAGGAGGAACGCCGCCTGGCCTATGTCGGCATCACCCGCGCCAAGAAGGAGCTTTACATCTCCAACAGCGTCACCCGGATGCTCTATGGCCGCACCCAGCGCAACGAGCCCAGCCGCTTCCTCCGGGAAATCGAGCCGGAGTACATCGAAGAGACCCGCAGCCCGGTGCTGGAACAGCGCTCCCGTCTGGGCGGCTGGGGCAGCGGTTACGGCAGCGATACCGTGCCGGGCGGTGCGTCGGGCTACTCCGGCCCCTCCGGCTGGGGGCGTGCGGCCTCCGGTTACGGCTCGGGCTATGGCTCCGGCCGCAGCAGCTATCTGAATAAAGAATATAACGCACCAATGTCCAATAACCGAGGCTTTGGCTCCGATTATGCGGGCCGGGGAAGTGCTTCGTCGGGTCATGGCGGCTGCAGCTCCGGTTCGGGAAGCAGCGGCTTTGGCTCTGGCTATGGCCGTCCGGCAGCGCCCAAAGCGCCGGCCAAACCCACAGGCGGCGGCGTGACCTCTTCGCCCCGTCCGGCAGCGGCATCCACCGGCCCCAAACACTATGAGCCGGGCGACATCGTGGAGCACAAGGTCTTCGGGCGCGGCAAGGTGCTGAAAGTCAAGCCCGCCGCCGGCGACCAGATCGTGGAGATCAGCTTCGAGAAGGTGGGTGTGAAGAAGACCATGGCCAACTTTGCGCCCCTTGTGAAGATAACGACGGAGGAATGAGAAAAAATGATGACTGTCCGATTGATAGCACATACGCCGGAGCCGGAGAAGGTCGTGGCGGCCGCGGCAAAGCTCTGCTACTCCGACGCCCACATCACCGACCTGCTGGACGGGCTGGATGAGGAAAAGACTGCCCGCTTCCTGACCATGCTCAGCGATTTGGGCCACGCCAGCCCCATCGAGCACGCAAGCTTCACCTTCGGCATCGAGGGAGTCAGCCGTACCCTGCTGGCCCAGATCACCCGTCACCGCATCGCATCCTTCAGCGTCCAGAGTCAGCGGTACGTCCGTCTGGACGATTTCCGCTATGTCATCCCGCCCGAGATCGAGGCCATCCCCGAGGCAAAGGCGGCGTTCATCGAGAGCATGAACGAGGACGCCAGGCGCTATCTCGACCTCGTGCAGAAGCTGGAAGACGGCCACACCGCCCGCCTGATGGCCGAGGGTCTGCCCGAAAAGCAGGCCCGGGCCAAGGCTTCCAAGCAGGCCAACGAGGACGCCCGCTTCGTGCTGCCCAACGCCTGCGAGACCAAGATGGTGGTGACCATGAACGCCCGCAGCCTGCAGAACTTCTTCCACCTGCGCTGCTGCAGCCGCGCCCAGTGGGAGATACGGCAGCTGGCTGAAGAGATGCTGCGGCTGGTCTATCCGGTGGCACCCCATATCTTCCGCACCGCCGGCCCGGCCTGCGTGTCCGGCCCCTGCCCGGAGGGCAAGATGTGCTGCGGCCGCACCGCCGAAGTCCGCGCCCGGTACGCCGCGCTGAAAGGGGAGAAGGCAGAATGAGCAAGGGCAGACTTCTTGTCATCGAAGGGCTGGACGGCTCCGGCAAGGCCACCCAGGCAAAGCTGCTGGCCTCCCATCTGGCCGAGAGCGGTCGAAGGGTGATGGAGATCACCTTTCCGGACTACGAGAGCGATTCCAGTGCGCTGGTAAAGATGTACCTTTCCGGCCGGTTCGGCGATAAGCCCGACGACGTCAACCCTTATGCGGCGTCCAGCTTCTATGCGGTGGACCGGTACGCCAGCTATAAGACCAGGTGGGGCAGTTTCTACGAGGCGGGCGGCATCGTCATCGCCGACCGCTACACCACGTCGAACGCGGTGCATCAGTGCTCCAAGCTCCCGCTGGAGCAGTGGGACGACTTCCTCCGCTGGGCCTTTGACTACGAATACAGGCTGCTGGGCCTGCCCGCGCCGGACGCTGTGGTGTACTTACAGGTAGACCCCGCCGTGAGCCAGAAGCTCATGACCGGCCGCTACCACGGCGACGAGAGCAGGAAGGACGTCCACGAAAAGGACATCGAATATCTGGCCCGCAGCCGCCGTTCCGCCGAGTACTGCGCAGAGCATCTGGGCTGGGCCACCGTCCATTGCACGGAAAATGGAGCCATGCGCACCATCGAGGAGATTCAGGCCGAGGTGCGGGCGCTGGCGGAAAAAGAACTCGGATAACCGCGAAAATGGGAGGGATACTATCAATGTATCGTTTGATGCAGCCGTCGGATGAGGCGGCAGTCGTGGCACTGTGGCAGAAAGAACGCGGCGACAGCGCCGAGTTCATCAAGACGGCTCTGGAAAAGTTCGCCGGGGCGGAAAATATCTACGTCGCTGAGGAAAATGACGAGATCGTCGCTGCGGCGCTGGCGGTCCCCGTCACCCTCAAGGGACGCAGCGGCAGTTACCTCTACGGCCTCTGCGGGCAGGGAAGCCTGCTTCTGGCAGGACTCGTGGACTATCTCTGTGCGCAGCAGAAGCTGCGGGGCGCGGGCTTCACCGTGGCCGTTCCGGCCGGACAGGAGCAGGCTGCGCTGCTGGAAAACAAGGGTTTCCAGCGGGCTTTTGCCCTCCGCTGCCTGCCCCGGGAGGTGTCCCGCAACCTGTGGAGTCAGGCGGAGTTCGACTCCGTGACGGCCCGCAAGCTCTGTGAGCTGCGGGAGCGCTTCTATCCCGATACCGTCCAGTTCCCGCCGGAGCAGATGGCCGTCGTGCTGACCGACCTCTACGCCCGGGGCGCGACCATCGTGTCCAGCGAGAAGGGCTACGGCATCTACTTCCGCCGGGAGGACACCCTCTATTTTGTGGAGCTGATGGCCGAAGACGACCGCTCTGCCGAGGTGCTGATGGAAGCGGCCCGGGAGAAGGAAGTCATCGTGGAGCGCGCCGTCATCACAGTGGGCGCGGCTCAGAACCTTTTCCTCGGCGAAGGCACCCGGCAGGACTACGGCATGATACGGTTCGACGCGGAGCCTTTCGATGTGGAAGAAAGCTATATGCGGCTGATGATGGAAAGCTGAACGGAATGGTAAAGGAGTGTGTACATGGCACACGATGCAAAACATAGAAAAAGCAGAAAAGGCGGCGCAGCGAAAATGATCCTGATCGTGCTGCTGATCCTGGTACTGGCGGCGGGCGGCTGTCTGCTGGCCATCCGAAAAGAGATCAACGGCAGTGCTTCCGCTGGCGAACCGGTGAGTGTGAGCATCCAGCAGGGCAGCGGCGTGGCAGCCATCGCCCAGAAGCTCAAGACGGCGGGCGTCATCAAGTACCCCCACGTCTTCCGCTGGTATGCAGGCAAGCAGGGCGCGGCAGGCAAGCTCCAATACGGCGAGTTCGACCTCGCCCCCGGCAGCTCCTACGACGACATCATCGAGGCACTTTCCGCCTACGCGAAGGCCGACAGCGTCCGGCTGACCTTCCCCGAGGGTACGACGGCCATCGCCATTGCGAAAAAAATGGAGGATGCCGGGCTGTGCAGCGCCGAGGACTTCCTCAAGGAGGCCAACACCGGCGACTTCAGCCAGTACAGGTTCTGGCAGTACGTCCCCGATGACAAGGACGCCCCGGACCGCTTTCTCAAGTGCGAGGGTTATCTTTTCCCGGATACCTACGATTTCCTGAAGGACGACACCGTCCATCATTACGTTGAGACGTTCTATTCTCACTTCGACAAGCAGATCACCGATGAGATGTATGCCGAAATGGAAAAGCAGGGGATGACCCTCTCCGAGGTGGTCACTCTGGCGTCCTTCGTGCAGGAGGAGGCCGGCAACGATCAGGATGATAATGTGGCGCAGGTGTTCCGCAACCGTCTGGCCGAGGGTTCGCCCTACCCCAAACTGCAGAGCAACACGTCCAGCCACGTCCAGAGCGACGCCGACAACAACTACCTCTGGAACTGGGTCGCGCCCTACGGCGGCTGGGACAGCATCCCGGAGAACATTCTGGAAGCCTACGACACCTACACCTGCACCGGCCTCTCCGCCGGCCCGATCTCCAACCCCGGCATCGCGGCCATCCGCGCGGCGCTTGCCCCGCAGCCCGACGATGAGGCGAAGGACGCCTATTTCTTCGTCACAGACCTTGCCGGTCACTACTACTACGCCCGCACCTACGCAGACCACCAGAAAAACTGCGATGAGGCAGCGAAAGTTAATAAAAGTATGAAGTAAAAGAGGAATATCATGTTACAGATACCGGAACTTCTGGCCCCGGCAGGCGACCTCGAGCGCCTGCGGTATGCCATCAACTACGGCGCGGACGCCGTTTACTGCGCTCTGCCCGAGTTCGGGATGCGCTCTGCACCCACCAACTTCACCCCGGAGCAGCTGAGCGAGGGCGTCATCTATGCCCACGCCCGGGGCCGCAAGGTCTACCTGACCATGAACACCCTGCCCACCAACGAGGAGGCTGACCGTCTGCCCCAGGCCATCAAGGACGCTGCCGCCGCCGGTGTGGATGCCTTCATCGTGGCCGACCTTGGCGTGTTGGACGCCTGCAAGACGTTCGCGCCCGACATCGACGTCCACATGTCCACCCAGACCGGCATCACCAACTGGGCCGCTGCCCGCGCCGCCTACAATATGGGCGCGAAGCGGGTGGTGCTGGCCCGGGAGATGACCCTGCAGGACATCGCCACCCTCCGCGACAAGACCCCGCCGGAGCTGGAAATTGAGGCTTTCGTCCACGGCGCCATGTGCATGAGCGTCTCGGGCCGCTGCCTGCTCTCCAACTACATGGCAGGCCGCGACGCAAACCGCGGCCAGTGCGCCCAGCCCTGCCGCTGGAAGTACTATCTCAGCGAGGAGACCCGCCCGGGCCAGCTCTATGAGATCGGCGAGAACGAGAACGGCAGCTACATCCTCAACGCCAACGATCTGTGTACCGCGCCCTTCCTCGACCTCATCTGCAACGCAGGCGTGGACAGCCTCAAAATCGAGGGCCGCGCCAAGACGTTCTACTACGTCGCCAGCGTGACGGCGGCCTACCGCCGCGCCCTCGACCAGTATCTGGCCGACCCGATGAACGAGAACTTCGAGCTGCCGGAAGAGGTTTTGGATGAGCTGACCCGCACCAGCCACCGCCACTATTCGCCCGGCTTCTACTTTGGCCGGGAGCAGGCCCGTCAGGCCACCGACAGCGCTACTTACATCCGCGAGTGGGAGTTTGTCGGTACGGTGGACGGCTGGGAGAACGGCGTCGCCAGCTGCCAGCAGCGGGGCAAGTGGAGCCTCGGCGACACGCTGGAGGTGCTCTGCCCGGATGGCCGCAGCATCCCGCTGAACCCCGAGTGGATCAAGAATGAGGCCGGTGAGCTGGTGGAGTCCACGCCCCACGCGATGGAGCGCTATACCATCCCCACCCCGGAGCTGCCGCCGATGAGCCTGCTGCGCCGGAAAGTCTGAGGATCAAAAGCAAAGCCGCCTGTCATTCAACGAATGACAGGCGGCTTTTATCGTTTATTCCGATTATTCCGGCTTGACCTGCAGCTCCTGCTCGCAGTAGATGCAGCGATACTTGCCGTTGGAGCTCAGCTCAAAGATCTGGTCGCACTCTTCCTCGATGGAGGAGATGCAGCGGGGGTTCTTGCACCGCACGATGTTGACCAGACGCTTGGGGGGCTGGGGCTTTTCCTTCTTGACGGCCTTGCCGTTCTCGATGACGGTCACGCTGATGTCGGGGTCGAGATAGGCCAGCACGTCGAGGTTGAGCCAGGAGGCGTCGCCCTCCACCTTGATGATGTCCTTCCGGCCCGACTCTGCCTTGTGGCTGCGGGCGTTCTGGATGAGGGCCACGCTGGAGGTGCGGTTGCCCTTGATGCCCAGCAGGTCCATCAGGCCGATGGCCGTGCCTGCCTTGATATGGTCGATGACGATACCGTTCTGAATTTCATCAATGTTCAGCATCTCAGTTGCCCTCCTTTTCAGCCTTGGGGTCCTTGAGGCCCAGCAGTGTCATGATCAGCGCCATGCGGATGTAGACGGCGTTCTGCACCTGCTCAAAGTAGGCGGCGCGGGGGTCGTCGTCCACGTCCAGCGTGATCTCATTGACGCGGGGCAGGGGATGGAGCACGGCCATGTCAGGCTTGGCAAGGGCCATCTTCTCTTTGGTGAGGATATAGCTGTTCTTCAGACGGACATAGTCTTCCTCGTTGAAGAAACGCTCCTTCTGGACGCGGGTCATGTAGAGGATGTCCAGCTCGGGCATGGACTCCTCGAGGCTGCGGGTCTCCTTGTAGGGGATGTGGTTGGCCTCGAGCACGTCGGTGATGATGTAGTCCGGCACCCGCAGCTCTTCGGGGCTGATGAGGACGAAGCGGATGTTCTCACAGCGCGCCATGGTCTTGATGAGGGAGTGGACGGTGCGGCCAAACTTGAGGTCACCGCACAGGCCGATGGTCAGATCGTTCAGACGGCCCTTGCGGCGGCGAATGGTCATCAGGTCGGTCATGGTCTGGGTCGGGTGCTGGTGGCCGCCGTCGCCTGCGTTGATGACAGGGATGCGGGAGTACCGACTGGCCCGCAGCGGTGCGCCCTCCTTGGGGTGGCGCATGGCCACGATGTCGGCATAGCAGGAGACGACGCGGATGGTGTCGGCCACGCTCTCGCCCTTGGATGCACTGGAGACGGTCTCGCTCGGGAAGCCGAGGACATGTCCGCCGAGGTTCAGCATCGCGGCCTCAAACGAAAGACGGGTACGGGTGGACGGCTCGTAGAACAGAGTAGCCAGCTTTTTGTGGGCGGCCACGTCCTGATAAGCAGCCGGGTCGGCGCAGATGCGGTCGGCCAGGTCCAGCAGAGAGGTGATCTCCTGCTGACTGAAATCCAACGGATCGATTAGATGACGCATATTCTTTTGTTTCCCTCCGTCAAAGAAGCTTTCGAAGAATCGAGAAGTCGAAGAAGTTCGTGTAATAGCTCAACGAACGCATGACGGGATGGCAGAGCCGGTTGTAGCATATCTCATCCAGCAGCAGCATGGCCTCGCCCGGGGCCAGACGCATGGCGGCCCGGATGGGCTCGTCGCCGCAGCTGGCCTTGAGGTGGGCCACATTGGAGGCCACCTGCTGGCGGCACTCCCGCTCCAGAACATCGAAGATGTCACCCGACAGGTCGATGCGGGTGTAGTCCCGGTTCCCAAACAGGGCGCGGGGCAGGTAGTCGATGGAGTAGATGACGGGGGTGGTGTCGGCGAGGATGCGCTTCTTGATGCAGATGACATCGTCGCCGGGCTCGATGGCCAGATCACGGGCCAGCTCTTCACCTGCGCGGACGGGGTAGATCTGGATGCCGTCGGCGTGGGGGTAGCTGCCAAAGCTGCGGATGAGCGGGTAATACTCCAGCTTCTGGTCCAACCGGCTGCGCAGGTTCAGGACACTTCGGTTGACCACTGTGCCGATGCCGCGCACCCGCTCGATGTAACCCGCACGCTCCATCTCGCTCAGCGCATCGCGGATGACGGTGCGGCTGACGCCGAGTTCGGCGGCAAGGTCTACCTCAGCGGGCAGACGGTCAGTCTGTGCATAGCGGCCTGTGCGCAGTTCCTCCAGCAGAGCGCTGACGATGCGGTCGCTGATGACAGCACCACCCAGGCGGCTGGAAGGGGATAAGCTGGAATCTCTCATGGTTCGTTTCCTCCGGTACACGGGCAGGGCGGCCCTGCCTGGACTTCCGAAAAAGCTGTGCCTGAGCACAAAAACTCTTTCTGCAAATATTATAGCATAAATTGACAATGATTCAAACGGCATTTATACTGGAATCAGCCGGAAAGTATGATTTTATTTTGGAGGGATAGAGCAAGAATGGAACTTCTTCTGCACAAAGTGTGCGGCCGGCCCGCAAGCCGCACCATGACCCTGCGCGCCGCCGGGCCGGAGGATGCCGCCGCCTTTTACGCCTTGCAGAACGAGGTGCGGGCCGCGATGCCCCACCCGGAGCAGTTCGTACCCGACACGCTGGAAAACATCGCCCGCTACCTGAAAGAGGACCTGTGCATCGGCGGGTGGGACGGCGGGCGGCTGGGGGCCTACTTCATCCTGCGGTACTGCGGGCAGGACGCGCACAACTACGCCGCCTTTATGGGCATCCCGCGAGAAGAGTGGGACGGCTGGGCCAACGCCGACAGCGCCATCGTCCACCCCGACTACCGGGGCAACGGTCTGCAGCGGAAGCTGCTGGAAGTGGCGCTTGCCCGGCTCCGCCCGGGCATCGTGGGCATCGGGGCCACCGTCAGCCCGGAAAATCAGTACAGCCTCAACAACGCCCTGGCCAGCGGCTTTGAGATCGTCTGCCGCCGGGAGATGTACGGTGGGTATGACCGGTATCTGCTGGCGAAGAGGCTATAAAATGATACAGCTCCGCGTTTCTCCGGAAAGGCGGGGCTGTTCTTTTTTTGCGATGCCGGAAAAAGTCATGCCATTCATGAATCTACGCTGGTATGTCATGAAAAGGACTTGACAAGCGAAGGGGGGGGGGGGGGGAGAATAAAATTGCAGAGACCCCCCAATAAAATTCAGGAGGTAAAAAAGAGTATGCGGTTACGGAAAAATATGAAGCGTGCGGCGGCAGCCGCGCTGGCCCTGAGTGTGGCACTTTCGGCGGCAGCCCCGGCGGCACTGGCAAAGGATTATTATATCGAAAACGGTGATATTACGGTGACCGTTACGGAAGACGGCGACACCTATGTCCGTGTCGGCGATGCGAAAGACAAAGATGACATCGGAGTGAAAGACGACACGGACGTGGTCATCAAGGGCGGCACGGACCCGAACAAACCGGCTGGGACCAACTCTGACGGGTCGGCGGACGAGGTCGAAAAACAGAAGCCGGTGGTGGATGCCGAGCCGGGAGAGCCTGCGGAGAATACCGGCACGGAGCTCGTCGTCTGGCCCGAGGACGCGAAAAGCGGGGAAGCCCAGGAAAAGGACGACCCGGAGCCTGAAGAAGGAGAGCCGAAGACACCGGACACGCAGAAGCCTGTCGAGAAGGCCGCAGAGGACGAAGATGACGACAAGGACATCATGACCTATGAGGCCAACACTGCCAGCACGTTGACAAAGGTTGCGAACGAAGCGGTACAGAATATCATCAAGATCATCAATAATTGCACCAAAAAAGACACGACGGTCACGATCGAAAACGTGAATATCTATCAGTACGCCTATGATTATAAGGCCGCGATGTCTGTCGAGGGCGCAGGCGACACGACCCTGAAGCTGGTGGGGGACAATACCTTGAGAGGTGGACATTCTTGTGCGGGCTTGGAAAAGGATGATGAGTACTCTACCGGAAAACTGACCATCACCGCAGAAGATACAAGCGCCTCTTTGAAGGCGTATGGTGGTCAGAATTCTGCGGGCATTGGTGGAGGATCTTATGATAGCACCTCGAAGCTGGAAATTGCAAACGGAAAAATCTATGCAGAAAGTGGTTCCAATATGGGTGCAGGCATTGGCGGCGGCATGTACGGAAAAGGTGAAGTGACCATTTCCGGCGGGGATGTGACTGCTCATGGAGGGCATACTGCGGCAGGTATTGGCGGCGGTTTTAGGGGCTCGGGAGACGTTACCATCCTTGGCGGCACGGTAACTGCGATACCTGCTGAGGGCAGTAACTCTAATGTCACAGGCATTGGCGGCGGCTTTGGCTGCGATGAAAAATCGACCGTTCGTATCCTCGGCGGTGTTGTCGATGCCGTGGGCAACGGATGTGGAAGCGGCATTGGTGGAGGCGAAGGTGATGTAGAGGTCGAGATCGGCGGCGGTGCGCAGGTGACTGCAAAAGGCGGCCAGGGCGATAACGAGTTCAATCGCGGTCCAGGCGCCGCCATCGGCACAAACGGCGATGTAGGCGGCAAAGCCGGTAAAGAGCTGGATGTAAATGTCAGCGGTGAGTGTACAGTCACTCGTATCGACTCCAACTTGCCCGCTGATTGTGCTCATAAATGGACACTTGTCTCCTCTACTCCCGCGCCTGTCGGCCAGCTGGGCGAAAAAGTGTATGAATGTTCTTCTTGCGGCTCCACAAGGACTGTATACAAGTTTGTACTTCCGGAACCTGCACCTGTGGAGGAGCAGAACGGCAGGATCGTTTTGACAGTTATAGGCGCTCCCTATGAGATGCATCAGGAGTCTACCCGCTACATCGTCACGGCAGATTCTGATACCGCCACCCTCTTCGGCTGTCTGGGCAATCTGGCAGAACTGAAAGCGCAGGGCGTAGATACCCTCGTCTTCCGCACTAAGAGCCGCGAGACGGCGCTGGACATCGATACCATGCTGTCGCTGGGCACGGAGGACACCATCTTCACCCTCACCCACAGCGGCAGCTCTGCCACCCTCACCGTGGGCGGCGCAGACCACAGCGAACTGATCCACTAACGAACCAACCCCCAAGGCGGAGAGTTTCCGCATCCCTCCGCTTTGTACGAAAAGCCCCCGGCACGTTCCGCATCGTGCCGGGGGCTTTTTTGGTTATAGAGATGACGCTTTCCTTCGCCTAAGGCTCTCCCTCTGGGAGAGCTGGCGCGGAGCGCCTGAGAGGGCAAGGACGCTGCCAAACAGCTCTTGCACTGCGATCGTATCGCTCTGACAAAGAGCCTGCCTATCGCTGTGCAGCGGCTCTTTCGTGCCGGGCTTGCCCTCTCCGTCACGCCTGCGGCGTGCCACTGCCCGGGTTGCGGCTCCCAGCGTCTGCTTCGCTGCCGCTCGCATCCTGCTGGCCGCTGCCCCAACAGCTCCTCCCTGTTTCCGCCGCTGGCGGCGGTCGTCGCCGTTGCTCCCAAAGGGAGAGGCCTTGGCAGGCCGGGCCACTTTTTACTGGACGCCTGAGGCTCGATATGGCGTAAAAGGGCGGGCCTCGCTACAGAGGGCAGCGGCTTCTGGACAACGCACCTTGTCAAGCTGCCGTGAGTCTGAACAGCGGAGCACTACCGTTTCCGGAACATCGTGCTTTGCTCGTCCAGACGAAAGCTGACCGACATGCCAATGGCTCCCCCTTTGGGGGAGCTGGCGGGCGCAAGCCCGCCTGAGAGGGCAAGGACGCTGCCAAACAGCTCTTGCACTGCGATCGTATCGCTCTGACAAAAGAGCCTGCTTACCGCGGTACAGCAACTTTAAGGTTCTCGTTCATCTTATGCCGCACCACCAGCAGACAGGCCAGATGCACCAGTGCGGTGAGGATCCAGCTGACGGGGTAGCTGAGGTAAAGCATCGTGGTGGTGTGGAACAGCTGGAAGATGGTGGCGATCCAGACGAGGCGGAGCAGACAGCTGCCCACGAGGCTGACCACCATCGGCAGGACGGAGTAGCCCCGGCCGCGCAGACAGCTGGCCAGTACATCCATGCAGCCGCAGAGCAGATAGGTGGTGCAGATGATGTGCATACGGGCCAGACCGGCAGTCACCACGACCTCATCGGAGGAGTAGAAGTGGAGCAGCGGTTCGCCCAGCAGGGAAGCACCGCCGCCCAGCACGAGGCCGGTGACGGCGGCGCAGAGCAGGCAGTTGCGCATGACGCGGTCCAGGTTGTCGTACCGGCGGGCGCCCATGTTCTGGCTCGTGAAGGTGACAGCAGCCTGGGCGAAAGCGTTCATGGCGGTATAGACGAAGCCCTCAAGGTTGGAAGCGGCAGAGTTGCCGGCCACGACGATGGAGCCGAAGGAGTTGACCGCCGACTGGATGACGACGTTGGAGAGGCTGAACACAGTGCTCTGCAGACCGGCAGGCAGGCCGATGCGCAAGATCTGGCCCAGCGCCCCCGCATGGAAGCCCAGATGGCCGAGGTCGAGGTGGAGCGGGCCTTTCTCCTTCACCAGCAGGGCCGTGACCATGCAGGCGGAGACGGTCTGGCTGATGATGGTGGCCAGAGCGACGCCCGCCACGCTCATGGAGAAGAGGATGACGAACACGAGGTTCAGCACCACATTGATGAGGCCCGCCACGGCCAGACAGAACAGAGGCCGCTTTGTGTCGCCCACGGCGCGCAGGAGGGCCGAGCTGAAGTTGTACAGCATGATCATGGGCATACCGATGAAGTATATCTTGAGGTAGAGGGTGGACAGGCCGATGACGTCCTCCGGGCAGCTCATCAGCTCCAGCAAGACGCGGGCGGCAAAAAAGCCCACCACGGCCAGTAAGAAACCGCTGACGAGGCCCAGTGTCACGGAGGTCTGGACGGTGTTGCGGACGCCCTCCTCATCCTTCGCGCCGAAGCAGCGGGCCGCAACGACGTTCGCGCCCAGCGACAGGCCCACGAACAGGTTGACCAGTAGGTTGATGAGCGCACCGTTGGAGCCGACAGCGGCCAGCGCCGTGCTGCCCGCAAAGCGTCCCACGACGACGACATCAGCTGCGTTGAACAGCAGCTGCAGGATGCTGGATGCGGCCAGCGGCAGGGAAAACAGGATGATCTTTTGCAGCATGGGGCCGCTGGTCAAATCGCCTGTCCGGGTATTCTGTGCCATGAAAATGCTCTGCCTCCTCAAATATCAGATGGTACTCACGAAAAAACGCGCCGCTCAACAGCGAGCGACGCAGATAGTATTATAATACGGTTTCGGGTAAAATACAAGTATAATCAAAGCTTTTTCCGTACAAAAATGCACCCCTGCACACAGGGTGCAGGGGCGCGGAGGTATGTTTGCGAAACAGAACGCTTACTTCTGGGGCTTCATGTAGATGTGGTGAGGCAGACCGGCGATGTAGAGCGGGGTCAGCTCAGCCTGGATGAGGGGCCGTGCGTAAGCGAGGAAGTCTTCCGTCATCTGGGTGTGATTCTCGTTCATCCAGCTCAGCGGCACCTTCTTCTCGAGATTTGCGACCTCGCTGATGGGGTGCAGCTCAGTGGTACACTGATAGGGGCTGTTGGAGATGCGCTTCAGGGCCACCATCTGACCGGTGACGCCCTCAAACGCAGCCTTGACCGCAGCACCGCCGACCTGATAGGCCTCGGTGATGTCGGTGCGGCTGGTCAGGTGGCCGGCGCAGCGCTGCAGGGTGGAAAGCTCGATGCAGCGGGTCTTGGTGTCCAGATTGCGGGCCACGACGTTGGCCAGATAGCGGGCGGTGCCGGTCAGGGCCTTGTGGCCGAAAGCGTCCACCGCGTGGACATCGTCGGCCAGCTCACAGACATAGCGGCCATCCTCGAGCTTGACGCCCTCAGACACCGCGATGACGATGCTGGGCTTCTTCTCCTGCATCACGCGCACCTTCTCGATGAAGTGCTCCACATTGAAGGGGACTTCAGGCAGGCAGATCATGTCCACGCCCTCGCAGTCGTCGCTCTTGGCCAGTGCGGCGGCGGCGGTCAGCCAGCCGGCGTTACGGCCCATGATCTCGACGACGGTGACGTACTTGGTGCCGTAGACGGTGGCGTCGCGGATGATCTCCTTCATCACCACGCCGATGTACTTGGCCGCAGAGCCGTAGCCGGGGGTGTGGTCGGTGACCATCAGATCGTTGTCGATGGTCTTAGGCACGCCCATGAAGCGGATGTCGCTCTGGATGCACTCGCCGTACTCAGCCAGCTTGCCGATGGTGTCCATCGAGTCGTTGCCGCCGATGTAGAAGAAGTAGCCGATGTCCAGCTTTTCGAGGATGGCGAAGAGCTTCTTGTACACGGCCTCGTCGGTGTGCCAGTCGGGCAGCTTGTAGCGGCAGCTGCCGAGGAAGCTGGAGGGGGTGCGCTTGAGCAGCTCGATGTCGAGGTCATCGGTCAGCAGGGTGGACAGGTCCACGACCCGCTCCTCCAGCAGACCGGCGACGCCGTTGCACATGCCGTAGACGATGTCCGCGCCGCGGCTCTTGCAGCTCTCGAACACACCAGCCAGACTTGCGTTGATGACAGAGGTGGGGCCGCCGGACTGGCCAACGATTGCATTTTTACCCATGATGATTTCTCCTTTTTTGTTTTTCTGTTTCGGCTTTATAAAATCGTGCAGGAGCACGAAAACAGACGCGGGGAAGGGGAGAAGCGAGTTTCCTTACAGGCAGATGTGGCGGGGAGTACCGTTGACGTAGACAGGGGTGACCTCGTCGAGGATGAGCGGGCGGGCGTATTCCTCGAACGCCGCCGTCACCTGCATCCCGTCGGGGGTGATCCAGTCCAGCGGCACCTTCTTTTCGAGGTTTGCCACCTGCTGGACGTCCACCGCTTCGGTGATGCACTGATAAGGATACTCGGAAACGCGCTTGAGCGCGATCATTTTGCCCGTCTCACCGGCAAAGGCTGCGGCTGCCGCTGCGCCGCCCACGGCGTAGGCCTCGTTGACATCGGTACGGCTGGCCAGATGGCTGGCGCAGCGCTGCAGCGTCGAGAACTCGATGGCGCGGCTCTTGCAGTTCAGCTTGTCGTGGATGAGGTCGGACAGATAGCGGCTGGTGCCGCTGAGGATGGCTTTGTGGCCGAAAGCGTCCAGCTGGCCTGCCGTGGACACGAGGTCGCACAGATAGGTGCCGTCGGCGGTCTTGACGCCCTCGCTGGCCGCGATGATGACGTTGGACTTCACCCGCTGCAGCTCATCCACTCTGGCGAGGAACTTGTCCTGGTCAAAGGGGACTTCCGGCAGAAGGATGAGGTCGGGGCCGTCGCTGTCGTCGCCGCCTGCGAGGCAGGCCGCACCGGCCAGCCATCCGGCGTGACGGCCCATGATCTCGGCCACGGTCACGCTGCGGATGTCGTAGACGGAGGAGTCACGGATGACTTCCTTGAGGATGGTGGCGATGTACTTGGCCGCAGAGCCGTAGCCGGGGGTGTGGTCGGTGAGGCAGAGGTCATTATCGATGGTCTTGGGTACACCGATAAAACGCACCGTACTGCCTACCTGTGCGCCGTAGCGGCTGAGCTTGGCGATGGTGTCCATCGAGTCGTTGCCGCCGATGTAGAACACCGCGCAGATGTCGTACTTGTCAAACAGGGTGAACAGCTTGACGTAGGGCGTGGAGTCCGCCTCCGGCTCGGGGAGCTTGTAGCGGCAGCTGCCCAGATAGCTGGACGGCGTGCGCTTGAGCAGCTCGATGCTGAGCCGGTCGTCCAGCAGGACGTTCAGCTCCACGAGTTCCTCTTTCAGCAGTCCCTCGATGCCGTACTTCATGCCGTAGACCTTGTCTGCGCCCAGACTGCAGGCGGCTTTATAGACGCCTGCAAGACTGGAATTGATGACGGCGGTAGGGCCGCCGCTCTGGCCGATGATGACATTCTTGGCCATGAGAACCTCCTTGTACCATTTACCGATAAATTGGACTTCCTGTGCGCCGCAGCACCGCTCCGCGCTGTCCCTGTTTCGCGGTCCGTACACCCTGCACAGTGTACAGACGGGGGAACAGCCAACAATCGATGACTGCAACTCGCACAAAAATTCTGGCAGGTCGTGCAAGCACTTCGAGGAATGTGTGCAAAAACCTGCTCTTCTTCTATTGTAACCGTTTTGCCTGTTGTATGCAAGTCCTAATTGGTTGCAGAGGCAAAAAAATTATGATAAAATAGGTGCTGCACAGCTCTGCCGGGCCGGAAAGCGGGGATAACCCGCCGACGCCCGGGCAGACTAAGAGCAGAACCAAACGAAAGCGGGAACACCTTTATGGGCATTTCACACGATTATCATAGCACGGGTCGGCGCCGCAGAGGCGGCCCCGGCGGCGTCATCCGGTTTGCGGGGGCCGTGGCCGGCATCCTGCTGGTGAGCTTCGCCATCACGGCCATCCTTGAGCACGGACAGGCACAGCCCGAAGAGCTGCCCACCGTGACGGCCAACGGCACGGCGCAGAACATTCTGGCTCCGCTGCCCATGCAGGGAGATACGGGAGCCTCTGCGGCAGACAGCGCCGGCGGTACGGCAGGGGAAGGCAGTGGAACCGCCGATGCGGCGGCTGTCACGCTGGAACAGTTCGGCCCCGCCCGGCAGGCAGCGGGGGCCTATCAGGTCAAGGCGTATGACAGCAGCGTGATCCGTCAGCCCAGCTGTGGGCAGGTGGATCTGAGTTACTTTTCGGATGCGGCCCTGCTGGGCGACAGCCTGACCGTGGGCTTCTCCGATTACAGCATCAACCTGGGCGGGGCGCTCATCTGCGGCTATACCGGTGTGGGCCCCGATGCCATCGTGAACCGCAGCGCGGTCAAGAGCAGCGTGCGCGGCTCAGAGGTGGCAATGGATGTGCTGACAGCGGCCCAGCCGAAAAAGCTCTATATCCTGCTGGGCACCAACACGCTGACCACGCTGGGGGCAGCAGACCGCTTTCTGGCCTACTATGGCCAGATGCTGGATCAGCTCAGGCAGGCCCTGCCCGGCTGCGTCATCTATGTCCAGTCCATCCCGCCGGTGCGGCCCCAGGCCGCTGCGGAAAAGCCCGGTCTTGCGTCCGATGTTCTGCGCTCGGTGAACGAGCAGCTGGCAAAGCTGGCTGCAGACAAGGGCTGTGTCTACCTTGACTTGTGGGAGACCTTTGCCGATGAGAACGGGAATCTGAAGGAGATGCTGGCGGCTCCGGATGGAGTCCACTTCTCGGCCGGAAACGGCTATGGTGCCTGGGTCACCTACCTGCGCAACCACGCAAAGTATTCGGCTTCCAACTCCTGGACTATGGGCAGCGCATACAGCGCTGAATAAAGAGCGAAACACAAAAACGGCATCGCAGACCGATCGGTTTGCGATGCCGTTTTTTATGTTGATCGGGAAGGGAAGCAGCTTACTTCAGCTTGCTCTTTGCCTTCATGCGCTGATCGTGGTTCAGGATCTGCTTGCGGATGCGCAGATTCTCAGGGGTGACCTCCAGCAGCTCATCCTGTGCCAGGAACTCCAGGCAGCCCTCCAGGCTCAGCTTGCTGACGGGGATCAGGCGCAGAGCGTCATCGGAACCGGAAGCGCGGGTATTGGTCAGGTGCTTGGTCTTGCAGACGTTGACATCCACATCCTCGCCGGAAGCGGTGTAGCCGATGACCATGCCCTCGTAGACCTTTTCGCCAGCGCCCACCAGCAGGGTGCCGCGCTGCTGCGCGTTGAACAGGCCGTAGGTGACGGCCTCGCCGGTCTCAA
>OLNP01000771.1_pt1 | contig 30594 bp, 28 predicted proteins | sample 1671951 | NCBI WGS metagenome assembly OLNP01 (sample SAMEA3136629, study PRJEB25190) | human gut metagenome | biome: human gut; feature: human-associated habitat; material: faeces | place: Austria | collected 2013
GGCCGCCGCTGAGAAGTTCGCCGGCCTGCTCGCGCAGGGCGCCGACCCCGCCGAGCTCGAGCGCGCGAACGCCGACGGCTCCAAGGGCATCCCGGAGCTCGTGCTGGGCACAACCGAGGCCGAGGCAGTGAAGCTCTTCGCCAACACCTACCTGGCGCTGCGCGTCGCCTACTTCAACGAACTCGACACCTACTGCGAGGTCCGCGGCCTCAACACCCGCGACGTCATCGACGGCGTGTGCCTGGAGCCTCGAATCGGGTCGCACTACAACAACCCCAGCTTCGGCTACGGCGGCTACTGCCTGCCCAAGGACACCAAGCAGCTGCTGGCGAACTACAAGGACGTGCCCCAGAACCTGATCGAGGCCATCGTGGACGCCAACCGCACCCGCAAGGACTTCGTGGCCGACGAGGTGCTGCAGATGGTGTGGGACCGCGTCTACGCCGGCAAGGAGAGGCCGGTCGTGGGCGTGTACCGCCTGACGATGAAGTCCAACTCCGACAACTTCCGCGCGAGCTCCATCCAGGGCGTCATGAAGCGCGTGAAGGCCAAGGGCGTGCCCGTGGTGGTCTACGAGCCCACGCTGGACGCTCCGGAGTTCTTCGGCTCCGAGGTGACCCACGACCTGGAGGCCTTCAAGGCCGGCTGCGACGTGATCGTGGCAAACCGCTGGAGCGACGAGCTCGCGGACGTGGCGGACAAGGTGTACACCCGCGATTTGTTTAAGCGGGACTAGCCCAATTGATTTGTTTTGGGTATGTTGCGCCAGAAGTAGGAAGAGGTTCACTTGGGTTTCGAACGCACAAAAGTACTTCAGTTGGTTGGCCACCTTGGCTGCGGTGGTGACACGACTGCAATTATGAATGCTATACACGGTTTTAAGGATGACTCAATTGATGTCGATTTTCTTACCCATAGTGGCTGTGATGTTTCTTTTGTTGAGACGCTGCGCAACGAAGGCCATAGGGTCGTGGTTCTTGATGGCGATTTTCGAAAACTAAAGTTCAAGTATTCCATTGCTGTTGAAAATGCAATTCGAAGTCTTGATACCAATTACGATGTATTTCATGCACACACTTCTCTTCAGTCTGGCTTGGCTCTAAAAGCGGCAAAAAAACTGGGGATTCCGAAGAGGATTTGTCATTCTCATGTAGGTGCAATACAACGAAGAACAAGTTTTGCCCAGCGTGCTGTCCTTGAATCTCCGCTTAGAAAAGAGTGCGTACAGAATTCCAGCCTCCTAGTCGCGTGTAGTCGTGCTGCAGGGGATTTTCTATTTAAAGATAATCCTTATAGATTGCTTTATAACGGGGTTGATGTGTCTGCCTCGGATTCAGTTTCGAATAAAGACTGTAAATCTTTTCGAAATGAAATCGGCTGTCCTTCTGACGCGATTCTAATTGGTCAAGTGGCAAGGTTTAGCAGTATGAAAAATCAGCTGTTTACGCTTGACCTTGCAAAGAATTTAAAGAATTCCGATAAATACTTTTTCGTTTTTGTCGGAGAGGGTTCAAGCCTTAACAAGATTCAAGAAAAGGCAGCTGAATACGGGCTTCTAAATACTTCTTTCATTGGTCGACGAGACGATATGGCCTGCATCATGAAGTCTTTGGATTGTCTTTTACTTCCGTCTCTTCCGGGTGAAGGTTTTCCGATGACAATTCTTGAGGGAGTTTCTGCCGGTACTCGCTGCCTTATTTCTGAGAACGTTACTGAAGAGGTACTCATGCTCGGTCCAGCGTTAGTAACGCGACTGCCTCTTGATGGCAAGCGTTGGACTGAACAAATTCACACATTGCATCACAAAGATAAGGCTCAAATAGATCTCGGTCAAAACGCCATGATTGATAACGGGCTTGATTTAGGGACCTTTTCCGAAAAATGGGAAAGAATGTACAGGTAAGAGATATGGCGATATATCTGTTTGAAATGACCTTTATTGCTTTATTTGGTGCAGTCCTGTGTCGTGAGACTGAGAAGAGAACAAAGCTGTATATTACGTTATGTTTCTTTATGCTAACTTTCGTTGCGGGGATTCGTTCGGTAAACGTTGGAGTTGATACCGAGCAGTTTTGCAGAGCTTATCAAATGATAGGCATGACGCCTTGGGATAACTTGTTTTCCAGTTTTCGCTATGAGTGGGGCTTTTTGGTTCTTTGCAAGGTGCTGAATTATGTCTCTGTGAACCCGCAGCTGTTGATCATTGTCTCAAGCATATTGATAAATGTGCCATTGGGAGTATTTATATTTCGTAATTCTTCCTCTGCTGCTTTGAGTACTTTTCTATATATCGGTTTAGGCTTGTACGCTTCTAACATGAATATCATGCGTGAAGCTATTGCGGTATCTTTTGTTTTAATTGGTTTTGAAATGCTTAAGGCAAATCGCAGTTTGCTGTTCTTCCTGTTTGTAGCGATTGCGTCTGGCTTTCATCAAACTGCTCCGTTTTTAGTAATTCTATGGCCTCTATGGCGACTTGGATTTAATAGAAAGTCGATCTTGGTTTACGTCATTTTATTCATGGTAGCGTTTATTTTTGCTCATCAAATATCAAATCTCCTTGCGAGTTTAGTGGGCAGGGAGCAGCTCTATAACAGTGAGTTTACTGGTAGCAATTATTTTGGCGCTCTGCTCAAGGCCCTTTTGGCGCTGTTTGTTGCTGTTATTGTTTTGAATTATTTTCGGGTTGGGCAAAGGGTTGGAATTCAACTCAGTAACGTTGATCAATTTTACTGTCATATGCTCATGTTTTGGATATTATTTTCAATTCTTGGTATGCAAATTCAGATATTTAGCCGCCTCTGTATGTATTTCAATGTATTTGCGCTTGTTGGAATTACTTGTGCGCTTAGGTTTATTGAAAACGCCGGCGAGCGGGTTTTCATAATGTTGTTATTGGGCGTTGTTGCATTAAGTTATTTCATCATTGTTGGCTTATTTAGGCCGGAGTGGCAAGGCGTAATTCCGTATGAAGTCGGAGTTGTCTTTTCTGACTGCGCATCTCTCATGCGTTAGCTGGAAAACTTTACGGTGCGCTCGTCAATATCGAATTAACTTAAATTCATTATTTGAGTATAAGTATTTGCCTTCCGTTGTTGCTTGCGCTGGGGTTTCTGGGCTTATTGGGTTTCCATGTCGAGGTTCTTCCCCTGGATTCGTCTTGCTGTGTCGCGCTGTTCGACGTTGTTGTATAGATCTCAAATGAGGTTAGGAATTGTCGGCTACGGCAAAGATTTGATTAGTGAGGATAGGAATGAATAATAAAGTTAAAATGGCCATTAAATCCGTGCCAGTCGTCTCTGGTATTGCAAAGGGTTTGAATCGCACAGTGGGGATAACCTTTCGTCATGCCGTCCGTTATCCTTCGATGCGTGAGTTGAACGTCAAACTTGTCAACTCGTTGCAGAAATTGAATGATGCTAATGACATGAGGATCTGGTATTTTGGAGTTCCAATTCATCAGAATTTGGGAGACCAGGCTCAAAAATTCGTTATCGAAAAATGGCTTGAAAACAATTATCCGATGGCGGAGATTATTAAAATACCGAGTCAAGCGTTTAACGCTGGTACTCGTAGAGTTATCCGTATAATAAAGAAGTTTATTCAGCCCAATGATTTAATAGTCATGCAGAGCGGTCATACGATGGACGGACTCCACGACGATGAGACGCCGCATAGGCTTGCTTCAACTTGTTTTCCCGATAACAGAATTATTTTTTTCCCGACTTCAATTCGTTTTAACAGCAAACGTGGTAAAGAATTGGACCGTAAGGCAATAGGGTCACACGTTAATACTTTGTTTTTGGCTAGGGATGCCGTCTCTGCACAGATTGCTCGAGATTTGTATCCTCGACTTGATGTCCGTCTTTATCCTGACGTTGTGACCTCATTGATTGGGAAATATTCCTTTGATAACCAGCGCGAAGGTGTATTGCTTTGCGCTCGAAACGATGGCGAGAAGCTGTACTCTTATGCGGCCATCGATAAGCTTGCTTCTGCTCTTTCCGGTCTTTGTGATGTTTCTCGGACTGACACCACCGTTAAATGGGATGGTATCGATTTGGACTCTCATGATGCTTGGACCGGAATCGAGGGCGTCATTGAATCTTATTCGCAAAAGTGCGTTATTGTTACCGATCGTTATCACGGCACGATATTTGCCCGTATTGCCGGAACGCCCGTTGTGGTTCTTAAGACTAATGATCACAAGGTTGTCTCAGGTGCCAAATGGTTTACAGATGCAGGGGATAAGGGGATTGTTGTTGCTGACAATCTTGAGGAGGTCCCAGGGCTTGTGTCCGATTTCATGAAGCGCTTCCCGGACGGCGTTTCCGCTCCTGCTTTCGCTGCCGATTATTATGATGGTCTGAAATCCGTTATTGAGGAAATGTAATACATGAAGAAAAGCTATAAGGCACTTGTAAGCGATGCTGCAGTTTTTGCTGCCGGCAACATGCTTACGAAATTGATACAGTTCTTATTGCTTCCGATGTATACCGCACTGCTTACTACTGAGCAATACGGTATCGGTGAGCTTGTAAACAATACTGCCGAATTGCTGTATCCCCTTTGCTGCCTCGGTGTCTATGAGGGCGTGTTTCGTTTTTCAATCGATCGGGACTCCGATAATAAGGCCGTACTCTCTACGGGTATCGGTATTGCTCTTTCCCTTTTGCCGGTTGTGGCAGCTGCGGGAATTTTCGGCTATTCATTTACTGGCTTTGATTACACATGGCAATTGGTCATTCTCTGCTTTATTACTTCCTTTAAAGTGATTTTCCTTCAATTTTCCAAGGGCATCGGTAAGACTCGACTTTATGCCTCATCGGGGGTTTTGGGCGCACTAACGTTGTTCTGTGCCGGCTACCTTTTCCTCGGCGTTTTTGGTATGGGCGTAAATGGCTACCTGCTGGCGCTGATTCTGTCGCAGGGCATTCAACTTTTGCTTGTCTTTTTTGGGGCCAAAGTCTGGCGTTTTGCCAGTATGGGTGCATTTTCAAAACCACTGGCGCGTGACCTGCTGCGTTATAGCCTCCCAATGATTCCTAACGCCCTGGCTTGGTGGTTTGTTAATCTCTCCGGTCGTTATATCGTTATGTTCTCACAAGGCGCCGATGTCGCAGGACTATACACAGCCGCTTCTAAGTTGCCTGCGGTGATGAATATGGTTGTTACCATTTTCCAACAGTCGTGGCAGATTTTCTCAGCACGTGAGTACGATGCAAGTGATTCTAGGAGTTCCTTCGGAACAGTTTTTAAGGTCTTTACTGCGTTCCTTTTGTGTGCTGGTTCATTAGTTATTGCACTGACTGTTCCACTTTCGCGCATTATGCTTAGCGGTGATTTTTTTGCCGCTTACGTCTTCGTGCCTTTTCTGATGCTCAGTTCTGTCATTAGTGGATATTCGACTTATTTCGGCACGCTATACAACGCAGCTAAGAACAACAGCATGATATTTGTGACAACTATGGTTGGCGCTTTTGTTAATGTGGTGCTTGGCGCTTTGCTCTCTTTTGCAATCGGGGCCTGGGGACCCATCATTGCTGGTGTTGTTGCCTATGTTTTGATTTCACTCATGAGGGCTTATGACACAAAGAGATTAATTAACATTGATGTTGACATCCCATATCAGGTCATTGGACTCGGGCTGCTGCTTGTTGAATGTGTCCTCACTTCATTTGGTTTTGCATTCGCAACTCTGGTTTCTATCGTCTGCTCTCTCCTCTTCATGCTGTTCACGCTATACAGGTATCGAAAGATCGTTAAAACTCTCTTGAAATCATTGAAAGTAGGACATTAACGTGTATAAAGAAGAAAGAATTGGTTTACCAGCTCCAGATAATTGCCTTGGTTGCTCGGCATGTGTGGCAGCGTGCGCTAGGGGAGCCTTGAATCTCGAACAGGATGAGCGCGGCTTCTATCGGCCGTCGGTTGATGATGGGCTTTGCGTTGGTTGCGGCGCTTGCTCTAGGGCATGTCCTGTTGTTGGTTCGCCAACCTCACGACGCAGGCCTTTAAAGACGATGGCTGCCTGGGACAAGGATCGGGGTCGTCGTTTGGCCGCAACATCTGGCGGCATGTTTATGCTTCTTGCCGATGCCTTTGTGAGTCAAGGCGGCTGGGTGTGCGGTGCGGCCATGAATGAAGATATGATTGTTGAGCACATTGTCTCTAACGATATTAATGTCATCGTCAAGATGCGCGGTTCGAAGTATGTCCAGAGCCGTATTGATGCGGCTCTGTCAGACTGTCTTGATTTGCTTAAACGCGGTGAGAGGGTTCTGTTTTCCGGAACTTCCTGCCAGGTCGATGCGATGCGCAGATTGGCGCGCGGCCGACTTTCCGCGAATCTTATGACGGTAGATGTTCTTTGCCATGGCGCACCGTCTCCCAGGGTTTGGAGCGACTATGTTTCTTATCGTGAGAGGGAGGTCGGAAGTAAGGCTGTTTCTGCACGATTTAGGAAGAAAGATCCTTCGTGGACAGTATTCAGCCTTGAAATGCTGTTTGAAAACGGGGATAGACGTTCTTGGTGCACTGTGGACGACTATTATCTCCGAGCTTTCCTCGGTGATTACATTACGCAAAATGCTTGCCATTCGTGTCCCTATACGGGGACTGACCGATTGAGCGATATCACGCTCGCAGATTTCTGGGGCTACGTTTCGGAGTCGCGCGCTGATAGAAATACCGAAGAGGGTATTAGTCTTGTTCTTGTTAATTCTGATGCTGGAATGGGTTTGCTTAAATCCGTTGACGGTGTCCACTTGATTGACAAAGAGCTTGGCGAGGCGGTTAAGGGCAATCCCCCTTTGAGGACGGTGTTTCCCGCAAATGGCAGGTCCGATGAGTTTTGGGCCGATTATGAGAAAGGCGGTTTCGAGTCTGTTCTTGACGAGTATTTGGGACCGCGTGCTTCTAGTAAAAAGCATCAGCTTAGTCTCTGGTTCAATGATCATGCCTATTTCTTCCCGGGCCCGCTTCGTCACGCATTGGTAAGCGCGAGGGGTGGAAAATAGTCAGGTGGCTATTTGCTTATGGGACATGTAGCGTGTCGGTTTGAGGGGTATTGGCGAAAGCCGGTGCCCCTTTCTTATTCGTCGCGGTGTCCACTTCAATAGGGTTCCCGGGGTATTATTGATTCACGCGTTCACTGTCTGGAGCATGACGTTGTATATTCACATGCCGATCTGTTAATAGGGTTGGCTAATAACGGGGGATTGTTATGCCGCTGGCCGATAGCGTATTCATTGGTTTAAATATGAGTGGCACCACTGAAGATAGTTATCAAGAAGAGCTCGAGTGCCTGCTGTTTGAGCTCGATTGGGCTCGTGAGAACCATAGAGTGCCTTTGGATTATATCGTTTCGGCTAAGGATTAGTGAAATGCGGATGACTAAACTTATCGACACACTTCGTGTTCGCAGCCATCTTTGGCGAAGCTGTTTTGTTAAATGGTGCGGGGGAGTGTTTGGGATTTGGGGTGTAGTAGTTTCCTTTATTTCCCTAGATGACCTTGGACTAAATAGTACATGCTTAAAAATCATGGCTCTTTTGGTCTTGCTCATTTTGTCGTGCGTGGGCAGTGCTGCCCACGCCGCTCTTAAGAGAAATAGAGAGTTTTGGTCTTGTGGCAGCTCATCGTTGCAGGCGTGTTATGGGGATTTGTTTTCGTTTGCAGACGATTTTGAAGGTGGTCATTGTTGTTGCGTGATTCCTGTCAATACGACTTTCGATACCGTAGTCGATAAACCGGGTTCTTGCGCGCATCCACTCGTTTCGCCATTTAGCCTGCATGGCCCTTGGCTTTCTAGGATGGGACAACCTGCAACTCAAAATGGCGTTGGGGAAGTAAGGTAAGGTACTCGTGCTGATTAGGATTTTCCAGTGAGAGATTTTAGTAACCTCGATGATCGTCGTTTGTTCGAGGGTGTTAAAGATACGTTCCGCTCTTATATAAGGCGTTATGCACGCTCGAGTAGTTGTTTTCCTTTTTACAACGAGATTTTAAATCGACTTAGGCAATCTTTGCTTAAAGATACGTATATCGATGCGCTCGATCGTGATATCAAGCTTGAAATTGATTGCGCGAAAGGCACCGTTTCAGTCGATATTACTACCCGCATTAGCTATATGAGCATCCAGGAATGCATTCCGTATTTTCAGGTTGGACCAAGATTCGAGACGCTGGCCCAGGCCGAGTCCTATCGATGCGTTAAGTTTCTGCTCAACGATGCTGATCTTACGAGTCAAGTTGATATCCAACTTCGGAAATGTACCGATCCCAAGAGGCAGCTTCCATATATTGTCGACGTTAACCTCCCTCTCTCGTGGGACGTTAGGGACACACGTCTTGTCTTCGAAACGGTTCATACGGTTCCGCTTGCTTCATTCTTCCATGCCTATCAGCTTGTATTTCCTTGTAGGTGCATGCGTGTTAATGCGGTTGTTGCTGGATCTGGCGCGCACCTGTACTATCCACTTGTTGCAACCTTTAGCTCGTATAACGTTCATATGTACGAAGGCTACGCTTCTGAATTTAGGGATGACGTAACCGAATCCATTTCTATCCATAATTGGACGCTTCCTGGGTCTGGATACGTTTTAACATTGAAGCCTAAGGCGATAGTTCCGGAATAGATTGGTAGGGTTCCGTGTCAAAGGTTCTCTGGATTATTGGCAATGGTTTTGATAAGAATCTCGGCCTCAACACTGGGTACCGTTCATTCCTGCTAAATAAGTATTTTGCTCCTGGCGCAGAGAACAAATATCGTGATGAACTTGTTAGACGCTTGGGGAAATTTGAGCCAGAGTCTCAGTCCGATCTTTGGTCCGACCTTGAGTCGCTGCTGGGTAAGGTCACCGAACTTTACGAGGACGATGTCGAGCTATTTCACGATACGTTTGAGGATATTCAGCATCAGCTCTTGGAGTATGTAGCGCAGGAATCGGAGCGTCTGCCGGACGAGATTCCTTCTGCTGCGATTGATGAATTCAGGGAGTCGTTGTGTCTGTTTTCGCGTCGACTTGCAGAATTGGATCAGAATGGTGCTATCCCGGAGACTAGTCCGTCTGAAAATGCTTGGATTTCTACCATTTCGCTTAACTATACGAACTCGTTTGATTTGTTTTGGCGTTCGGCAATCTATGAGAATAAATTACATTCACTTTTAGTGAACGGCTCTTTTGTCAGGTATTTCTATCCGGAACATGTTCTTCATCTGCATGGATCTGTTGATAACCAAGGCAATGGAGACTCGCCCATATTTGGAGTTTCCGATCAGTCCCAGATTTCCTCTAACGCACTTTCTCGCGACGATGAGTTTAAGGAATTGTGGATCAAGAGTGAGCGAAATTCCAGCATATTGCGCAATACTAAGAATCAACAAATGGCAAATCTGGTGAGCGTCGCTAACACTATTTGCGTTTACGGTTGCAGTCTCGGCCGTAGCGATGCTTACATTTGGAAAGAAGTCGGTAAGAAAATCTTAGGATCTTCCACTCGACTTTATATCTTTGATTACGGTTTGCCCGATAGGAGATCTGGTTCTTTCCGACGGTATCAAATACAGCGTCAGGCGCTTATTGATTCCTTTTTAACTGTCGCCGAAATCAAAGATTCCGATAGGGAACTCGCGGTTAAGCATATTGTGCCGGTCGAATCCTCGAGGGTCTTCCGGTTTGATTCTCTGCTGGAGCTGAATGAGAAAGACAGCTGAGGTGCGTGACGACATCGTCATCTTGTCGAAATTGGTTGATCGCGTCGAAGATGTTGGTGTAAGGGTGACACCCTAGCGCCCGTTTAACGAAAAACGACCTTCGTCCTAGAATCTGAAATCACCACAACAACAGGTTCTAGGAAAGGACGAAGACCGCTATGGAAATCTTATCAGACCCGACGCCGGACATGTTCGCCATGCCCCGTTTCGACGGCGGCGCCATCGACATGCGGGAGTTGCTTCGCAGACTCGCCGAGCAGGTCGTGAACGCCGTGATGGACGCCGAGGCCGACCAGCTGTGCGGCGGCGGGGCGAACAGCCGCAACAGCCGTTTTATTTGATATGAAGAGAGGTGTGGCTATGCCCGGAGTTAAGAATCAGCATTACGTACCGCGTTTTTATCTCAGATCTTTTACTGATGATACAGGTCATCTTTATGCTGTGAGACGCGATGCGAGTGGACTGGGGGCTGTGTTTCGGGCGAAACCAGAGAGGATTTGTGTCGAAAAATACCTTTACGAGGTAAAACGACGCATGTCCGAGGGCAATGACGGATTCATTGAAAAGGGAGCCATCGAAGACGCTCTTGGCAAAATCGAGAACAAACTTTCTCCTGTCTATCAGTCGCTGCTTGGCTATCTTGACTCCGAGAAATTGCCAAATGGTGAAGAGCTTGTCGATTTGATTACTCAGCTGGCCGCTTTGGTTGCTAGTCTGATTGTAAGAAATCCTATATGGTTGAAGCGAGTGAGGGATAGCGCTTGTGTCCGCTCTGCCGGGCGGTTGACGAGTGTCTTGTTCACTGACGAAGACATTGCGCGAATGGAGTCGGAGGGATATAGGAACGAAATTGAAGCAATCGTTGAGCTTGCTTTTCTGGACACGACACTGCTCAGGTGTTATAAAGGCACGCCCATATACAACTTGCTGATAATCTTGCTCGACATGGATTGTCGATTTTGCATAGCGCCTGAAGGCTCTGAGTTTATAACTACGTCGCTTCCCGTATATGTCGCCTGGAAGGATGAGCATGACGAAAAACCCTTCAGTTGCTATTTCCCATTGAGTCCTCGCTATGCCGTTGTCTTTAAGCATAGAGTGGAGAAGGAACGTTGCGTATACATCACTGTCATGCTCGCTGGTGCAGTTGATTCATTAAATCGCACGCTTATGAACTGTAATGGTGCGTGGGAGTTCTTGATTGCAAGAGACCAACCCTACTTGAACCGACTCATTCAAGACCATTGTGGCGCGCTTTAGCTGGGTGAGCATATCCCTGTTTGAGCGCTGTCGAATATCGCTAGACAGCACTGCCGATATTTCGCTTCGGCACCAGGGTCGAAATGGGTCCTGGTGCTATTTTTTCGACCTGCTGTGTGACGGAGGCGCGAATTGCCGTGACAGTTACCGGGAGCGTGACTTCGTTCATATTTTTCCCTCGATTGCGTCGAAAATGTTGGTGTAAGGGTGACACCCTGGTGTCCTTTTAATGAAAAACGGCCTTCGTTCTAGAATCTGAAATCACCACAACAACAGGCTCTAGGAAAGGACGAAGACCGCTATGGAAATCTTATCAGACCCGACGCCGGACATGCTCGCCATGCCCGGTTCGACGACGGGGCCATCGGTATGCGCGGGAACGGCTGCGCAGACTCGCCATCTGCTCGGGAATGCCCTCGCGACTGAGTGGTTCTAGTTCAGTTTGAAGAGTTTCTCTAGCTCTTTTTGAATGCGATTTCGAACATTGTTATGCACGAATGCAGGCTCACTTAGTAGTTCCGCACTGCCATAAGACTGCTCGTAATAATAGTTGCCAGGTCTTCCTAAAAGCCTTTCAGCGCGTAGACAGTTTTCTGCTCGTGTCTCAAAACCGTTATCGAAAGACCCTCCATGAGAATCATCGTTGGTAATGATTACTTGGATTTCGTCCTCATTGTCGACGGGAGTTGGCGAGACTCGAATTTGCCTGTCCTGAGGGTATTCACCTTTTCCGGCGGGCTTGATGCTCGCTTTCAGACTAAAGGGTCCATCGGCGTAGTTGGGTAAATATTTTCCAATATCCTCCATAAATAAATTGATGAATTGTCTGTAAGATTTTTCGCATTCGACAAGGATGAATTTGCACCACGATTCACAGAGTTGATCTGTATATAAATCCCAAACCCAATGGTGCCCTTTGCCATAATTGTCAGGCAGGGGAGGAAGGTATTGTAAAGGGTCTACTTGGCCTAATTCGAGGATCTGGACTAGATTGGGTACTACCGAAATTGGTATATCTACGTTGGCAACATTGATGAAGTAAATAAGCTTCCCATTGAGTGCTTGGCCAATTTCCTTAGCCGTACTGTTGCGTAAACTGGGCTTTCGAGGCTGTCCCCCGCTTTCTCCGATATTGATTCGGCTGTTTCTAAGTGCTTCTTCTACGAAGCCGACTTTCATAGGCAATGGTTCATCAAGCACGGTCTCTGCTGAGTTGAAAAAGTCTTTTAGATCATCGTTTATCATCGAGATGGCGAGCTCTCTAGCGCAATCTATTCCTTCATAGAGTCTTCCTATTCGATAAACATGGGTTTCCGGTCGATTTGATGATCTTATCGAAATAATGGGAATGGAAAATCCTTCGGCGGTTTTCATTATCGGCCCCTGTGCATCATCGGTGATGCTGAGACTTATTTCTTCGTCTACAGGGTGCTTTTCTTTTAGTGTTATTCGGGCTACCGTACTTTCAGCGCTATAGCTCATTTCCATGCGTATCGGCGCATCCGGTGATGATAGGGTATGCCGGAACCGCATATAGGGCTTCATTTTTCTCAGGTAGCGGTCAGTTATGTTTGTGTAGGTTTTAAGGGCTTGTTCTGCAATTTTAGTCAGTTCAGTTCTACTCAACCGAGCTTCCAGCTCATTTGAGAGGTTCATACGTCCCCTTAGACATTTCATGAATAAAGGAAGGTTGCTGTCTTCGAGATGATCAAGAATTGCCGCTTGTTTTGAAGCGTCTGTTGTACAGCCGCATAGTATTACAAAGAAGTTCTCCAGTAACGGGTTTTCGAAGTGTTGTTTGCAGTAGCTGGTAATTGTTGTAACCGGCTGACTTGATAGGAATTTTGCTGCCAAGTATTCCTGGAGAACTGAATGCGAAAAATCTACCACGCCATTGGTGATATTCAGGAGGCCAGAATCCTTTCCTGCTTGCTCTATACGCTCGGCTTCGGATGGCGTTTGCTTGGTCAGAAGGAAAGCCCTCAATGGCCTGGGGCTTTCTTCCGTCATGCACTCCAACGCGTAGGATCCAAGTTGATATTTAAGATAATCGGAATCAAGCTCATCCCTAGAAGCTATCTTGGCTTCGATCATCGAGTCAATACATGACTCAAAAATGACTGCGAGATTCCGAGGAGCTGAATAAGCTCCCTTCTTTAGTAAATAGTCTGCTAAACAGGAAAGACGCAGGGGGTTATGCATCAGCTCTCGTCCAGTTTTGCTTAGATTTGCTAGCATGCTTCTTGGAGAGTCGATTCCTCTTTGCTTAAGATAATGGATCACGTCTTCGTCGTCGAATTCTTGCAAACGCATGGCCTGAGCACCGATACGCCCGCAGTCTCTTTCGAAACGCGAAGAGCAAATGAGAGGGGCATTTGCATCATCGGCGTATTGTGCCAGTTCATCAAAGAATAGGTCCCTGTCGCGTCGAGCTTCATCCAGGCCGTCTACAATGAGCCTAAAGATTGAAATGTTGTCCCTTATGAGCGACATCGCTGCCTCGGATGCATCGCCGAGGACCTCTTTTGCTATGCCCTCAATTAGACTTGAATAGCGGCGCGACCAACCTCGTGCTTCCAGAAATACTGGGACTTCGTCTCGTTTGCGGCTTAGCCAATCCTTTGCAAATTCTGCTGCGAAATATTTCAGTAATTCGCTTTTGCCCGCACCGGGATCTGCGTAGATTAGTATGGGTTTCTTGCTATTTAATATGGCTGTTTGCTGAACGGACGCCGATGAACTTGCAATAATTAAACATCTTGAAATGTTTGCACTGTTGCCGCGTTTTGCTAATTTGGTGCAGTAGCTTGATAGATGGTGAAATAGGTCTTCTTGACCCAGCCGATTGGTCCCTAGAGTCCCGCAGATAATATCGAGCTTCCTGCTGATGGCTTCGGTTCCCTCTGCGGCTTTCCTTGCTGCAAGAGAATCTTCTTCTGTCGCCATAACTGCATTTACGGAGTTCCAGAAAGCTTCGACGAAATCGTAGGCAGGTTTATCGAACTCGGTGCCGAGAAAAGTTCGTATAGCTTCATCCTTGTCTTTATCGAGGAGAGCGCGATGGGCCAATAGCTCTTCGACAAGATGAACATCTCTGAATTTCTGGGATAAATCAACGCGGGTGGGAATCATTGCTGCGCGCGTGGCGGTTTCTTCGATTAGCTTTCCTAGTGCCCGCCTTTTATTAATGTTCGTGATTTGTATTTTTCCCCAGTCAATAATTCGAGCAACCGTCTCTGAACCGACAAGGTCAACTGGATCCATGTTTACCGCCTTATAAAATGCGCCAACTTTTTTTAATTATACGGTTAACAACATAGCGGGGCGGACCGCTAGCAATAAAACAGCACCGGGACCCACGTCTGCCCTGGTGCCCAGGCGCGTTATCGGCGATACTGATTCGTGATATTCAGTAGCGATTAAGCGAGCGAATATTTCTGGGATGCATGACACTGGATTTTTTATGCTCCGGGTTTAGGGGAATGAGGGCGGTACCGGTTGGGATAATGCTCTAGTGGTGTCCGGTAGCGGATATAATTAATTCAATTTCGGCTCCGCGTTTAAGGACCCTTAATGAAAACTCTCAATGGCCTCATGAAGCATCTTAGGGATAAAGGGATAGAGACACACGGCTCTGTCCATAAAAGAAAGATGAAGAATTACGGTTATTACCATGGCTATAAGGGCCATCGTTTTGTGGGTAGTTCTTCCAATTGCTTAGAGCTAACTAGCTTCGATGAAGTAATTGCCTTAAATGAGTTTGATATGGCGGTCAAGGCGCTCTTATATCCAAGCGTAATGTTTATTGAAACTGCGCTAAAGAACTATACGCTAGAAGCCGTGCTTGAAGATTCTCACTCGTTCGTGCTGGAGGATATTTTCTCTCGAACGCTCGTGGCGTACCGTGATTACCCTAGAAAAAGTAAAGACTATAGCGCTGCTATGAAAAAGCGCCTGGGTCTGCGCGCGGAAATCAATAGATTGATTCAGTACAATTATTCCAAGAACCCTGTTGTTAGGCATTTTTATGACAGCGATAGACCCTTGCCTATTTGGGCGCTATTCGAGGTCATGACTCTAGGAAACTTCGGTGTTTTCTATTCATGCTTAAAGGGCTCGGTTAGACAGAGCATATCTGATGACCTAAAGCTTCCGAACAATTACGACGGTCCCGGGCTTCTCGAACGTACTATCTTTGTTCTTAAGGATCTTCGTAACGCAATCGCTCATAACAGCGCTGTTTATGACGTGAGGTTTAAAAGGGCAAAAGTGGGAAATCAGCTTGGCCAGATGCTGTCATCCGAGGTTGGCGTTCCCTCGATAGACTTTTCAACTATTACTGATTATGTTGTCCTAATTGTTTATCTGCTCAGAAAAATGATGGTTTCCAAAACTGAGTGCTATCAGTTAATTCGGAACTACTCCAGCGTGCTGGAAGACTTGCATGGCTCTCTGTCTTCTTCAGATTTTCATAAAATAGTAAAGACTGGGGCCAGGAGCAAGATGGATGCACTTCGTAGCTATATAGCTGCTTCTTAAGAAGCAGCAGCTAAGATGGATGCTAAAGATGGAGATGACATTCTTTGGAGCTGGGCCCGTAGACAAACATAGGATATCGACTAAAATATAATCAATTGCGGTGGAAGCCTTCGGGCGACACCTGAAGAGGGTTGATGCGTCGGCCCTCTTTTTTTGACGTTATTTTACAGCATGCTTGACATAGCTGCGCGAGGCCGTGCGGGGGAATCCGTGCGGGGAATGTCACTTCCAGAATTGATCTTGCGATTCAACTGCCGCTCGACGTGGTCATTTCGCAAGATACCGATTTGGCGTCGGTGCTCCTGTACCCATCGTTTATTCGCCCGATAATCACGACGCTATTGTTTGCGATCTTGCTCTCTTGCACCGTGAACATGCAGTAGATCGGTAAGAGCCAGTTGGCGTAGATGCCCATCCCGTACGCTAAAGACGCTACCAATGAAACGCTCTGCTCGCCGGGTAGTCCATGGTAGTACCCGGCCGCGTTCATATAGAGGCGCCCGTCCATCAGGTTGTCGATATGAACCTCCTTGGATGTGAACTTCAGCACCCTTTCTGCTCTTTCGCTTTGGTTTGCAGGGCTGCCAGAAGACAAAAACATCAACGTGCTCGTTGCGTGCGCTTCATTTTATGTCCGCGCCAGTGGCTACACTTTTGAAAAACGGCACGTAGGTATCTGTCGCATATCTCATGCTGTAGACATATCGGCGAGTTCAGAGTTGAAGGCGAGGTGAGTATGAAAGGCAGAAATCAGCACGTTACGAAGCGTTCGGATGGCAATTGGCAGGTTAAGGGCGAAGGGGCAAGTCGCGCTTCTTTCGTTACGACGACCCAGAGCGAGGCGATAAAGCTCGGTCGACGCATTTGCTCCAATCAAGAGTCTGAGCTGATCGTCCATCGTAGCGACGGAAGAATCCGCGAAAGGGATTCCCATGGCCACGATCCCTTCCCACCGAGGGGATAAGGGTGCGGCTCCATAGCGACAGCGGCTCGTAATAGCGTGCCCGCTGTCGCTAAATGACTTCTTCGTTGTGGCGAAATACGAGCTTGGGGTTATTTCACATGAATTGGTCGTTTGGTCTCTTCTAAGGGCTGATTTGGGGGATTCGTGGTATTGGATTGACGGCCCCCGAGTTCTCCCTTAAAGTAAACGTTGTGATGAGGCCTTGCGACGGTACGTCCGGCTTGGTCCGTGGGAACCGCCGAAAGGCGGTTTTCGCGTTTAAGGGGCCCATATGGATAAGCCATTTAAATCTATTACCGAGCAGATTGCTATTCTTGAAAGCCGTGGGCTCGAATGCGATAACAATACTCGTTTAGTTCTGGAGCGCAAGGGATACTATCCGGCTATTTCAAGTTTTACGAGTTTCAACCAGAAAGCATGAGAAATTCCATTGCCAAGTTGTTTTCTGATCTCTATTCCGAGACGCATGAAGTCCATAAGCGCATCAGCCCACGAAGGCTAAGACTTGCATACGATCACATTAAAGATTTTCGAAATATCTGTGCGCATGACGAGCGTCTGTTCTGCGCAAGGGTGTCTCCGTCTCGCGATGTCAATCTAGTAGGGGTTTTAAGCGATCTTGAGCTAGTGCTGACTGAGGATGACTATAAGATGTTACGCCGAAATATACTGCTTGATGCACTCAAGTTGAGTGACGAGCTCAGTAACGATGCCAGCACAAAGGTGCTTTTCGCTATGGGTGTTAACGATTTATCGAGTGTGTTTCCTAAGGAAATACTGGGGTCGTAATCGACGCGAGCGATGAATTTACTCTACAAGTTGGACGTGCACGAATCGCGCAGAGCGGGTAGTAAAGGGGCCATTTCATGGCGGAGCTTCTCGGTGAGTAGCCAATAGGGCCCGGAGGCAGCTCCAGGTCAGCACTCCGCAGTTATTTTGTTGGGGTTTCTTTTACGGGAACCCCAGTCAACAATAGCGAACTTTCTGGGGAATGTTAGGGAGGGGAGGAGTAACTGACTGTTGGGGCGTTGGTCATTGGCGGCGTCCCGCCCGCGCTTCGTTGGCTATGCTTGATGCGGCAACTCCGGCATGAGGCCGTCCTGCGCCTCATCGAGGCTCGGCACCGAGGCCCTCCAGGAAAAGTCCGCGAGGCTACTGCTTGGGTCAAGCTCTACATGGGCGTATTCTTCGATTATGTAGCTAGGGTGATTCTCGTTTGGTAAAACTGGCTTCGAAGTGATTATCGCTAGTCATGTCTCAAGTGACTCATTAGTCTCCACGCGTTTCTCTATCATGTAATCGCTACGTCATGCGGTTGCTCCTCACGGGTATCATGGTGAAAGCGATTTCAATGACAGGGGTACTCGTGGTAAAGATGAAGGATGTGGCCGAGCTGGCGGGCGTTTCGAGCGCCGCCGTCTCGCGCTACCTCAATGGTGGCTACATATCGGCGGACAAGGCCGAGCGCATTAAGAAGGCGATTGAGCTGACTGGATACGTGCGGTCCAGCCAGGCTCGCGCGCTGCGCACCGGCTCCACCAAGCTCATCGGCGTCATCGTGCCTAAGATCAACTCGGAATCCGTGAGCCGCATTACCGCCGGCATTGGCCAGGTGCTCGGCCGCCGCGGCTACCAGATGTTGCTTGCCAATACCGACAACGCGGCCGATCGCGAGCTCGAATACCTCGATTTATTCCAAAACCATCCGGTTGATGGCATTGTGCTGGTGGCAACCATGATCACCGACGAGCATCGTCGGGCGATTGAGTCGTGCCGCGTGCCCATCGTGCTGATCGGCCAGAATGTTGAGGGCGCGGCGTGCGTCTATCACGACGATTACGAGGCCGCCTTTGAGCTGGGCCATGCGCTTGCGGGTCGCGTGGACGGCAAGATTGCCTACATTGGAGTTACCGAGGAGGACCGCGCGGCCGGTTATGACCGCCGTCGCGGTTTTGAGGCCGGCTTGCGCGCCGCGGGCGTGGCGCTTGATCCGAGCCTGATTCGCCAGGGGTCTTTTACGCTCGACTCGGGCTATGGTGCGGCGCGTGAACTGCTTTCCGTCGCTCCCGATGTTTCGTTTATCGCCTGCGCGACCGACACCATGGCGGCGGGCGCGCTGCGTGCCATCGATGAGGTTCGCGGCATGGGCGAGGGCATACACCGCGTAAGCGGTTTTGGCGACAACGCGTTTTTGCGCGCGCTGACGGGCGGCATTCCCACCGTGCATTACGGCTACCTGACCAGCGGCGTCGAGGCGACCAATATGTTGCTCAACGCGCTCGATGGCGAGGAGGGGGAGAGCGGTCTCAAGACGCTCAAGCTCGGCCATCAGCTTATGAATGTCTAGGCCTTGGGCACGTCTGCCTGCCACTGAGACCCCTGTTTTTGCTTCAAAACTACCTTTCGCCGGCTTTTTCCTACCGTTCACCCTACTATGAAAACGATTACAGTCATATCAAACTGAAAACGATTACAGTGTATGTGTCAAAGACGGCCGGGTGCAGATGCTCCCGTTGGAGGAAAGGGAAGTTATGGACTACCGCAAATCAGCCCAAGAGGTGCTCGACAACGTCGGTGGCGCCGACAACGTTGTTTCGGCCGCACACTGCGCCACGCGTCTACGCCTGGTGATTGCCGATAATTCCAAGGTTAACAAGGAGGCCATCGAGAATGTCGATGGCGCCAAGGGCGTCTTTGAGGCCCAGGGCCAGCTCCAGATTATTTTTGGCACTGGCACCGTCAACAAGGTCTACGAAGAGTTCATCGCGCTCAGCGGCGTCGAGGCTGCCACCAAGGCCGAGGTAAAGGAGGCCGCGGCTCAGCAGCAGAACATCTTTATGCGTGCCATTAAGGTGCTCGGCGACGTCTTTGTTCCCATCATCCCCGCCATCGTGGCTTCGGGCCTGCTGCTGGGCATTATGAGCGCCCTCAACTTCATGGCCTCCAACGGCTTTATCGCGCTCGACACCAATAACTTTATTTATAAGATCGCCGACTTGGTCTCGGGCACGTCCTTTGGCATTCTGCAGATCCTGATCGGTTACTCCGCCGCTAAGGCCTTTGGCGCCAACCCGTATCTGGGCGCTGTCGTCGGTGGTGCATTCATCAACTCCTCGCTGCAGAGCGCCTACACGGTTGCTTCCGAGGGCGTTCAGACCATGGTTACTGTTATTCCCGGTGTGTACAGCTTTGAGTGGGTCGGCTATCAGGGCCATGTGATCCCCATCGTTATCGCCTGCGCCATTCTGGCCTTCCTCGAGAAGCGCCTGCACAAGATCGTTCCCGAGATGTTCGACCTCTTTGTGACTCCGCTCGTCTCGGTGTTCGTGACCGTGCTCGTGACGCTCGTTGCCGTCGGCCCCATCTTTGTCTGGGCCGAGAACGCCATCCTCGGTCTGATCCAGGCCCTGCTGACCCTGCCCTTCGGCATCGGTTCCTTTATCGTCGGCCTGTTCTATGCTCCCACGGTCGTTACCGGTATCCACCAGATGTACACCGCCATCGACCTGGGCCAGCTCGCCCAGTACGGCGTGACCTACTGGCTGCCCATCGCCAGCGCTGCCAACATCGCCCAGGGTGGCGCCGCGCTCGCCGTTGCCTTTAAGACTCGCGATGCCAAGATCAAGGGCCTGGCGCTTCCTTCGGCTCTGTCTGCCTTCATGGGCATTACCGAGCCTGCCATCTTCGGCGTGAACCTTCGCTTCTTTAAGCCCTTCATCGCCGGCTGCATCGGCGGCGGTTGCGGTGCCCTGGTCTGCGCGCTTACTTCGCTGGCCGCCTCCGGCACGGGCGTTACCGGCATCTTCGGTATCCTGCTGTGCCTGGCCCAGCCCGTGCAGTACGCGATCATGTTTGCGGTCGCCGCGCTGGTTTCCTTTGCCGTCTCGTTTGTCCTGTACAAGGATGAGCCCAAGGCTTCCGAGCAGGCCTAAGAGCTTTTGATTAAGGGAATGCCCGCGGGCTGTATGCTCGCGGGTGTTTCCAGCATCGGGCGCCGATCTCTGGTGCCTTGTAACTTTCGATCTGTTAGGACTTTGATATGTCTAATGCACTTGGTCGCGATCTTGCAAAGCTGGTTGCCGCTGTTGACGCCGCCGCCACTGAGTGCGGTCATGGCGCATATGGCCAGCGCTTCCATATTATGCCGCCGGCGGGTTGGCTCAACGACCCCAACGGTCTTTGCCAAGCGGACGGCGTGTTCCACGCTTATTTTCAATATGCGCCGTTTGATGTCGAGGGCGGCGTTAAGGCCTGGGGTCATGCGACGAGCCGCGATCTTATGACGTGGGACTATGTTGGCGCTCCGCTGCTGCCCGACGAGCCGTTCGATTGCCACGGTGTGTATTCGGGCTCCGCGCTTGCCGAGGACGGTCACATTCGCGTGCTCTATACGGGCAACGTTAAGCTTTCCGATGCGGACGGCACGTACGACTACGTCAATACCGGCCGCCGCGCCGATACTGTTTATGTCGAGAGCGTTGATGGCCTTGCCGGTCGGGAGTTCAGCCAAAAGCGCGTGGTGCTGGCGTCCGAGGATTATCCTGAGGATTTGACCTGCCACGTGCGTGACCCCAAGGTGTGGCGCGATGATGATGGGCGTTACCACATGGTGCTGGGCGCGCGTCGTCGCGTGGATGGGCCGCATGTCGATAGTCGATTTTGCGCCATGCACGGCGAGGGTGCCGGGCGCGATGTGGGCGAGATCCTGGTGTATGGCTCGGCCGATATGCTGAGCTGGGAGCTCGAGAACCGTGTGTCTACGCCCGAGCGCTTTGGCTTTATGTGGGAGTGCCCCGGCTACATCGAGCTCGATTCGAATAGCGATACGGCGGCGTTTCTGTCTTTCTCGCCCCAGGGTCTTGAGGGCGGTCGTTGGGACCGCGGCAACGTTTACGCTGCTGGCTACATGCCTGTAACGGGCGACATTACCGGTGGTGACGGTGCCTATGAGCTGGGCGAGTTCCGCCTGTGGGACGCCGGTTTTGACTTCTATGCTCCGCAGGAGTTCACGGCCGAGGATGGTCGTCACATTCTGATCGGCTGGATGGGCATGCCCGATGAGCCGACCTATGGCAATGCGCCCACCGTGGCTTGCGGCTGGCAGCACTGCATGACGGTGCCGCGCGAGCTTACGGCCGGTGACGGCGGCGTGGTGCTGCAGCAGCCGGCGCGCGAGATCGAGCACCATTATGCCTCGGTGCGCGTGGGGGAGGGCTCGCTGGAGGTTGCTGGCGATACCTGCTTTGACGTTGTTGTCGACGGTGTTGACGGCGCGTTTGCCGCGACCGTTGATGGCGATCTGAAACTGGCGTTTATGCCCGCCGAGGGCGAGCTGCCCGCGCGCTTTGAGATGCGATTTACCGATGAGGGTCGCGCTTCTGCCGGTTGCGGTCGTACCGTGCGCTGGGAGCCCGTCGACGAGGTTCGTAACGTGCGCATTGTTGGCGATGTCTCGTCTGTCGAGGTGTTTGTGAACGATGGCGCGCTCGTGTTTTCGACGCGCATCTATCCCGAGACCTACGGCGTGTCCGTTGACGCTCCGGGTGCGAACGTGACCTATCACGCGCTCAATATCTAGGCGATTCGTCGCATATCGGCGCTATACTGCAGCCGTTGCCCACGATGCGGGAAACATCCGCATCGTGGGTTTTTGCTTATGAAGGGACGGTGCCGCGTGGACGTGCAACAGCTAGAAGAGGCTTGGGCTTTGAGAGCCGGCGCGCGTGAGGCGCGGTTGCTTGCGGCCTCGCATGTGCCAGCAGCGCTGTCGCAGCTGGGGATTATGTGTCCCGGCGATCGTCTGGTTGCCTTTGCGGACGACTTTGCCGATGCGTTTGCGCGCGGCTTTGATGGCTGCGACGTGGCTATGGTGGGGGAGCCATCGGTTGCGGCGTTTGCTGCTGCGTCCGATGGCTTTGATGCTTCGTTTGATGCCGAGGGTCCGCACCTGTGGTGGTTCGTCAACTCCATCGGTGGGTTTGGCCTGCGTGTGCCCGATCTGCGCGCTCTGGGCCGCGCTGCTCGTGAGGCCCATGCGCTGTTTGTGGTGGATAACACGGTGGCGTCGGCTTTTGGCTGCGATCCGCTGCGTTTGGGTGCCGTGCTGTCGCTCGAGGCGCTCGACCGCGTGTGCGCCGGCAAGGCTCCGCGCAAGTTGGTTGCCGTATCGGTCGCGCGCTCGCAGCTCAAGCACCATCGCGTGGATGCCGCGGCTGAGTGCGCGCATGCCCTGCTTGAGGGCTGTGGCTTGGCCAAGCTTGATATGCCTGCTGACGAGGCCGGTGCGCTGGCGTGCGGGTTGGACTCGCTCGATGTCCGCATGCAGGCACATTTCGACCGCGCACGTGCGCTGGCCGAGTATCTGGCCGCCAATGAGATGGTGCGCAACGTGCGCTATCCCGGGCTGAGCCCGCATCCCGACCATGCGGCTGCAACGGGAATCCTCGAGCATGGTTTTGGCCCGGCAGTTGAATTTGATCTTATCGAGCGTAGCGCGGGAGAGCTGTTCGACGCTTTGCCGGGGGAGTTTCGCGCATCGCCCGCCGGCGGCGCAACGACGCGCCTCTCGGCCACGCGCGGCAAGCAGGGGAGCACCATCCGCCTCTTCGCCGGCACCGACAACCCCCTGGTCGTAGCGTCCGCCCTAGACAACGCCCTCCGCAACTAGCTAAATCATCCTCGACTCCATAAGTTGCGGTGAAATAGGGATTGATTTACGGCTTTAACCGCATAAACAGTCCCTATTTCACCGCAACTTATGAGAAGGGGTTGTGTGGCTATAAGGCCCCGTCCCAAATGGGCTACTCTTTGATGCTGGCGATGAGGGCGTTGGCTTTGGTGGCGATGACGTTGTTGATGTCGGTCTGCAGCTCCTCGTAGGCCGCTATGGCTCGCTCTCCGGCGGGCGTGAGCGTGGACCCGCGGGCGCCGTCGCGCTCGATGAGTTTGCATCCCAGCTGCCCTTCGGCCTCGTTCACAATGCGCCAGGCCTTGGAATACGCCATGCCCATGCTTTTAGCGGCTCGGTTGAGCGAGTGTTCGCGGGCGATACCTTGCAGCAGCAAGACGCAGCCGTGGCCGAACACGCCCGGCAAATCCTTGTCGCACGCTTGAATGACCAACTTTGCCGTCGTCTTGTACTCCATACGCTCCACGTCTCCCCGCTAAAGTGTTTGCTGGGCAAACGCAAAGCTTGCGTCAAACCCTCGTGTGCTCTTCTTAAATCATGCATTGTAGCAGTCAAAGTGCGTTAAGATACTTCCCCAGTATTGGGCGCCCAAGGTTGGGCTGGGTCCTACGAGGCCTGCAGCCGACCGGTCGCATGGAAAAAGGAGAAACATGGCTACGTTCTTTCCCGGTGAGTCCCACACGTTTTCGGAGTATCTGCTGGTCCCTGGTTACTCGTCCTCGCAGTGCATCCCCAACAACGTCTCTCTTAAGACGCCGCTAACCCGCTTTAAGCGCGGTGAGAAGCCGGCAATCACCCTGAACATTCCCATGGTTTCCGCCATCATGCAGTCCGTCTCGGGCGTCGATATGGGTGTCGCGCTCGCTACCGAGGGCGGCCTGTCCTTCATTTACGGTTCCCAGAGCGCCGAGTCCGAGGCCGCTATGGTCAGGGCCGTCAAGGATCACAAGGCTGGTTTCGTTCAGTCCGATTCCACGCTGACCCCCGACATGACCATGGAGCAGGTCATCGAGCTCAAGGAGAAGACCGGTCACTCCACCATGCCGGTTACCGACGACGGCACTCCCAAGGGCAAGCTCCTGGGCATCGTCACCAGCCGTGACTATCGCCCCAGTCGCGATGACCACCAGACGAAGGTCTCCGAGTTCATGACCCCGCGTGAGCAGCTCATCGTGGGCGACAAGAACATCAGCCTCAAGGTTGCAAACGACGTCATCTGGGACAACAAGCTCAACGCCCTGCCCATCGTCGACGATAACGATCACCTCATGGGCATTGTGTTCCGCAAGGACTACGACAGCCACAAGACTAACCCCAACGAGCTGCTCGATAACGACAAGCGCTACATGGTCGGCGCCGGTATCAACACCCGCGACTATGCCGAGCGCGTGCCGCTGCTCATCGAGGCTGGTGCCGATGTCCTGTGCATCGACTCTTCCGAGGGCTTCAGCGAGTGGCAGAAGCGCACCATCGAGTGGATCCGCGCCAACTACGGCGAGGACGTCAAGGTCGGTGCCGGTAACGTCGTCGACGCCGAGGGCTTCCGCTTCCTGGCCGACTGTGGTGCCGATTTCATCAAGGTCGGTATCGGCGGCGGTTCCATCTGCATCACCCGTGAGACCAAGGGTATCGGCCGTGGCCAGGCCACTGCGTTGATCGACGTCTGCCGCGCTCGCGACGAGTACTACGAGGAGACCGGCGTCTACGTGCCCGTGTGCTCCGACGGCGGTATCGTCTACGACTACCACATGACGCTTGCCCTTGCCATGGGTGCTGACTTTATGATGCTGGGCCGCTACTTCGCTCGCTTCGACGAGAGCCCGACCGAGCGCGTCAACGTCAATGGCCAGTATATGAAGGAGTACTGGGGCGAGGGTTCTGCGCGTGCTCGCAACTGGCAGCGCTACGACCTGGGCGGCGCCGCGAAGCTCAGCTTCGTCGAGGGCGTCGACTCCTACGTTCCCTACGCCGGCTCCCTCAAGGACGGCGTGGGCGGTACGCTTTACAAGGTCAAGTCCACGATGTGCAACTGCGGTGCCCTCTCGATCCCCGAGCTCCAGGAAAAGGCACGCCTGACCCTGGTAAGCTCCACCTCCATCGTCGAAGGCGGCGCCCACGACGTAGTCGTGAAGGATTCCCAGCAGAGCGTTTCCTATCGATAAGCGGCTTTCCCAAGCACCGCACCTTGCCGTTCAAACCGTCGCTCGCGTACCAAAGTACGCGTCGCTCCTCTTTCACGGCAATCTGCGGCACTTGGAAAACCCGACCATGTTTGGGCGGATAACAGATAGCGGTTGATTCACAACCACGTTATTTAGATAAAGCGAGATGCCCGCAAGTCGCAGGCATCTCGCTTGTCGTATTTGCTATCATCAGTCAAGTTAACCTTAGGGTCGGGCGGCTTGGCTTTGTTCGCTACAAGTTCCGCACGCAAAGAAGAACACTTAATGTGCTCTTCGTCTTGCGCAGGACTGTCCGCAGTAGCGAATAAAGCCAAGCCGCCCGACCCCAGCTAAGATTAAAGGAGCTGATATGTGCGATTGCACAGATCATAAGGACGAGATCCCTGTCTACGACGCGCAGGCCATTGAGTCCAGGTGGATGAAGGCCTGGGAGGACTCCAACCTCTTTGCCGTCGACACCGACGACAGCAAGCCCAAAAAGTACGTGCTCGAGATGTTCCCGTATCCGTCGGGCGACCTGCATATGGGCCACGCGCGCAACTATACCATCGGCGATGCCATGGCCCGTCAGGCCCGCATGCGCGGTTATGACGTGCTGCACCCCATCGGCTTTGACGCCTTTGGCCTGCCTGCCGAGAACGCCGCCATCAAGCACAACACGCAGGCTGCTGCCTGGACGTATAAGAACATGGACCAGGCGCTCGCCACGATGAAGCGCATGGGCTTCTCCTACGATCTGGATCGCATGGTCAAGACCTGCAGCCCCGACTACTACCGCTGGGGTCAGTGGATCTTTGAGAAGCTGTGGGAAAAGGGCCTGGTCTACCGCAAGAAGAACCCGGTCAACTGGTGTCCTAACTGCAAGACCGTTCTGGCCAACGAGCAGGTCACCGAGGGTAAGTGCTGGCGCTGCGGCACCGAGCCCGAGAAGCGCGACCTTGAGCAATGGTACTTTAAGATCACCGAGTACTCCCAGGAGCTGCTCGACGATCTGGAGAAGCTCCCCGGCTGGCCCGAGCGCGTCAAGCAGATGCAGGCCAACTGGATCGGTCGCTCCGAGGGTGCCGAGGTCGACTTTACCCTGTGCGACCAGGATGGCGAGCCCATTGAGGGCGACGAGGGCAAGATCACCGTCTTTACCACGCGTGCCGACACCCTCTTTGGCGTCTCCTTTTTTGTCCTGGCTCCCGAGTACGCTCGTCTGCACGAGCTCGTCGAGGGCACGGAGTATGAGGAGGCCGTCACCAAGATCGTCGAGGACTCCAAGCATATCTCTGCCGTCGAGCGTGCCCAGGGCACCCTCGAGAAGCACGGTGCCTTTACCGGCCGCTACGTGGTAAACCCCGTCAACGGCGAGAAGGTCCCCGTGTGGGTTGCCGATTATGTCGTTGCCGACTATGGAACCGGCGCCGTCATGGCCGTTCCCTGTGGTGACCAGCGCGACTTTGAGTTTGCCCGCAAGTACGACCTGCCGATCGTGCCGATCATCCTGGACGATGACGATCGCGCTGCCGTCGAGGCCACCGGCGAGACCATCGATACCTTCCATGCCGAGACCGTCGACTGGGATTGCGCTCACGCTGCCGAGGGCACGCTCGTCCAGTCCGGCAAGTACACCGGCATGCGCGGCGGCAAGCACTCCGAGGGCGAGGCTGCGATCGTGGCCGACCTCGAGGCCATGGGCTGTGGTCGTCGCAAGGTCGAGTTCCGTCTGCGCGACTGGCTCATTTCCCGCCAGCGCTATTGGGGCAACCCCATCCCGGCCATCCACTGCGAGCACTGCGGCATCGTGCCCGTGCCCGAGGATCAGCTGCCGGTGACGCTGCCCGAGAACCTGGACCTGGGCGCCGGCGAAACCCTTGCCGAGTGCAAGGACTTCTACGAGACCACCTGCCCGGTCTGCGGTCGCCCGGCCAAGCGCGAGACCGATACCATGGACACCTTTACCTGCTCCAGCTGGTATTACCTGCGCTATACCGATCCGCACAACACTGAGCTGCCCTTCTCCCGAGAGGCCGCCGACCGTTGGATGCCCGTCGATAACTACATCGGCGGCATCGAGCACGCCATTCTGCACCTGCTCTACAGCCGTTTCTTTACCAAGGCACTGCGCGACCTGGGCCTGCTGAGCGTGGACGAGCCCTTCACCAACCTGCTGTGCCAGGGCATGGTCAAGGACGAGAACGGCGACACCATGTCCAAGTCCAAGGGCAACGTCGTGCCCCCGAGCTCGGTCATCGAACCTTACGGCGCCGACACCATGCGTCTGGCGATCTTGTTTATCGCCCCGCCCGAGAAGGACTTCGACTGGGATCCCAAGGCCGTTGAGGGCGCCAACCGCTTCATCAAGCGCGCCTGGCGTATCGTTTGGCAGCTCGTCCAGTCCGGCGATGCCAACGTGGCCTTCGACAAGTCCGCGCTCGATGAGGTTGCGATGAAGCTCTATCGCGAGCGTCACCGCACTATCGCCAAGTGCACCGAGGACTTCGATCGCGGCCAGTTCAACACCGCCATCTCGGCCGTCATGGAGTTCGTCAATGCGGCGAGCGCTTACCTCAATGCCACTGAGGGCGCTTCCCGTGACAAGGCGCTGTGCTACGGCGTGGCTAAGGATATCGTGAGCGTTCTTGCCCCCATCTGCCCGTTCTGGGCCGACGAGCTGTGGCACGAGGCCCTCGGCTGCGAGGGTAACGCCTACACCGCCGCCTGGCCCGAGTTCGACCTGGCCGAGTCCGTTGAGGACACGGTGCAGATCGTGGTCCAGGTGCTCGGCAAGGTCCGCGGCCGCGTCGACGTTGCCCGCGATGCCTCCAATGAGGATATGCAGGCTGCCGCCGAGGCCGCCGTCGCCAAGTGGCTCGAGGGCAAGACGGTCGTCAAGGCCATCTGCGTGCCCGGCAAGCTGGTCAACCTGGTGGTCAAGTAAACACTGCGCGCTTAACTGGCGCATAAAAGACGAGGGGCGATCCGGTTGGGTCGTCCCTCGTTTTTCATGTACCTGCCCTGATGTCTGCGGTCAATTGTCCTATTCTTGTGGAGAAGCTGTGCGCACGCTGACCTGCAGATTCGTACTGTGCTTGCACGTTTTCGCAGCTATTGGTATAGTTTGCTTGCAAATGAAGTTGTAATTGAAAGAAGTGGGGTTTCGGCCCCGCTTCTTTTTTGTATGGATGGAGGTGCCGCAATGGTCAAGACCAAGACCGAGCAGGCGATCATCGACGCGCTCGAGGCCGTCGCTCCCCAGCACGATATCGACATCGTCGACGTCGAGCTCGTGGGTGCCACCAAGGCCCCCTGCGTGCGCGTGCGTATCGAGGGTGCCGAGGGTCAGAGCCTGTCGCTCAACGATGTCACGGCCAACACCAAGTGGGTCGGCGATGTGATTGAGGAGCTCGACCCCATCTCTTCGAGCTATACGCTCGAGGTGTCGAGCCCGGGTATGGCGCGCCCGCTGCGCCGCCCGTGCGACTTTGCCCGCTTTGTGGGCGAGAACTGTGAGCTCACCTCCACCGCCACCGAGGGCCGTCGCAAGTACGCCGGCAAGATTGCCGCCGCCACCGAGGTCGACGTGACCCTCGAGCTCGAGGACGGCGAGTCCGTCACCCTCGATTTCTCTGATGTTAAAAAGTGCAAGTTGAAGCCCACCTACGACTTCAAGCCCGCGAAGGAAGGAAAGTAAGATGGCAGCATCCGACATGATGTCCGCCCTGATGGAGCTTTGCCAGGAGAAGCACATCGACCAGCTCTACCTGATCGACCGCCTGGAGCAGTCGCTCGCCAAGAGCTATGCCGAGATCCTGCATCTTGAGTGGGGCGCCAAGGTGACCATCGACCGCACCACCGGCAAGATCTACGTCTACCGCTTGGAGCCGATCGACGATTCCATGGACGAGGAGGGCAACTTCACCGAGTTCGAGGAGATCGACGTCACCCCCAAGAACACGAGCCGCATCGCCGCCCAGCACGCCAAGGCCGAGATCAACGCCATCGTGCGCAACTCCGCCCGCGAGCAGATCTACGAGGAGTTCTCCGGCCGCATCGGTGACCTCATCAGCGGTACCGTGCTGCAGTCCACGCCCGACTTCACGATCGTCAAGATCCGCGAGGGCGTCGAGGCCGAGCTTCCGCACTTCGACCAGCGTCGTTACGAGAACGAGCGCAACGAGCGTCCGATGGGCGAGCGCTACCTGCACAACCAGCACATCAAGGCCGTGATCATCGACGTTCGCGACCCCAACTCCAACCTGCAGCCGGTTCGTGGCGAGCACAGCCGTCCGCCGATTGTCATCTCCCGTACCCACCCCGAGCTCATGCGTCGTCTGTTTGAGCAGGAGGTGCCCGAGATCTATGAGGGCACCGTCCAGATCAAGTCGATCGCCCGCGAGCCCGGCCAGCGCTCCAAGGTCGCCGTCCACTCGCTCGACGACCGTCTGGATCCCGTGGGCGCCTGCGTCGGTCCCAAGGGCAGCCGTGTTCGCGCTGTCGTGGGCGAGCTCCGTGGCGAGCGCGTCGACGTCATCCTGTGGGATGCCGATCCTGCCGTCTATGTCGCCAACGCCCTGTCGCCCGCTAAGGTCACCCGCGTCCTTATCGACGAGGAGAAGGCCTACGCCGGCGTCATCGTGCCCGACGACCAGCTGTCCCTCGCCATCGGCAAGGAGGGCCAGAACGCCCGCCTCGCCGCGCGCCTGACCGGCTGGCACATCGACATCAAGTCCGAGACGCTTGCCGCCGACATCCTCAAGAACGTTCCCGTTCACGAGGAGCCCGCCGCCGACCTGATCGGTGACGAGGAGGACGAGGACGTCCGCCGCTGCGAGTACGTGTCCGAGGACGGCATCCAGTGCCGCAACCAGGCTCGTCCCGGCTCCCGTTTCTGCGGTGTCCACGACACCGACGCCTTCGATGATGCGGAGGACCTGATCTAGCGCGCGGTCGCGCCGGGCAGGTCCCGGCGCATCTCCCACGCTCGTTCAGTCTCTAGGCACCCAAGGTGCCAGAAAGGGTAGGTGAAGTCATATGGCAAAAGTCCGTGTGTCCACCCTGGCCAAAGAGTTCGGCATGACCTCCAAGGAACTGATGGGTCATCTCGCCGATATGAAGATTCCCGCTAAGTCCGCTTCCTCCACCTTGGAGGACGCTTATGTCGCCATGGTCCGCAAGCAGCTCGCCTCGGTGATCGAGGCCCGCGCCCAGGAAGTCGAGGCCGCCAAGCAGGCCGAGGAGCAGGCAGCTGCCGCCG
>OLNP01000790.1_pt1 | contig 29966 bp, 43 predicted proteins | sample 1671951 | NCBI WGS metagenome assembly OLNP01 (sample SAMEA3136629, study PRJEB25190) | human gut metagenome | biome: human gut; feature: human-associated habitat; material: faeces | place: Austria | collected 2013
CGTTCAAAACTTTCACTACTTTTCTGGCTTCGCTCTGTATCTCCGCAACTGTCATGGCATAACTGTATTTATATGCTCCGGTTGGAATGTTATGTTTCTGACATCCGGAGTAATTTTTCTCAAAGCAGCTATCAATCACGTTTCCGGCTTCTGTGATCCGGAGTATTGCAAAGTCCATTCCGTAGTTCGCTACGGTCTCCCAGTCGATTGTTCCTTGCCATGCTGAAACATCTATTCCTCTTATTTCCATGTCCGTCTCCTTTCACCGGGAAAATAGGGATTAGGGATGATCACTCATCCCCTGAATCATTCGTCCTTATTTGTCTGTTTAATAATCTGATTTACGTATGTAGAAAGTCCCGCAATGAGAATTCCCTGCGTGATTGCTGTGAAAATCGCCATCGCAATGTCCTGTCCGGTACCGCAGGTACAGGTGGCAAACACATAGATCGCGCAGATTGCAATGCTGATTCCGCCAAGGATAAGCGGGATATACTTATCTTTTACTGCCTGTGCCTGTTTGAGCGCCATTCCTACAAAATATAAGGCAATTGTTACTACGATGAGTTCCGGTTTTACATAGTTAATGATCTGTTCCATAGTCATTCTCCTTTTTGTTTGATATGTAATTCATCAATTTCCTGTTTCATTTTGGTCACCATGCCATTCCCGCCTAACGCATGATAGGCGTCGTACATTTCACAGAAGTTCTGGTACGCATACGATGGAATGTTTCCGAACTTTGTATACTTTGCATGATACTCTATCATCTGCACGCGGAGCAGGAGCATAGTCCCCTTACTATTTGCATCCCGGTCTTTTTTCTGGTTTTTCAAGATCCAGACTATGTAGCCTAAAAGAACTGGTAATACAATAGTATATGTCTGCATGAGTATTTCTTTCACTGTTTCACTCTTTCTCCGGTTTGCGCCGGCGCAATTTTGGATAAAATAAAAGAAGCCTCTCGGCTCCGCTCTGATTCTTCGCATAAATTTCTCCTAAACAAAAAGAGGACATTTCTGCCCTCTCTGCTTTTTAAATCGCATATTTCATGTGTGATGCTTTCACATCCTCATCCGCTACTTTGGCGTATATTGTTGTTGTATTTATATTGACATGCCCCAAAATCTTTTGTACTTCGGTGATTGGCGTACCTCTCTGCAGAAGATGTGTAGCAAGAGTGTGTCGAAATAGATGTGGTGTCAATGGTCTATCCAGTTCGGCGCGTTCCCCTATCAATCGAATGATTCTTTCAATCGCTTCTTTTTTTAATACGTTGTGGGGTTTTCTTTCACTTACAAAAAGATATTCCGAATCATCATTTCTGGATGCAAGGTACTGTCCTAAAAGAAGTTTGCTACGAGCATTTAGATATACTTTTCTATGCTTATTTCCTTTTCCTAAAACAATTACTTCGCCATTTTGAAAATCCACATCTTGTTTCTTGACAGCGCATGCTTCTGTCACTCTGGCTCCTGTACTGTATAAGAATTCAATCATTGCCTTTTCGCGTACCGTTTCGCATACCTGTCTGATTCTTTCCAGTTCCATATCTGTCAGAGGTTTCTTCTCTACACGTTCATACTTGATATTTTTGATAACTCTGCACGGGTTCTTGCCTATATATTCTTCGTTTGCAGCCCACTCGAAGAAAGCGTGTATGGCAGTTCTTCTACTATCAAGTGTTCGATTACTCAATCCTCTACTCTCCTGAGCGTTATACAGATATACGCGGATATCATGCCCTTTAGTTAATTAGTTTCCAATAAATACACCGCTACCAATGCCATAATGATAATTTCCACTTATTTTATCTAACATACAAACTGTTCCATCAGTTTTCCTATATGGCACAAGGTCTTTGACAAGTTTATCACCAGAGTATGCTTTAAAATTATAGATTTTGATGTTTGTATTAACTAATTCAGATGTTAAATAACCCTGTGGAATATCCGTTTTATGAAATAATAAAATATTTTCATCATATGCGTTTATTCGGTATTGATTTGACATGTCTGAATTGTCTTTTACTAAAGAATCGTCTACATATGATTTTATCGAACCGTAAATGATTTTTTTCCTTGTTCCATCATATACACTTGAAAAATTAGCACCCTTTGAAGCAGTTTGTATTCTGTTAACATCAACCTTTGACAGCATGAAGCAATTCGGATGTTCTGCGGAAAAAACGCATTTATTTTGAGCATCCGAACCGGTTGCTATTGTAATTTCTATTCTAGGAGCATCTTCTGGAATGTTGCCAGCCACATCGTTCCGGATATCTCTATATCCAGAGAACCCCGTATCAATATAAACATTACCGTCAGATTGGATATATGAAATTTCGCCATAAATAATTCTCTCTGCCATTCCAAGATTTCTAGTGCTATAATCTGTATCGTTTGTCGATAAAACTAATGCCATACTATTACACCTCCTCTTCAAATTTCAAATATTTCCACCCGCCTGTTCTGGTATAAACTCTTACTTTGTCTTTAGTATAGTCAAAATACATCGTGCCGTATGGAATCATATCAGTTTTATTATATTCCCAATCTACAAGTTCACCTGTGTCTACTAATTTTTGTATATGTTTAGAATTGAGGGATAAATTATCTCCTACTTTAAGAGAAAATAGTGATTTTGATTGTGTAATCGAAGGCATAAAATTCATGCCTTGGTTATCAATATCAGAGCCTACTTTTGTAACACAATAATATGATCCGCTATCAGTTCCTTCTTGAGTGGCTGCATGAAAAGTCTGTATCCATGAAATATCTTTGTTTTTTGTTCCAATTCCAAATGTAAGCCTTGCATCTTCTTCTGCATTCCATCCTTCAAACAGATGCCCTCCATGCTTAAAATTTCCAGTGTCGTCTTTGTTCCATCTGCCTTTGCCTCCACGGACGGATAATAAATCCGCTTCAAGTACGCCCACAATTTTAGAATACGGTGGCAGTTTTCCATTACCGTATGGATGTCCACCCCATCCATACTTTTTGTTATATGGTTCGTTATTCCAAACTTCAAATGATGCGATATGCCCAACTATATTACCGTTTAAATCACATAGTAAAAAACCATCGTTAGAATTTGAATCGCTCATTTTCTTTTGCATATCTGTAAGTACAGTTTCCTTTTCACCTAAATCTTCCTTTAGTGAATCAATCTTTTTTCCTGTGACTGCTGCATCCGCAGCCTTTCCAGAAATTGACAGAGTATCATCGATGCTTGTCTTTATGTACTCCTGCTGCTTTTTGGCTTCTGCCTGCAGGTTGCTCATTGCTGTTTCACCTGTGGTCTGGATGTCAGTCTTCACCTGAGTACCCTCTGTGATCTTATCTCCCAGAGATGCAACCAGATCGGCAGCAGTCTTATTTGTTGCGTCTAATCCGGTTTTAGCTTCTGATGCAGTGGTATTCGATGCGTCCAGATCTGCTTTGGTCTTAGTCGCTGTTGTGTTAGATGTGTCCAGGGCGGTTTTGGTTTTGCCTGCTGCCGTGTTGGAAGCATCTAAGTTCTTCTTACTTGTGTCTGCTGTGGAAATGGTTGTTTCCAGCTGTGTTTTGAGAGACGTTCCATCTGCGATTGTGTTCGCCAGTGTTGTGTTTGCTTCAGATGCTTTTTTATTGATCTCTGCGATCTTCTCCGAAGTGCAGTTTCCAATTTCTGTCTTAGCAGATGTTTCTTTTTCTGTAATGTAGGATGCTGTCTGGTCTTTTACTGCCTGGATGGATGTAACCTGCTGGCTCGCTACAGCCCGGATTGCCTGCTGCCTTGTGGTGGCAATTTCTTCCTGTGCCTGGGTGACCGATTCGGACACCTTGGTATCAAAATCAGTAACCTGTGCATTGATATTCTGCTCTGACTCTGCTGCCGCTTTTCTGGATGCGTCTGCAGACTGAGCATAACCGGCTGCGCTGTCGCGGCTCTGACCAGCTTCTGTTTCCGCCTGGCGTGTATCGGTATGTAACTGCTGTATGTCCGCCTGTGCGTCCTCTGCGGCCTGCTGAGCGAGTTCTGCGGCAAGCCTTGAAGATTCTGCCTGCCGTGCGTGATTAACCGTATCATCATGCATTGCAATGTACTCTGGTTTAAGATCTCCCGGAAGAGTGAGCATCTGCCATGCATCTGTGTTGCGTCCCGGATCCGGAGCTATGCCGGTGATGGTAGTTCCCAGCTCCGCCAGGCACGTATAGGAGCCGCCTTGATAACTTACTGTGTCAAGATATTCGTAGGATGCTCCTGGATCGTACTCTCCTCTTGGATTCAAGGAGACGTTTCCGAGATCTGTTTCTTGATAGTTGTTCTCTGTCGTGCTCATTTTTCTTCTCCTTAAAATTTTAATCTATATTTCAATCGGCTTCTTTTTCTGCTAAAACGCATCTTATCTACGGTTGGATCAGAATACATTTTGAGTCTGCCCTTTACAACCTTAAAGGCGGCAAAATGGACGTTTCCGGTTTCGCCTTTAAGTTCAGTTTCTTTCTGGTGGACATAATTATCAATGTCTTTCTTTCCCTCTTCTACTCTGCCGGGAATAGATGCAGCCTCTTTCTTTGCCTGTTCAGCGTAATATTTTGCATTATCTGTATCACGCTCTGGATAACTTTTATGTCCATGTGCCCAGGTTTCTGCCTGTTTTTGTGCCATCTCCGCTTTTTCAGCTGCTGCATTCACAGTTTCAATGGTCTCTCTGAAAAGTTCCGGCTTTTCCGGTGTTCCGGGAATTTCTGGCTTAGGTCTTGCTTTTACTGGAATTGTTATTTTATATTCCGTATTTCCAGATCCATTTCCAGCCAAATATACAAATGCATATATTTTATAATTCTGATCATTTTCCTCGTTTTCCAGCATAGCATCCGGAATTGGAACGTCTATTACGGAATCTCTTACTGTCCCGATTCTTGTTACGGATGTTCCTCCTGTTTCTTCTAGCGAAAAATGCATTTCTACTGCCCTTGGAAGATTTAAGCCCTGAATCCGAAGAATCTGTCCGTAATCATACTGCCACGCTGTTTCGGCCCGAATATTTGTTTCTGTTTCTGAAAAAACAGCAGTGATTATATTATTCCTCTTCTGCCTCCCTCTTTAGCAAATTCCATTCTTTTTCCGTGATAATATCCAACGCCCATTCTTTCGGGATGTATAGTTTCATTCTTTTATTGATTTTATTTTTTCTGTAATATCTGTTCCAGAAGTAAGCATTCGCCAGTGCTCTTGCTTTGTGCATAATGCAAATATATGTTGCCCTGGCGTCCGGTGTACCGAAAATCTGGTAATTGTATGCAGTGCACCAGCTGCATCCCTCTGCGATAGGACAGTTAAAGCACTCGTCTGTGCTCTGTGTTCTCCTGTCAATTTTTTTCAAACGCTCTACGCGGCATCTGTCGCATTCCGTCTGGCAGATTCCATGATCTACATCTCCGATTGAATAAGGTTCCTGTTGATTTCCCAGAGAGCTTTCCATGTAGCGCAAACACGGATATATAATTCCTGCCGGATCTACGGCCAGCATCACTCCGTTTCCTCCACACCAGTTCTCCAGATCATCCTCCTGTTTTGGATGGAAGAACTCCTCTTCAAACAGCGAACAATAATAATCATTTTCGAAATCCATATTATTTTCCAGAATGTAATCCGCGAGACGCTTCATTTCGTTATATAGTACGGTGGCGTGAATTGGTTTCCATCCATCCTCGTATACGCAGTTCGCATTTATTTCGTAATATCCCAGTTCAAACATATGGACAATCGCATCGTATGTATGCATGACATTGGCCGGCGCGATAGTGATCTTTGAACCCATGTAATTTCCTTTATTCATCCAATCTTTTGCAGCAGATACTGCCAAGTCATATGATGGGCTTCCATCCGGGAATATGCGGCAGGAATCATGTAATTCTTTGTTTCCATCAACTGTAACCGAGAAAGACAATCTGTTTTTCCATTTGTTTAGCACTCTTCCGACTTCCAGATCATGATATAGCGTTCCGTTTGAGCATATAGAGAACATTGTTTTATCAAGCCACGGATGGTTCAGCTCAATCATCCTGTTAATTGTGTAGCTACAGATCTGATCAATTAATTCAATCTCCAGCAGGGGCTCTCCACCAATAAAATCAATAATAAGTCCCGGAGATTTATGGGGGTTGATATATTCTTTCATCCCTTTTTCTCCGGTTAACAGTAGATCTATCATTTTCTCAGCCGTTTCAAGGCTCATTTTGCGTTTTCCTTTTTTGATCTGGTAGCAATATGTACACGCCAGATTGCAGTCATCCGTCACCTGGAAGGTGACTGTTTGTGTTAAGATTCTTTCTTTTTCATCTGCCTGATGAAGTTCCGGATATAATCGGCTTAATTGTTCCGTATACTGCTCAGTTCTTTTCATTTTCAACACCTTCGATTTCGCAATTGCACATTATGTTGATCTCAAGTTTCGTCGAATTGTTCGGAAGTAGCCAATTATATTTATGCTTCTTTATTGCTCCCGGTATATACAACTTTTCAATTTCCTGAACTGCCAGTTTGTACTCCGCTTCCAGCTCTGCTCCTTTTTTTTGATATGCTTTAAATGCTTCGGAATTGATTATGTCCGGATCGTTCGGATGTGATTCAATAATTCTCTGGATAACATCTTTTGCATATCCCAGTTCAAAGTTTAATCTTTCAATGTATTCTGCTTTTTCTCTTTCGATTTCTACAATTATCTTTCTCATAGTTTCTCCCTTCTTTAGATTGCTCCAAGTTTTATTGTAATCACACTTCCTCTGTCTGACAGATCCTCTGTGATCACATCTACTTTCCATCCTGGGAAGTCCCTTTTTGTTTTTCCAACAGTTAACGTGAATTCCGAGTCGTTTCCGTCTGATAATTTTTTCTTGACTGATTCAAAAGTTTCATTTTCTCCCACATACATGGTGATAAGGCTGTTGTAATTTAATTCATTTCCTTTTCCATCCTTAAATTTTTCAAACGAGAATGAATTGTTCATTCCTGCTATTTCTATTTCCTGTTTATTTTTTAAAACTAACTTCATTTTTTTCCTCCTATTTTTCAAAATGACCGAGTCGGTCATTTTACTGTAGACGAAACTTGTCCATAGCATGTATCTTTACATGTATTCCCACAATTAGTAGAACAATTCGATGAGCATGAAGTACTGCATCCTCCGCAAATCGTAGAGCAGCTATTTGAACACGATTCCGCGCATCCTCCCATACATGAAGATGTGCATTCGGATCCGCATGAACTTCCGCACGAACTGCAACCAGAGCATCCGGTGCATGATGTCGAACATGATGCTGTGCATCTGTTGTCGCATCCGGTACAGTACCCCGAACATGTTCCGGAGCATCCCGAACAATCGTATGAACAGCTGTAGCCGCATCCAGTGCAACCATTTTTGCAGCTGCCCGAACAGTCATCTGCACATGTTGCAAAGCAAGTGCCTCCACATTCGTTTGTGCAGTCTGCGCAAGTCTGCGCACAATTTGTCGTGCAGGTCTGGAAGCAATCCGTTTTGCAGCCAGCTGTGCAATCGTCTCTGCATTCTGCCTGACAACCCGTACATTCATCCTCACATGCTCTATTGCATTGCCTGTCGCAATTCCCACTGCATCCAGTTTTACAGCTAGTCGAACATGCGGTTCCGCATGAGCTTCCGCAATTTCCTTTCGTCGTATTTTGACAACTTGTCGCGCACTGAGTTCCGCAACTAGATGTACAAGCCCTTTCGCATTCCTCCTTTTAAGCTTTTATTGATGTAGTGCATCCTGCACCGCATGTATGTGTACAGCCGCTCGAGCAACCACCTGTGCAACCGCCACAGCCGCCTGAACAGCCATCTGAGCACTGTTTTCCACATGTAGTGCTGCAGTTTCCAGAGCACGAAGTGCACCCCGTACAGGCAGATGCACAGGCCAGTTCGCATAGACCTGTGCAATTCCCCCTACACCCCGATACCTTTGCATCTTTCTGTGTGTTCAGCATTTTGTCTGCGAAATTTTCCGCTCTTTCCAAAGTCATTTCAAGAGCAGTTCTTTCTTTTCTCAGACTGTTATCTTGCAGGAAATCATTGATTTCCAGAAGTGGATCAATGATCTTTTGAATGTGCTCATCTGAAACCTGTTTTCCATTCTGCGGCATGAAATCAAAATCATATTCCTGCGCTGCATATTTCTTCAGCGATCCTCCCATTTGTTCTGCTGTTCTGCTCATCATTACTTTTTTTACTTTTTCTTTGATTCGTTTCAAAGATTCAGCTGTTATGATCCTTATTCTTCTCCTATACTGCTGATACTGACGTGTAAGCCGGGTTCACGAGCATATAGTCAATTGTTACTGTTTCCATTATTGTCGTCTTCATGATCGACGCTTCAATGTACATTTTCGTACCTTTTTTTACTTCTCCGAAATCTACAATAGTTCCCAAAATCTTATATTTATTGTTTGCATCAAACATGTTTGGTGAAATGCGGATTTCTTTAATGATCTCTCCGACAGATGATCCTTTTCTGATTTTTACAGATATAACAGAATCCGTTTTCGATATATCCGAAACCTTCATACGAATCATAACTGAATATGTTCCTATTTTCAGTGCAAGACTTTTTGAGAACAACGTTATTTCTGATATAGAGCTTGCATTTTTGCTCAGAACAGGGTATTCTGCTTCTTCATCGTTAATCGTAGCTTCCGTCGAAAGGTTTGTCCCTCCGACATAAATTCCTCCAGCATTTTCTACTTTTGCAAGAGTTTCATCGACCTTGTCAATCATGTCTGCGAAATCTTTCACGTTGAAGAAATCATCATCCTCCGGTTTTGGGAATCCATAATTAGTTGTTTTCTGCAAATGTTACCTCCTCATTCCGCAGCTGGTAATATGTCTTATCTTTTAGTTGCTTATATGTATAAGGTTTATATTTTTTGTATTGATTGTATCTAAGAATTATTTCTAGCAAATAGTCAAGTGGTACCATCTGTTCAAACAGGTTCTTGACGCTGTTGGACATATATTTTCTTGTCACTTCGATTTGGCATGACAGCAGTTTTCTGTCCAGATCTATCTTTAGTATATAATTTTCTTTTCCGAGTGTAGCATCCAGCTTTTGACGTAATGTTGTTTCTGTGTATACAGGGCTTGACCACCACCTCAAAAGAACTTCCAGTCTCCGGTCTTCCAGACTCGCCGTATCAAGAGGCTGGATTCCAAGGATCTTTTCTCTGTGCTGTATGCCTGACTCTGCAGATGTCTTAATTGTGATATCCTGATCTATTTCTTCCAAATGTCTTTCAAGAATTTCGCCAATCGTGTCTCCTGCGTCGATGCACGCTTTTATTTCCCGGATATTTATTACAGCTTCCGGATATTCCACTTTTATGTGCATGTAATCTCCCCTTTTACCGGGACTGATTTATCTGTTATCTGCAGATTGTCATCTGCCCCATTGATCAGTGTTCCTGTGACATCTATTATTCCTTTAATTTTTACAATCGCAGCTTCTATCTGCAAAATACGTACAATAATCGTGTCGTTTTCTTCCCATTCTTTTCGAAGACTGAGTAGATATTCATCAACAGCCTGATTAATATAGCTCGTCAAAGCTTCTGTAGTGTATCCGGATTCGCATGTTATAGTTGTTGTGATATTTACGGTTGTTTCTTTTACTCCAGTAATGGACACCCTGTGTCCGATGGGTGCAAATCCTTCTCCTTCTCCACTGTTTACAATCGGGTCCACTGCCGTCTGTGTTGCAGTAATAACATCTTGTGGTGGTGTTCTATAATCTTGTCCAATTATGGTTATCGCAATTCTATCAGATGGCGTTTTAACCCGTTCTAGCTTGCATCCATAGACACCTCTCAACTCTTTAACCCGGCTTTTATAATATTCTCGGTTTCCGGCGAACCCTCGGTAATTATAAGTCGCCAACAGTCTTGCGCGATAACTTTCTGTTTCTTCCTGATCAGTGCCTTCCAGAATACACTTGATACTTCTACCCCACTCAAAATTCTCTACGTATTCAATAGGGTCAAGTTCTCCTGTAATATGGTTTGGTTCTGCTCCTGGTTCGTCGCATCCAAGTCTGTATATATGTTCCGCATCATTTATCACGTTAAAAACAGTGTAGTTATATTCATCAAGATTCCATCTCGACCCTAATGGCACCTCGCAATTAAATTGAGCAGTAATCTCTGAATATGTCGCTTGATTGATGTAGCATCCCCTGTCATTTCCATTCCTGATAAGGTGTTCCAGATCCGCAGTGTCCGCATACATGTTTTTCTCAATTCCTGAAAGTATCAAATAAGCTTCCTCAAGTCTTACTGCCTGTTTTGCACATGCATTAAATATCAGGCTGCCTTCCGATGTGTCGATATCATCCGGCATATCTTCCATCATTGAGCGCATTATTGTTTCATAAGTCATTTCTTCAAACATCTGTGTTCACCTCCCCGTCTCCGAGTTCTGTTATAAGTCTGAACGTCAGCGTGATCTTTTCTTCCTGTTTTACGCATGAGAAATTCTCAATTCCGGTTATATACGGATTTTCTGTCAGACATTCTTCCGTCATCCTCTCCAGTTCGGAATCTGTCAGTTCTTCAGAATAACTCTTTCCTACAAGATTCTCGTATTCCTGTCCATAATCTTCTGAATAGATATAATACCGATAGCGTGGTGTTCTTAACGCCAACCACGCCCACACAAGAAGCGCATCGTATCCTTCGACCATCTTTCCGGAAAGTTGTCCTGTCTCAAAATCAATTCCATATTCCCGGGGAATATATAAATTTTCTTCCTGAGTTTCTTCTTCAGTTTCTTCAAACGGAAACATCATTCTGCTTCCACCACCTTTGCAATCAAAATGTATTTCTCATGTTTATGCAGTTTCAAGAGAAGAACGATATCTCCTTCTTTTAAGATGTTTTTTCTATATTCTTCCATAGTGACATTATGGTCGGAGTCTGTCATATATTCTGCCGATTCAGGTTTTGAAGTATGCAGGAATATTTTTTTGTTCGGGTCCAAGCGCAAATTGCAATCTATTAGATAATCTTCTTTTTTCAATGTCATTGTGTCTATTCTTACCTTTCCCGACTCCATCATGACTCCAAGTTGAGGTGCCGGAGCGTTATGGAATTTTCCAGCTTTTCTCATTTGCTCTACGAACCGTTCGTACGTATTTATAGGCCTTGATATCTTCCTCCATTAATAGCTGCGGTTACTTTCTTTCCCTGCCACTGACTTACATTTAATAGTGCTCCCGAGTTTGAGTAATCGCTTCCGCCCATGCTCTCCCATTCTATGATTGACCATCCAGAAGCAGGGTAGTCCTGCCAATGTCCATAAACACTGCCGCTGCTGTCTCCTGCATTCTTTTCATCCGCAACAAGGCAATTCAGTTTTATCCCACCTTCCAGTGTAAAACTTATAAGGTCGCCACAAGAGCCAAAGTATGATCCCACAGCAACAAGATAATAACCATCTATAGTCGCTATGCCATGATCGCTTGCTCGTCCTTTCGCATTCCATATATCTGCAACCCTTCTTTGCATAGAATCACCATTCCATCGGCTATACCAATATGGATAAATCGTATAATCCCATGGGCATATGCCGGATTGTTGCAGTCCCGTTGGTACCGGTTTGGACGTACCAGATATAGTCGCACCGCTTCCAACTGATATTGTTGTAACAGGATAGTCAATGTAACAAAATCCGTATACATCACTTCTTCGGTTTCCATACTGTTTTCGCGCTGCAAGTCCGCCTGTTGCGCCGCTTGTATTTCCCTCAATAGACACATAATCGTTGATTCCCGATCCGGAAACACTTTCCACCAAGCCTATATGGCTTCCTCCACCCGGTCCGTACACTACCAGTGCGCCAGTTTTTGGCGTTGTTCCAAATTTTCCCCTTGCCTGGTACCATTGTGTCACCTCAGAACAGCTTGCAGTCTTTCCTCCACCCATAAACAGGTCTCCATGTCCAGATTTATTGAAGATTGACCATTGAAAGATGCAGCACCATGCAACTCCATTGTACCCGTAGTATTGTGTGGCTTCATTCGTGCTTCCTGATATTCCGATCCATGCTCGTGCCTGATTCAGTACATCATCCAGTGCATTGCTGGTCGTTGTACTGCTGCCGCCTGCAGAATTCGCAATCTGTTCCTCGTCTTCCTCCTGAATATCCATCACGTTTTTGAACGCAAGTTCCAAAGTTGTCGTATAAACTCCACCGTTCCATTCATGGCTGTCATTTTCTATCCAAAATTTCCCCTTCAGTCCAGTCCTGGAGTCCTCTATAATCACACCTAATCCAGAAATACATCTGTAGTCCCCAATCATAGTCAAATTTGCGGTTTTATTTATGCCTTGCAGTTCTGCCTTAGCTTCTGTTTTCCCGTTTCCGCTATCTACGGATATCGCATTTTGAAATATGCCGTATTTCTTTATCCAGTTTGAGTTACTCACACTTCCAATTTTATTATTGTTTGAGTCATAGATATATACGCGATTTACCATGCTGTCTAAATCTTCTGTATATGAGGACTCTGTAATTCTTTCCCCCTGCCGTATGTGGAAATTGGGGATAACTTTCCCTTTCTGTATGACCTCCAGCTTATCTCCGTTCATTTGTGCGATGTATTTTTTCTTGTTTTTTCGGTATGCTTTTGTGTATGCAGCCATGATAATTTCATAATACGGGCGTTCCTGAAAGAATATTTTTGCAATAGGCATCTTAGTTTTCGCAATGGATCCGGTCTTTACTTTTATGTCTCTGCAGACCATCTGTGCGATTTTTTCAGGGGTTTTGTTTGCAAAACGGTATGTACCGCTAGATCGTAAGAGATGCATCATGCCGTCAGTTGCTGTATACTGTAGCTCACCCATTTCAGATTTTCTTTCTCTTTGGGTAATAATTCCGACAAATTTCGTTTTTTTATCATCCGGATATCCTGGGTAGAATACAATTTTGTCTCCTAATTTTATGCCAAGAGTCTTGACATTCTTATCATTCGGGCTGTATGCAACACTAAACACGACTGTTCTGGCTGCCTGTTTAGCACTCCCAGTCCAAGTCACGCTCGTTACATAACCGGTTATTTTCGCATCATTCCACATTATTTTCATGGTATCACCAGCTTTGTCCCGTCATATATATACCAGCCATTTACACCATTATGTGCGCTGCTTACACGTCCATGCTTTTTTGCGGCTTTTTCTATGACAGTCTTGTTTGCATTGTAGATTTTGTTCGCATAGGATCCTGAACCGTAATATTTTTTTGCGATACTCCTGAGGGTGTCATTTCCTTTTACTGTATGAATTTTTCTCTTTGGTTTATTGTCTGAGCGGTTGCTCTCCTTTTCTGGCTTCTTTTTCTCCGTTTTTACAGGTTCCAGGACTGCCTTCAACGGTTTCGTGTATTTTGGCGGACGATAATCTTTCATAGTGATCGAATATGTTATATCGCCCGTTCCGTCGTCTTCCCCGAACTGAAAAGATGTTATTATTACATTTTTATTAATCTTTGTTTTTGTAATAATGAATTGAATAGGGGTTTCCTGCCATCCGAGGATTTCTTTTACATACTCCCAAGGATTTCTGTCTTTTGCATAGTCTGCAAAAGGGTAATCCTGTGCCGGAAAAAAAGACTCAATCGTATACGTTTTAAGTCCTTTTTTCCCAAGTATTGTTACATCCCCTCTTGTTTGCACATTAACAGTCTGATGTGTATTTTCAAAGGTCACGTTGAATGATGCCGGTCTTATAGGAAGTTGTATTGATTTGTCTTTATTCTTTAACCAGTATTCCATATCTCCTCCTATGCTGTCTGCGGCATATTATCAATTGCCTGTTCAATCCTCTTTACAATCGCCTCGGCGATCTTGTCGATATCCGCCTCTTCTCTCACCACGATGCTGTCTGCCAGTTTTGCAATTGCAATAGAATAATTCTTCCTTCCATCCTGGCGTGCTATCCGCACAGATTCATCGTGTGGATATACTCTACTTCCAGTTGGAAGGTCAACAATTTCTCCACCCTTTTCGCTGATCTGCACGATTCCGCCCTGCCAGTAATCAGTACCTTTCGCCAAAGTCGGAATCGTTGGGATATTGAATCCGATATGCCCTCCGCCAACAGCACTGGGTAGGTCAACACTTATTTTATTAATCGCTCCAATTGCTTTATTCACAAGGTTGATTACCGCATTAAGCGGTGTCTTTACAAGCGATTCCAGGGTTCCGAAAATGCTACCTACCGCCTGAACAATTCCATTCCATGCCTTTTCCCAGTTTCCCTGGAACACGCCTGTCAGGAATGTGATAACTCCCTCGAACACTCCAAGCACTCCATCGATTATGGTACTTACATCATCAAAGAATTTAACAACATAATCTCCTGCTGCTTTCCACACTATTTCGAAAACAGGTTCCAACGTCTCTTTCAAGTAAGACGCTACTTCTTTTACAAGGTTAATAAATGGTTCCAACTGCGGCTGTACTGTTTTCCAGAAATCCGCAAATCTTTGTCCGATCTTCTGCAAGATCGGTGCAATTCTGTCCCAGTTTTTATAAATCAGGATTGCTGCTGCTGCCACTGCCGCTGCTGCAATTCCAAATGGGCCAGTCATAATCTTTGCAATTCCCGAGAATCCTGAAGCACCTGTCAGTCTCGTGATTGCACCGCCTATTTTTCCAAAGTTCGAGATCATCGTGCTTATTCCGGTAGAAATTTTTCCAAACCCCATTAAAACAGGTCCTACTGACGCTGCCACTGCCGCAAATTTCACGACTGTCTTCTGAGTAGTCGGCCCCAGTTTATTCCATTTGTCCGTAAATTTCTGTATAGCACTGATTCCTTTCGTAACATACGGAATTAATTGATTTCCAATTGGTTGCAGTACATCCACCTGTATGGTTCTCCAGAGTCCTCCTAAAGCTCCTGATAAAGTGTCGTATTTTACATTTACCAGTCCTTCGACAGATTCTCTGCTTTTATCTATAGCATCACTCGCCGTTGACATGGATGTTATAACCTGAGGTCCCAAATCTTCCCACATGGTTCCGAATAGGTTTACTCCGGCCGCACTCTGTGCTACCGGATCGTCCATAGAAGCAAGTCCTTCTATTACTTCATTGAATGCTTCTTTTGCAGTTTTCCCTCCGGCCCCAAACTTCTGTGCCATTTCATCTGCATTCATTCCAAGGGCCTCGAATCCCTGTTTTGTTGTGTCTGATCCATCTATCGCCCTGATCGAGAATTCTTTTACGGCATCTCCGATCTTGTCCAAGTTAAAAGCTCCATTCTGTGCACCGTTTGCAAAAACAGAGAACATATCCTCTGCATCCAGTCCCAGCTTCTTGAACTGTACAGAGTATTCGTCAATATTATCAAAAAGTTCATCCGAAAAATTAAGGCCCGACTGCATTCCCTGTGTCATAAGATTAAAGGCTTCTCTCGCTGATACGCCGTAGTTCTTTATGAGTGAATCGGCCGCCCTTGTACTTTCTGCTACGTCTACTCCAAATGTATCCGATAGAGTGTAAGCATACTCCGTACATCTCTGAAGAGCTGAGTCGTCCAAGTAAGACATGTTCTGATTAACAGTCGCCATGGCTTCTGCCACATCATTGATAGATTCTCCGAAATTGTCCTTGTAAACATCATTGATCATATCTTTATATTTTCCCATTTCATTCGATGCGGTTCCTGTTGCCGCCGCGAACTGTTGGAAAGCATCCTGTGAATCAGAGGAAAATTTAATCGCCGCAGTTCCAACCGCTACCAATGGTGCAGTGACCGACTTGGTCAATGTTTCTCCTGCAGCAGTAAATGCTTCTCCTGCGTGAGAAAATACGCCCGCAACACTATTAAATCGTTTTTCTAGGTCGCGTGCCTGTGCCGCTACTTCTCTCGACGGATTGCTGAAATCGTCAATCAGCTTTACAACTGCTGCAACTGTCTTACCTGCCCTTGTCTCTCATCTCCTCTTTTATGTCCTGCAATTCTTGTTTTAAAAAGGCGCGAGTGATCAAACGTTCACCTGCGCCCATATCGTAATATTCCGATGGTTTCCATTTCTTTAGGCAGAACAGCTCATAAGCCACGCGTGCTTCGCTGTCCACCTTTATGAGTTTTTTACTTCTTCCTCAGCATTTTCTCCAAGTCCGGAAAGTTCAACAATTTTGCTTGCAATAGGCCCCGATTCCACTCCAAATAAAGCCGCTGCCAAATCCTTCGGTGTCGAAGCTCCAAAGTGTTCCATGAGTTTCTCATTTTTCAGGTCTGGTTCTACAATTCCATACACGCAGCACATCAGATTAAAATCATAAACAGCTGTCATATCCCTGTTTCCATTCTTGTCATACAGCATTGCCTGCAGGCTGTTATAACGTTTTCCGGACAGTTCTCTAATCGTTATTTCTGCGTTCTCTCCCACTAATCTTTCCAGTTTCTTTGATTTAATTTTTTTTGTTTCTTTTTCTTCTGTTTTCGCTTTATCTACGCAAAGCAGTTTGTCAATTAAGTTCATACTTTTCTCCTTTATGCATCGATTGTATCAAGGACTTCGAAACCGCTAAAATTGAATGGGATTGATTCCTCCAGCAGTTTTCCAGCTTCCCAGTCTGCAATTGTCAATTCCGTGATCACACAGTCATCCAGGCGGATCCTTTCTGCCCCAAATGCTTCCGGATCCTCCAAATTCGTGATAATTGTCATCCTCGTTGCTTTACCTTTTTTCAGGTTTTCAGACACTTTTTTCAGGAAATAGGATGTAACCTTATTTAATTTCAGTGTGCCAGATCCGCTGATTCCAGTTATTTTGTATCCTTTCTCCAATGTCCCTGTTCTTTTTACTTCGCTTGTATCAAGTTTCATCTTTGCCTGGAGCGCCGTTGCTTCCGCCATATAATCATTATCAATCCAGCACTCTCCAAACGTTCCATTAATAACACGATCTGGTGTGTAATTATTCCTTGTGGTTCCTCCTTAAACAGTAATTTCCAGATTAATATCTTCCATGACATCAACGATAGTTACGGATGCCCTCATGAACACTTTTTCATCCGTGTACTGTTTTTTTATTTCTTCATCTGACATTGCTTCCGCTTCGTCTCTGGTTACACCTTTATTTTCAATGATGTACTCTTTGATTTTCTCTACATCAAGTTCGACTGCATAGTCCTGTATAAGACCGTTTCTTTCTAATTCTTTCATGTATGAATCAATTGCAGAAATCAGCAAGCATTTATTGCTGTATGTGTTTGGGTATTTTCCAACATAGTTGTCTTCTGCGAGCAGAACCAGGTCGTCGTGCATCATATCCATAGTTTCTACAACACGTATTTTTTTCCATGGATCTGCTTTTCCTTTTGAAACCGTTGTCAGAGAATTAACTCCCCTGGCTACTTTCACTTTTTCCCCATCATAGAAAAGCACAAGCTTCCCTGCATCTACCGCAGCATCTAAGGCATCTCTGTCCAGCTTTTCACACTCACTCGCCTCTTCGACAACTGCGTAGGTCGATGATATTTTATACGATGTTCCTGCAAGCAGACCTGCGATCCGGGAACAAAACTCTTCTGGGCCGTACTTCTTCCCCTTTACTGTTACTTCGCTTGTAGCATAATTCACGATTCCTTCACTGTCTGCAGTGTTGTCCGGAAGAACCGCTTTTATTTTATTTCTATTTCCTTCTCGCTGATCTCTCACCCATGTTACAATTTCTTCTTCCTGGCCATCTGTTTTTACTGTTGGGCAGCAAAGCCATGTTACTTTTTTTATTTCAAAGTATTCAAGAGCCTTTCTGTAATCTTCTTCTGTTTTCGCAAGAACATATGCAACTATCTTTCGCGGAGTTGTGTCATTTCCTTTCATTGCAAGTTTAATTTGTTCTTTATTCTCTTCACTCAACGTTTCGGGTATGTCTTTTTCTTTGTAGATTGTAATCGGATTTCCATCCGGAACAACCGTGTCCTTTATGATCATTCCCACTATTCCGCGTTCAGATCGCCTGATTGATTTTCTCGCCGCCGCTACAAATACGACATTCATCACCGGTAAACCCCTAATTCCTTACCTCCTGTGCAAATATTAATTCTTTCATTGTGTCATAGTTTTCTTTTCTCGAAATCTGATCCCAGAATTCTATATCGAACCGGCATACAGGAATATTCAAATTTTCTCCCTGGAAATCCAGTTCCATGTTATTTGTGTTCAGGTTTCTGTTTCCTGCTGTCACTTTTTGTCCAAATAATTCTTCCATCCTAGCAAAAAATTTCATTGCTTCCTCTTCATTTACTGCTCTTTGTATAAAATCAATCTCTATTTCCACATTTTTATGAGTGGCATTTTTAGTCGATTCCAAAAAAGTCTGTGTTATATATACAAAAAATGAAGGGCGCATATACCCCTCTATTGTATCTGCTCCGTATATTTTTACGTCCGGATATTTCTCCTTCAGAGCGGAATTGACCGCTTTTTTTATTTCTTTAAGAGTCAAATCCTGCCTCCTTCAATATTTCCTGCAGGAGCTCTTGTCCAATCAGCTCCGCATGATCCGCCCGCTGTGACATATATTTAGCTACAGTTTTCTTGCCTTTAACTTCTCCGACCTGTCTTAGTCCATGTGTTCCGTCTTTACTTTTATGTGTTATCATCGCATGTCCTTCTTCGTAAAGGTGATAATGCGGCGCTGTCGTTGTAACCGCAACCGTAACCTTACTTCCTGATCGCATTACTTTCCCCTGTCGGAAGCTTTCTGCCAGAGGTTTATGTGTTGCTCCCTGTCCTGCATAATGGTGCCCTTTTGCTTCGGAATTTACTCGTCCTTGTAAATCCTTAGCAATATTTTTCGCTTCTTTCTTTAAAACTTTTTCTGCAGATGCAGGATATTGTTTTGTCGCCTTCTCCATTGCCTGGATCAGTTCCGAAGCGTCAAAATCAAAGTTGATACTTGGCACTTTCGAACACCTCCTCACATTGGATTTCCAACATTCTGTGCGTATTGTCCATATCAAGCGGCGGACCTGCAATGGAAAACATGTGTCCCTGATACAAAATCCTCATATCTGCAGTAATATCTTTTCGGAAGCGGATGTACATTCTGTGTGTAACCTCCGGCTTTAATTTGCTCATGAAATTGTATTCTGATGCTTTGTATGGTTTTACAGTTGCCCATACTGTCCGATATTTTTTCCACTCGGATTTGTCCTGACCCATTTCATCTTCTGAAGTGTTCAGGCGGAGAAATGTGATCCGCCTGTTTAGTTTTCCGATATCAACCATTTTCTTCCTCCAGTTGTGACGCCTGTAGCTGAAGAACCATTGATCCGACCACATGTGTCAGTCGTTGTTTGTCTGCTTCCTTTACTGTCAGCACACGATTTTCGTAGAGATCCTGTATGATAAGCATGAATAACATCTGCGTTTTTGGATTCTTCTCATCACATTTCCCGACAGCATCTTTTATGTATTCTTTTGCAGCGTTCATCATCAGTTCTATGGTCATGTCGTCTGCATCATCGTCGATTCGTAGATACTCTTTTACTGCATCAATATCCACAGTTCACCGCCTTATCTCATACTCCTGTAACAGTTGCATCTTTAATTGTCAGCTGTCCGTTCACGAACGCTTCTTTGTCTTTCACCGTGCAGTCTTCCCTTTCAATTGCCCTGAAGATTGTAAGATCTTCTTCAAATGCATTCAGCTCTCCGATCTGGGCGATGTTAGATGTCATAAGAGTCATCTGATTTCTATCCCAGAATTTGATACCCTCTTTCAAATCTCCAATAATAACTGGTATTTTTCTGCTTCCTGCTGTCTTTGTATCGGATGGCATATCGGAGTTTGGAATAACTTTGACAGGAACAATTGTTGATCCAGCGCAAAGTCTAAGCTGCATTGGATTTGCAGGATCCGGCTGGAGAAGATATCTTCCTTCGTTATCCTTTAATGTATCAAGCCACTGTAACCCATCGTCGTTTGTCACAATTGCAGAAGTAGGTTTAAATGCCTGTCCAAGCGTGATATTCAATGCTTTCTTGATATCATCAAGATCTTTCATCGCTGTTACATCCTTTGTCGCAATCTGCTCAAGAATCATTTTATTTCTTGTGACTCTTGACTCATCCGCAATCCATGTTGTCAAAACGCCTGTGATATTTGCATCTGTATCCGCAAGGAGTTCATTTGTGCAAGGGAAATATCCTGCATATTTCTCAATCTCGTATGAGATTCTTTCGAACTGCGGGGTTGTTCCAGCTGTTATCTTTCCACCTTCTCCCACTTTCGCAAATCCAGTCTGCTGCGCACGTTTCTTATAGGTTCTCTGGCCTTTATTTGTTGTTACATTTTCTACATCAACCAGGCTGATCAGAGAGAATTTTGCATCTCTGTAGGTATTAATCTGTGTCTGGATGTCTTCCGGGACTGTATATCCTCCATCTGCAGGTGTGCCTTCTACCATGGTTGCATTTCGGAATCCTCTTCTTGCAGCATTAGCAAATTCTTTGATAGAGTTATTTTCTAACGGTTTCGGATCCTGTTGCGGTTTAATTGTTCCATTTCCGTCCGGATCCATGATATCTTTCAGAAGGTCAAACTGTTCCTGCATATTTTTAAGTTCTTCCTTGGCTGTTCTTGCTTCTTCCAGCTTTCCCTGTTCTACCAGGGACTGTACCATTGTTTTTTTCTCATTAATAGAGTTTAAAAGTTCTAATAATTTTTTATTCCTTATATCCTCCGTTCCGCTCAGACGCCATACTGGTCTAAGTCTCCTAATATTTCTTTTTTCTGCTGTTTTTCTGCTTCCTGGGCTTCTTTTTCCTGCTTTACTTTATTGCGTATTTCATCCGTCAGTCTGACTCCGCACACACAATTAAAGAACTGCTGCCCTGAATTCTCGATCTTATCAATAAATCCAAGTTCAAGAGCCTTCTCTGCTGTGATCCATGTTTCCTTATCCATCATCTTCAGAATTTCATCTTTTGATCTTCCTGTCTTTCTTGTGTACGCTTCCGAAAGTGCACTGTTCATTGTTTTTAAGATCTCTGCATTCTTCTGCATGTCATGATAATCTCCGGAAGCTCCTGACATTGAGACATTGTGGATCATAATAGTCGCAACAGGACTCATCTTGCATGTGTTTGCCATTGCAATCACACTGGCCGCACTGCCAGCAAGCGATTGAATGTTGATTTCCACGTCACTTCTTCCGGCAAGAATAGAATAGATTTCCTGTCCTGCCATCACAGAGCCGCCACCTGAGTTTATGTTTACCGTGAGTGTTTCTCCTGGTTGAAGAGATGCAATTGCATTCCTGATATCATCCGGGCACGTGGAATCCCAGTCCAGCCAGTCGTAAATCCATTTATCATCATTGCTGATGATGTCCCCTCTTACATCAATCTCCATCTCCTTCACCTCCCTGTGTGTTAATTCCGTAAGCCGCGCCTATATGTGTTATCGGCTGATACGTTCCGTTTACCATGTTGACATCTCCTCCGTCCACGAAAGGAAGATCAAGGAGATCTCTCCCCTCATTGATTGTATAGATTCCGTTCTGCACGTATCCGGTTATTACTTCCTTCTGTGTCTTTGAATCTGTTCTTAATATTGCTTTTTCGTTGAATTTAAAGTAATATCCTTCTTTTTTCTCAGTATCAGAAAGACATTTATAGTTTATCTCCTGCTCGTACTGTGACAATCTATAGCTCATCGTGTCCACCAGGAATGCCAACTGCTGACTTTCAGAATTTGAATAGCTTGACTTATCATAATCGTTTAGCTGATTTGGTTTAATTCCGAATGCTGCTGCAATCTGCAATGCCGTATATTTTTTTATCTCTGCATACTGCGCATCTGCCAGAGTTACGTTTAGTGGCTGCAGTGTCATACCAACTGGTACCGCCACCACTTTACCTGCGTTTTTAGCGCCTGAAAGTAATGCGTTGTATTCCTTTTGCAAGGCCATACGCTTTGGTTTATCAAGGTCTCCTGTATACTGCAACGCTGCCTTTGCGGTTAATCCGCTAGCATACAGCTGATTCAAGTATTTCTGTGACTCCACTGCGCCCGAAATTGAATCCTGTAAGATCTGCCTTACCGGTTTTCCCATGATTCCATTAAGTGTGCACCATGTTTTAAAGTGCATAACATTATCCTGTGAAAAAGTGTATGTTTTTCCGGTCTTAGGATCGCTGTATCGATAATACAGCCTTCCTGCGTCTCCGAACACTCCCACATCATCCATTAGCACATCCACATAATTGCTCTGCATAGGCCAGAATGAAAGAATGTTGTATTCTCCTCCATATCTTCCCTTTTTCTCGAATTTCGTCTGTATCCATACATACGCATTTCCATAATGTTCACAATTATATTCTATCGTGCCCCAGAACGTCGCCGGAGTCATGATCTGATTTGGTCTATTCATAAGGAGCCATGAAGCTCTCGTCGGATCTGCCCGTATTTTCCCCTTATCGGTCTGCTTATAAAATTTCAGTGGCATTTTCCCCATTGTTTCTGAAAGCATTTTTAAACATGTAAAATACGTTACTTCTCCAATTGCATTTCGTGGGGTTTTTGGATCAATTCCAAGCCACTCCATTAGCCTTTCATCATCTATTGATACAGGCTCTCCAACAAGGGAATTCCACATTTCTTTAATTTTCTGTAGAATCCTTCAATATCTCCTCAATAAAATTATTAATGTAATCTCCGTAATCGTCTCCGAATGTATGAAACATTGCCAGCTTATACGCACATAGTGTTGCATCCACTGGGTCGATTCTCTTTTTTGTTGCATCTTTATCAATTTTGATCAGTCCATTGTTCTGCCGGATTACCGCATTACTCATCGCATAATTCAGCAGAGGATTGTAAGTATATATAATATTTCTGCAAAATACCTGCTCTTTGAATCCCTGTGTTGCTTCGTTTAGGTGTTTGTGGCTCTGAAATACTTCTTCGACATCGTATCCTTCATCTGACAGATCCATCATTAATTTACTCGCATTCGCAGGGTCAAAGCACAGGCATTGTATTTTTAATTTCATTTTTTCGCAGGTCTCAAGAACATATCTCATAACCGCTCCCTGATCTACGATCGGAGTGTTTGTTACCTCCAGAAATCCCATACGTTCCCACGCGTCATAGGCAACCTTGTCTTTTATAATATGTTCCTGAAGCTTCTCCCTTGTCGGGATAAAACTGTGCGACCAAAGAATATACTTTACTATTTCTTTTCTATTCGCATCATATTCCCCGGATAAAAACGGAATCATAAACGCCACTGATGTAAGATCTGTCTTTGCAGACATATCGAAACCTACATACACCGGATGCCCCGTTATATCAAATGGTAATTCATTCACCTGGCAGGCTTTCCATTTCGACATGTCCATATACCCATTCTCTTTCGCCTGCACCCAGACATCCAGACATTTTGTGAGGAAGGCCGTCATATGTTCCGGCTGTTCTCTGGCAATCTTATATTCACCGCGAATCTTATCGACACCTTCCGGATATGTCATTCTAATCGGATTAGCTTTCTTCCAAGTCTCTTCGTTATCCAGATTTGAAATGTCTTCATAATCTTCCGGATCCATCTCACAAATGTCGATCAGATATTCATCATTCTCCACGTCCGTGTTTGGATCCAACACCTTGGAACAATACTGATACTCAGTCACATAGCAAGGATAAGTTAAATCCATTCCAGCTGTTGTTATAATCATCAAGAGTGGCTCTTTTGTGTTTGATCCTATTCCTAAATCATAGAACTCCGTGGTTTTGTGCTGATGATACTCATCTAAAACCAGAAGTGCAGGGTTTGTACCATCCCCGGACTTTCCATCGTCTTTTGATAATGGTTTGATTGTGCTATTGCTTTTCAGATGTTTTATACAGTCCCTGGTTACCTTAAATTTCATCCTCAAAGGTGATCCTTGAAGCATTAATCCGGCTTCCCCGAATACAATTTTGGACTGATCGCGTTTTGTGCCGGCGGTATAAATCTCGTATACTTCTCCGTTCTTGGTTGATGTAACTGCTGCCTCATAGAGTGCAATACCTGCTTCTTCCTGAGATTTCGCATTCTTTCTGGCCACTTCTGTGAAATATTTCTTGAAACGTCGATATCCGGTATTTTTATGAACCCATCCGTACAGCTGGCAAATTCTAAATCTCTGCCATGGTGTTAGAATGATCGGTTGCTTTGCCAGAACTCCTTTACTATGTCGTAAGAGTGCAAACCATTCTGCAATGTTCTCCGCCTGGTCTTCATCCCAGACGTATGGAAAATCCGGTTGACCGATTCGGTCGATATCTCTCAGTAATCTCTCACATGCCCATATATGTTTTCTTCCACTGATAATCTTTCCAGATATGCAGTCACAAGCGTATTGTTTAAGTTCATCAAGAATCATATAGCACCGAACCGGTTCTCAATTTCTTCCTGCTGCTTATTTACTTTCGCCGATCCTGCCTTCAATCTCGAATCAATTGTCAGACCACATAAGGCGGCGAAGCGTCTCATTTCTTCTGCATACCCTTTCTGAATATCAACCATAGGATTTTTTACAACAATTACTCCCGTTCTGGTTTCTCGATCAACATAATACGTCTGCTGACTCAATATTTCTGTTGCTTTTACGTAGTTTGCGAACGCATTGCAATAACCTCCTATATTGTTTAAGTCCAGATTTCCGACTATATTTAGCTTGCTTAACTCTTTTACAACTCTTCGCCATTCTTTTTTAGCAACATCATCGATCAGCCAAGAAGGAGGTCGTTTAAGCTGGTTTTTCTCTGTTTTTACCTGGTCTTCTGCATCTCTTTTCTTCTGTCCGTCAATAACTTTTAAATGTCCGGTTTGCAATTCTACCGGCACTCTCGGTCTTGCCCTCTGACCTCCCTCCTTTCATTTGCCAACTTTTTTTTCGTTTTTAGAATTTTGCAGAAAGAAAGGGGCATACGTGGTCGTGGAGAATCCAATCAAAACTTTTTTCTATCCCCCGGTGGTTTTAAAACGCATCTGAAAGTCTCTCAGTTCTTCCTGCACCACTGTCTTCCCCTCTCTTTCGTACCGTGCATGTACCTCTTTGTGTCCAGCTCTTGAGACTGGAATCAAGTTTGAATCTGAATAGAACAGGTCAGGTCTATCTTGCGATAATTCAATATGGTGTACCGTATCTGCTGTCACTATTCTGTTATGCTTGTACATCATGTAGATATCCAGCCCGTCATATTTGTCAAGCACAACCTGCCTCAGGTTCTTCCACCGTTGTGTGTGGTATTCTTTCTTTATTCCGGTTGGCTTTGCATACTCTCTGATGTTGTTCTTTCTGCATAGGCATGTAGTCCCTGCTGGTACCCTACCCCCGCATCTGCTACATCGTTTGTATATCATGCCATCCCTCCTGTTCTCTGATAGCGGGAGACGGATTCGAACCGCCATTCCAGGCTAAGGAGGCCTGTAAGTTTCCGTTACTTTATCCCGCGGTAATTATGGACATTCTGAGATTTGAACTCAGGACCGTCCGGTTATGAGCCGGATGCTCTGACCAGCTGAGCTAAATGTCCGTAGCGTAGGAGCCACCTGCTCATAAAGAACAGATGGCTCCTATGTCAAGGAAAATCCATATGAGTCCGGTGTTAAACCGGAGCAGAACATCAGGATTCGAACCTGCGGCTCCATGGCTCACGCTCGCTCCCACCTGGCGAGATGTTCTGGTAGTCTGCCAAGTGGGTACTGGCAGACAACTAAGGGAAGGAGAACTCTGTATGATCTTCCACTGAGTTCAGTTTATACTATAACATATTAAAATCGGACATATCGGACAAAACGGACAATTTTACTTTTTTTCAAAAAATCTATTAAATTCTTTGCGAACGCCTTCTTCAGTTGCTCTTCTTCCCATCTTTCTAGCTACCTGCTGCCAGGTCAGTTCTTCAAAGACCTTGTACTTTATGATTCTCTGCATTCTGGGAGGGATTGTGTTTAGCCATCCTTCTACGTTTATCTTTAACTGCTCTGCCTGGGATTTTCTTTCTTCCAAAATCTTCTTCTGATATCGAAGCTGGCTGTCATCTGCATAGTTAAATGTTGTTCCCTGGATTTTAAAATGTTGTGGGTTATAAGGAAACTCAGGGTTGCTCCCGGACACATTTGTCTGTATCACTGTCTTTTTCTTTCTGTTTAGCTTCTTGATTTCCTCTTCTGTTTCTTTGATCAGCTCACAGGCATCTATGTACTGACTTAAGATATTCTTGTCCATCGGTATCGCTCCCCTTTCACAAATTCTTCAAATCTGTATCACATATTGCTCACATTTTCTGGATATATTATTACTTGTACAGAGCAAAGAGTAATTGCAAATAAAACTTTTTCTTTTTCATACTTTTAGCCGGGAGCTTTTGATAGTTCCCGGCCTCCTTCTTTTTATAGCTCTTTTTGGCAGAGTAAACAGCAACGCCTTAAATCTCTTAGCATCTATTCCTTTTCAAGTTTTATGTTTCTAATTCCGTACTCACATTTTAATCAGTAAAGCTTTTTACTCCCGTCTTTTATACCTTTCAATACGATATCCATTGCCTCGTTCAATGTTATATCCTTATCCTCAGCTATTTTTTCAGAAACCCACTCAAAGATAATCGTTAATAATGTCAACATTTCTAAAATGTTTCCGTTTGTAAATACTTTTCCCTTTTTTTTACGTATAACACTAAAAATAAATTTCATTTTTGACTCCTTTTCTACCTTATTGATATTTCTTAATTTTCTGATAAAATATAATAAAAACGAAAGGTTGTGATTTTATGTCAGAAGGATTTGATAAACTTGCTGGCGGTGTTGGAAAAGCTGTTGAAACTGTTCCTGATATTTATGATGATGCATTAAAACCAGCAGCTCAAGAATCAGGAAAAACTCTAGCGCTAATTCCTCGTGCCATAAATGCCGCATTATCCCCTCTACGCCAATGGATAGCTCAGAGAGAATACAATGTTGCTGAAACAGAAAAATTGCTGGCTAAAAAACTAGAGAATATAGAACCTGAAAAAATTGTATCTCCTGAGCCTTATGTAGCTGTGCCTGCGCTTCAGGCTATTTCGTATTCAATGAATAGTGATGAATTAAGAGAACTATACGCAAATTTACTTGCAAAATCCATGTGTATAGATACTAAAAATTCAGTCCATCCTTCTTTTGTTGAAATCATCAGGCAAATGTCTCCTTTAGACGCAGCTACATTTAAGATTATTCTCAATGCTGATTTGCGCCCATTAATTGATATGAAGATTAGATCTCCCAAAAGTGTAGGTGGTGGTACTAATACTATTTTCAGAAATGTATCTTGGATATTAACTTATCCTTATAAACAGCTCATGGTTTCATTCGATAATTTAGAGCGATTAAATTTAATCAATATATCCGATTCATATTATACGCATTCAGAAAATTATCAATTGGCAACTAATACATCTTTCTACGTTACCAATAAACACATAATTTTAAATAATCTCAAATCAGGAGAATCTTACGAAGAAGACAAAAAGGTGATGTTTGTTACTGACCTTGGTAATCTATTCGGTAATATATGTATTCAATAATTCTTTTAGGCCTTCTTTATTGAAGGCCTGTCTTTTTTCGTACATGCTACATGCCCTGATAAATATCTAAGTACAGTCATATTTAAGCTTCACTTGTTTGTTTAATTATATGTAAATCTCCTATTCTCTTAGTAATACCTTATCAAATATTACCTTCTGCATAATTTCAAAAACCAGATTCTCCACAAATCCCATTCGGCCCATAGCGGACTTTTTTTGGTCAGTGTTGTATCTACTTGATTTATTTTATATTTGCCGTAAATAGCATAATTACTATGATACGCATTCGATATTGCATATGCAGGACAGTCCAGTAGTTTTGCAGCTTCTTTAAGCAAAACTGTAGATGCAACAATCTGTCCTGTCTCCATGTTTTTTATTTCATATAGGTTCATTTCCTCTCCTCATAGAATCTACAGTCCTTGCAGTTCGTTCATTTACCTTTGATGATATGCATGTTCGGACAGGTGGGACGGGTGTATACTGCTACAGCTCCGATGTGTCCTGTACTATGTTTACATATTTCTGCTCTTTGTGCTATGTTCATATGTCCTCCTTAAATATATTCTTCAATCAGCCAGTGAAGTACCTCCAGCATACTCTTCTTTGTGATGCTGTTATGTGTAGGCATATCAATCACTTCCTGAATTGCTGTGATCTTGTCTTCTACTTCTGTTTCTTCGTTATGAATGTCTTTAAATATTGCACTTGCTTTTCCTATGTTCATTTATTCTTCCTCCAGATAGTTTTTTCCAAACGTCTTTACGAATTGTTCCCTGCTGCCACATTTCTCTTCAAATGCTCTCTGACCAATCCGCTGCAAAGTAATTCGGACTTCTTTGTTTCTATGTACGGCTATATCTGAAGTTCTATGACATTCCGGGCAAAGATATACGGTTAAGCCATATTGCTCGGAGTATTTGCGGTTTGCGCTGCCATAGATGTGATGGCGTTCTGTATAGCCTGTTTTGCCGCAAATGAAGCACTGATTCTTCATGTCTCTGTCTATGATGCTTTTGTGGTGCTTCTTCCGTTTTTTTCTGGTGGATTCTTTAGGAAATAATAATCCTCCCTGTTTCATCTGGTATACCTCCTTGCTTCTCTGAGCAGATAATTCCTGTTCTGAATATTCCGGTTAAAGTATTCTACTGTTCTGGTGGCTTCCTGCTTCTTTAGGGCTGCCAGACCTCCCCAGGGCTTGCCGATAAAAACATGGTAGTCCAGGCTGGTGTAGATTAAACAGTCCGGAGGATTCCATCCCATGGTTTTTCGGAATAGTTTCTTTTTCTGTCTTTTATTCATTTCCTGTCGCCTTTCTTATATCCCAGCAAGTGGAGACGGACGGTATCAAATTCCTGAAGCAATGCGATATCCTTCACTCTGCTTAATTTCCGATCAACTCTGTGCATTTCGTACTTCCTGAAGATTAAATCTCCGGAGGTCCTTGCATTGTTCGCCTGTGCTTTTGAGCAGTTTAAACCTTCCACTATTTCTGCAAATGTTGCATTGCCTATCACCAGATTGCCTGATCTATCTGTTACATCGTATAAAAATGGGATCATTTCCGCCCTCCTCTCAGTGTCCGGCCAGAAATGTATTCATCATCCTTGCTTTCCATTCCGGAACTTCTTTGATTTTCCATTTTGCGCACCAGTCGTCATCTTCTACCATGCGTCCAATGCGATCGCAGAAACCATTATCATTCTCTTTACAGGTTTCGCATATCTGTGCCTCCCTGCTCATGTTTTTAAATGTCCTTTCCTTCTTCTGCATTTTGTTTCTCCTTTCTCCTTCCTGTGATCTGACAGGCTCACACAGGAAGGATGTATCTATGTGAATTTTAGGGCACCCTTAATCTTCCCAGGGTCTTCCGTTATGGTCTACTTTTCCGTTTAGCCATGTTTCCCAGAACGCAGGATCCAGAAGCGTGCTGTAGGTTTTGTTTGCGAACTGCCGCATAGCTCTTGCTATATACTCAGCTGTTCCATAAACTGTTAACGTATCTATATACTCTTTTCTGGTCTTAGGTTCTGCTGCAGGCGGCTCTGATCCGGATTGCGCCGGCGCAATTTCCTTAAGCCATGTTCTTAGTGGCAATTCTTTTCTTGTTCCCCTGCTGTTTACCCTTTCGATACTTAACCAGATATAAACGTACTCCGTTATCAATTGCTGTGAGTATTGCTTCCTTTCGTGACATTTCGGTAATACTGTAAAGATCATGACTCCATTCATCAAAAGAAAAACAATAGTAATATCCATTTAGTTCCTTTGCCTTCATGCTTTCTCACTCCTTTTCTTTAGTCCTGCTGCCGGGCTTCGCCCTTTATATACTCCG
>OLNP01000794.1_pt1 | contig 29896 bp, 37 predicted proteins | sample 1671951 | NCBI WGS metagenome assembly OLNP01 (sample SAMEA3136629, study PRJEB25190) | human gut metagenome | biome: human gut; feature: human-associated habitat; material: faeces | place: Austria | collected 2013
ATGTTTTTACACGATTATAGCAAGGATTGCAACCGGCTTTTCGGACTGACCCCAAAAATGTACGTCAAGGCAATGAGATTGTATTCTGCGAAACAAGAAACAGGCAAAACAGAATTTACGTTTAATCCATATTGATAAACAAAGTCAAGCATACAGGCCAGCTTCAATTTAAGGTTTAATTAACGACAGAATGCCAATGGAAGAATAAAACCTGACTTGAAGACACTGGCAATGCTCCTTCCACCGCCCGGTATGAACAATCCACCGAGGCCGCGGCACACGGTTAAGCACACTGCCACGTCGCCATCATTATAAATAACATCCGCCGCCCCATAAAGAAACTTGCAACAAAACATAACAAAGGAAACATAATAAGCACCTGGGACTTGGGATAACGATATATAAAAAGGTGGAAGCCATGCTAAACTTCCACCTATCTTAGAATGTCGGGGCGACAGGATTCGAACCTGCGGCCGCCTGGTCCCAAACCAGGAGCGCTACCGGGCTGCGCTACACCCCGAACACCTTAGTTACTAAAACAATGCATTTGCTTTTGCGAGTGCAAAGGTATATATATTTTCTTTAATACGCAAATTATCGGGTAATTTATTTTATTATATTTTGTTCCCTAAAGATTTTAGCCAAAGCCTGGACGCCGCGTTCAACCTGTTCTTCCGTATGCGTAGCCATCAAGGCAAACCTCACGAGCGTATCTTGCGGTGCGCAAGCCGGCGGAATGACAGGATTGATGAACACGCCGGCGTCGAATGCCAGCTTAGTAACAAGGAAAGTCTTGTCAACATCGTGCACATACAAAGGAATGATAGGACTCTCTGTGTCACCTATTTCAAAGCCTTCCTCACGGAAACGGCGCAGAGCGTAATTAGTGACCTTCCACAATGCCTCAATCCTCTCGGGCTCCTGCTTGAGTATGTGCAAGGCTTCGAGGGCGGCGGCAGTTGCAGCCGGCGTATTGGACGCGCTGAATATATAAGTGCGGCAAGTATGCCTGAGGAAGTTTATCGTGTCACTGTCAGAGGCGATGAAGCCCCCGATGCTTGCAAGCGACTTGGAGAAAGTGCCCATAATGAGGTCAACCTCATCGGTAAGCCCGAAATAATCGCACACTCCCCGACCCTCTTTGCCAAACACGCCAAGGCCATGAGCCTCGTCAACCATCACCGAACAGTTGTACTTATGCTTAAGCTCAACAATCTCAGGCAATTTGCAAAGGTCGCCTTCCATTGAGAACACGCCGTCAACAACAATCAGCTTCACAGCCTCGTATGGCAAGGTCTTGAGCAGATTCTCAAGATCTTCCATGTCATTATGCTTATAATGCAGCTGCTTGGCAAACGACAAGCGACGGCCATCTACAATGCTCGCATGGTCACGATCGTCACATACTATATAATCTCCACGGCCTACTACAGCAGGAATGACACCGGCATTGACAGAGAAACCGGTCGACAGGCACAGGCAGTCATCTTTGCCCTCAAACTCGGCCAGCTCCTTTTCCAGCTGTATGTGCAAATCGAGGGTGCCATTGAGGAAACGGCTTCCCGCACACCCTGAGCCATACTTGTCGAGCGCAGCCTTGGCTGCGTCGATTATTCGCTGGTCGCCGGTAAGGCCTGTATAAGCATTTGAGCCGAACATAAGAACCTTATGCCCTTCCATCTCAACTTCCGTGCCCTGCTTGCTGGTTATTGCGCGGAAATAAGGATACACGCCTGCCGCCATAAACTTCTGGGGCTCACGATAATTCTTGTACCTTTCTTGTAATTGTCCCATCTTTGGTTATGAATTCTTTCTTTTTTACACAGGCTGCAAAATTACATATTTTTTATCAATGAATGCCTGTTTTGAGTAAAAAAAACCAGTATTTAGTGATTTTTTATACCGCGAAGCAGTATTATTACAAGGTAAATATGTAACTTTGCATAGAGATGGTTCAGAAGAAAGAGATAGTATTCATAGTCAACCCGCGCTCAGGAACGCACGGAAAGAATGAGATTCCACGCATAATAGGGGAGTCCATTGACAAGGGCGCGTTCAACAGCCAAGTCATATTCACAGAATACGCCGGCCACGCGGCCGAGATTGCCAGCCGTTGCGTGGCGGAGAAGACCGACATAGCAGTGGCCGTAGGCGGAGACGGCACTGTGAACGAGGTGGCCCGCTCACTGGTGCATTCGGACACGGCGCTCGGCATAGTGCCGTGCGGTTCGGGCAACGGCCTGGCCCGCCACCTGAGCATACCCATGGACATAAAGAAAGCCATTGCGATAATAAACAGGTGCAACATCGAGGCGCTTGATTACGGTGTGATAAACAGCATGCCCTTTTTCTGCACATGCGGCATGGGGTTTGACGCATTCATAAGCCAGAAATTTGCTGAGGCAGGCAAGCGGGGCCCTATAACATACATGGAGAACGTGCTCAAGGAGGGCTTGAAGTACAAACCCGAAATCTACGAAGTGGAAGACGACACGCAGGCAACGAGGCACAAAGCGTTCCTCATTGCATGTGCCAACGCGTCGCAATATGGCAACAATGCATACATAGCGCCGAAGGCCACCATGACCGACGGGCTGATGGACGTAATCATTATGGAACCGTTTACGGCATTCGACGCTCCGCAAATAAGCATCGACATGTTTAACGGGACGCTCGACAAAAACTCAAAGATAAAGACGTTCAAGGCAAAGCGCATACACATTCACAGAAGCCAACCGGGCGCCATACACTATGACGGCGACCCTATAATGACAGGAACTGACATTGACGTGCACATTGAGGAGCGGGGAATAAAAATGATAACCAACCCCGACGCCACCGAAGGCGAGAGGTTGCCAAACGTGATACTCAACGTGTTCTCTGACTTCTTCAACAATCTCAACAACGTAAGGGAAGACCTTGAGAAACAAAGCAAGAGGATACACGCCATCAACAAGGCATTGCTAAAGAGGCTGACCAGAAACTGACAAGCAACGTATGGACACTACCGACTACAGTGAGATGCTGCCCGTGGTAAACGAACAGGGCGAGGTGACCGGCAAGACAACAAGGAAGGAGGCCCACGGCAAACTCAGGCCCCTACACCCTGTGGTACACCTGCACGTGTTCAACAGCCGGGGCGAACTGTACCTGCAGAAGCGACCTCAATGGAAAGACGTGCAGCCGGGAAAATGGGACACTGCCACCGGAGGGCATGTAGGTTACGGCGAGAGCATCGAGAACGCCTTGGTGCGCGAGGTGGCCGAAGAACTCGGGATAACAGGATTCGCCCCCGTGTTCCTCGGTCGCTACACCTTTGAGAGCGATGTGGAACGCGAACTGGTGCATGTTTTCCGCACACTGTACGACGGCCCGGTAACACCCGACGCCAACGAACTGGACGGCGGGCGCTTCTGGTCGGCCGACGAGATAGCCGAAGCCATGGGGAAAGGTGTGCTGACCCCAAATTTTGAATCAGAATACAAACGATTTTTCCTATGCAAACAATAATAGTAGCCATCATAATATCGTGCGCCACGGCCTACCTCGGTTGGCGCGCTTACACGGCAATCAGGAATGCCGGCGACCCGTGCCACGGTTGCAAGGGATGCGCCCTGCGCGACCAGGCCCGTCGGGCACGAAAAAACAACGGCCGCAAGGCTCCCGGATGCTCGCGCGCCATTGTGGTGCCGGCCAACAACAGGCGCACATTAAAAAATTCATAAACCCATTGTTTGCATGCACACTGCATGCAAACAATGCCAAAGGCCACACGCCACACCGGCCCAATGACCAATGATTGGGGTGTTTGTCATGACTGCAAGGCTGCAAAGCAGTGGCATGGCAAACATCAGGACGGCATGCGCCGGGCGGCTTTCAAGCGTACGCACGCCCCTGCCCCCGGCATCTTCACACTGGTTTGTGCAACCGTGGTGCACAAAGGCCACCACAGCATATTCCACCCAAAACGTCCGCTTGGCTCCGGGTGCCCGCTCTGACACACATGTAATGCCGGCAAGACACCGACATCACACAGGCGGAAGCATGGCTATCGCCCTGCCCCCAAACTGCCGGCAACGACTCCGGCTAAACCTAAGGACTGCCATAACAACAACACAATTGAACCGCTTTGTGGCTCCGACGGCCTATTGGGGATTGCCGTCAAAAACGGCACTAACTGTCACTGAGATTTATTCGCCACCACAGAACGGGCCGTTTGGGAACTCAAAACAGGCCGAAACGGCATACCGAACGGCCCATACGGCCAACGCCAAACAGCACAAAAGCCCAACCGTCTGGATGCCAACAGATTACGCGAAGCCTCAACAGCAAAGCACAAGACAGGCAAACAGGCTTGGAAGTATAGTCCTGGCACCAACAGGAAAACCATGGAAACAACTGTCACGCAACAACACATAGTGGCCGACGGGGCAATGCCGACATGCCGGGACTGACGCGGGCACGCGCCCCGACCCAAGTCGTGCCAACCGGCCCACCACTGCCCCGCCCCACATCAGGCCGCGAAAAATGGCACCATCAGGCCTGAGCAACACGCGCCAATGGCTCAGGCCGCCACCGGTACGGCTGGAAACGTACCACAGCAACGCCACAACAACACGGAATAAAGCGCGGCACGCCTATACATGAAAGCCATTTCTGTCTATGCCGCGGCCACACTGGCAAGCCCAACAAAAGGCATCCCCCGGTGCGGCCGGCAGAAACGCAGGCCACACCGGGGGACGACAAGCCACAAGGGCCATTGGGCTGACGGCCCGAAAAAACCGTCACTGCACAATCTTCTTCATGTTAAGTTCTGAAATCTTCATGTCGGGCGACACCTTCGCCTCTACCTTCAGAGTGGTAAACGCATTGTTGGCCGGGTCGGTGTGCTCCAACTTTTGGTCAACAGAGAACGTGACGCTATAGCCGTAAGCACCGTCGGCCGCCGGAATCTTCTCTATCTTCCAGTCGTTATTCATCCTGAACGACATCCGCGTGATATCGGCCTGAGAGTGCATGCGCTTCATGTATTCTATCACATCCACCTTGGTGGCATCGGCCTTATGCAGGAAACTCGTCATTATGTTTGCCAGACACGCGGTCACACCGTCTTCATCGTTGGCTGCCAACGCCGTGAAATACCCGGAAAAAAGACTGCTAACGTCTTGCTTGTCCTTGTCGGTAACCTGCTGGGCGTCAAGTTCCTCAAAGCGTTTCTGCGCCTCGTAGACATAGAGCCCCTCAGCGTGGTTCTCCATATAGGCCTTGTATGCCTCGACGGTATTGTCCTCGGTGGCGGCAACCCAGTCGAGAGAGTCAATCTTCAACTTGGCCTCAACCAGGTGAACGCTGTTGGGATGCATCTTGACATATCGCTCTATTGCAGCCTTCGAACCACTGGCAACGGCGTTGTCCCACTCGGTGTCAACCCTCTTCAGGTTGTCGAGCCTGGCCGACACCGAATCGCGGTGTGCGGCGGGGGCGTCGGTATATATGTCGAGGAAGTTGGCCAACACTGCCGGCTCGTCGCTTGCCATGGCGTTTTGGTAAGCCTCTATCTCGTTCTTCTCTTGCGTGTTCTGATAGAAATACATGCCCCCGAACACCACGAGCATGGCTATGACAAACGCTACGGCCACGATGGTGGTCACCCGTCGGCCCCGTCCATTGGAACCACGCGGCCTGCCGGCGTCTTCACGGCCGTCAGACTCATACTGCGCCACCACCTGCACCACCTCCGAACCATCAGCCTGACTGCCGGCCGGGGCCACGGCGTGGCCGGCAAACTGATGATGGCAAGCCTGACAGCTGTCAGCTTCCTTGAACACAATCTCTCCACACTCCGGGCATTTTTTTATGTTGCCCTCAATCTCAATACCGCAGTTCGGACAGGTCTTTGCGTGGTCGCTTACCTGGTGGCCGCACTCCGGACACTTAATAATTGCCATTACTGATTGAATATTTTTTATGTTATCACTCTTACTATCGCTGTCGGTCAGTGCCTGTAGCGTATTTCCCGCAGCCCGTGCTGCCCCATGAACCGGCTCTTGTCTATATATCCGCTGACGCCGACGATGCGCCCCTTGCCCGTATACTGCCACATGGTGATGTCGCGCTCATCGGCAAGCACCGGCTCTTCGTCGGTATACTGGGCAATCATCAGCTGGTAATCGTCAATCTTGCCCACAAGGTGGCGGTTGTAGAAATTGGTGAATGTATACAGCAGCGGTTTCTGCTTGTAAGCCTTCTCGACAAGTTCGAGAAACTTGAATAGCGAGTCACAGAACTCATCGGTAGACAGCCCGCTCGTTGTCTCAATGTCTATCATCGGTATGAGGTCTTGCTCCCCCGGCCTGCATTGCACCTTGAAGTTCTCAAGTTGCTGCGCCTGGTCGGTCTTTGGGCGGTAGAAATGGTAGCTTCCAACCTTCAGGCCGTACTGGTGGGCGAGCACAATGTTGCTCTCATATCTCTTGTCTATCCAGTCGCCCCCCTCGGTTGCCTTCAGGTAGACGTATGCCATCTTTGTGTTCTGCCCCACCGTCTCCCAGAACACCTCGCCCTGGTAATGGCTCAAGTCTATGCCGTGGATATGGGCACATGTGTCTTCACATTGCTCAAAGGCATCCTGGGCTCTCGCGCCTAACGACAGCAGCAAAACAACAAACAAAACCAATCTATTCATCAACCGTAAATTTTTAGATGCAAAAGTAGACAAAAAATCCGAGAATGGCCCCGTGAGCAGAATAAAATAAAGCGCTCTAAAGCTAACATTATGAAATATTTGCGAAAACCATCCGCCCCATGAAGCATTGCCGGCACATGCACACAAAAATGCCGCCACCCGCCACCGGCGGGCATGGCGCCCTGAAGCCATGAGGCGCAGCCGCTTTCGGGGCACGCGAAAAAAGAAGGGCGGACGCCCGGCAAGGCCGCGACGGCCCACAGGCATCCACCCCACACAAACCCCAAATATACAGTAGGCACAGCAGGCAGGTCAGTTGCCTGCGAGGTATTCCATCACCTTGCCGCTGAGCAACATTAGCGACACTTCACACATCTTGGTGTCATACTCAGCGGTAAGTATGCTTTCTTCAGACTCGAGAAGGCTGTTCTGGGCCTCACGGAGCTCAAAGCCCGAGAGCTGCCCCTCAGAGAATATGTAATACGACAGGCCATAGTTGGCAACGGCCGTCTCGTGGTTTTCACGCTCTTTCTGCAATATCTGCAAGTTGTTTTTGTAAGCCTGCCAGTAATTGTTGAGCGAAGCCTTCAGCGACAGCTTGAGGTTTTCGCGCTCGAGGTTGGCATACTCAATGTCGAGCTGTGCGTTGTTTTTCTGCATTCGGCGTTTTCCGTCGAAGATGTTGAAGCCAACGGTGACGCCGGCACTGAGCCCCCAGTTGTCGCGCTTCTTCGTTGCGGCCAGCTCGTAGCGGTTCATGGTATACCCATAGCCCACATTCAGGTTGACATAGGGGTAGTCGCGCGACATCACTTTCTTGTATTCAGCCTGCGCAACAGCCGAATTGTTGTCGGCCAGCAGCAGCGAGGAGTTGGTGGCCAGCGTCGACCTCCACAAGTCTTCGTATTGCAGGTTGGGATTGACGTCGATAAGAGTGTCATGCACATTTATGAAAGCCGTGACGTCATCGTTCGACAACAGTTCGTTGAGATTGATTCTCGAAGTGTTTAATGCCTCGAGTTGCTTCATATACTGTGCGCTGTCGGCATTGAAATACACCTTGGCCTGCAGGTAGTCGGCAAGCGAATACGTTCCGATGCTGTAGCTTATCTGCACGTTGCGGAAACGCTCACGCGACAGCTCCATGTTCTTGCGGAAATTCTCAAGGCGTATTTTCTGCTGAATGAAATTATAGTATTCCGTGATGACAGATGCCACATAGTCCTCGACAGTCATCCGAGTCTCGAGCTCACCCTGCTGCTTCATCAACTGCAGTTGCTTGTAATTGGTCCACACGCTGAAGCCGTCGAACACAGTCCAGTTTAGGTCTACCCCTACGTCGAGGGTGCCGTCGTAAGCATTTTTTTCAGTCGTGGCAATCCCGGTGGCACGCGATGTTGACCGCGAAGTGTGGAAGTCGCCGCCATACGACGCACTCAGGTCGACGGTGGGCAGCAGCCCTGCGTTTGCAGGGGTGGCGTTGTTGTCGCTCACCTGCTGCCTGTTCTTGACCATGCGTATGGAAAAATTGTTTTCCAATCCCCTTGCTATGCAATCCTGCAATGTTACCGTGGCCTGTTTTGAGCCCTCTTTCTGCTGGGCAACAACCGGCACGGACATACACAACATCAATGCAATTACTATCTTGTTCTTCATTTTTTCTTGTTTTTAGCACTCTGGTTGGTTGAGATGTAGCTATATACAGCCGGCACGACATACATTGTCAGGAATGTAGACACAAGCATTCCGCCCACCACGGCCACACCCATGGCAATGCGCTGGTTGCACCCCTCGCCCGTGGCAAAAGCCAGCGGAACCAGGCCCAACACCGTGGCGGCGCTCGTCATGAGGATTGGCCTCAGTCGCTGCAAGGCCGCCTCACGCACGGCCTGCATCTTGTCTATTCCGCCATGCTGCTTCTGGTTGGCAAACTCAACGATGAGGATGCCGTTCTTGGCCACAAGGCCAATCAGCATGATTATACCTATCTGGCTGAATATGTTCATCGTTATGTCGCCGAAATACATGAATATCAGAGCCCCGGTGATGGCCAACGGCACAGTGAGCATTATGACCATGGGGTCTTTGAAACTTTCAAACTGGGCCGCGAGTATCAGGTAGATGAGCACCAAAGCCAGTATGAAAGCAAACATCAGGCTCGAGGCACTCTCGCGGAAGTCCTTGGAATCTCCGGCCAACGATGTCCTGAATGTGTCGTCGAGCACATCAGCCGCAATCTTGTCCATCTCGTCAAGCCCCTCGCCTATGGTCTTGCCGTCGGCAAGGCCGGCAGAAATGGTTGCCGAGACGAAACGGTTGTAACGGTAGAGCTTAGAGGGTGCAGTGCTGTATTCCAGTTCGATGAGGTTGTCCATCTGTATCATGCGCCCGTCGCTGCTCCTCAGATATATCGACCTTAGGTCGGCAGGCTTGTTGCGCTGCTGCCTGTTTATTTCGCCCAATATCTCATACTGCTTGCCGTTCATGTAGAAATAGCCCATGCGCTGGCCGCTCAGGCCGTACTGCAGCGTCTCTGCCAAGTCACGGGTGCTCACGTCCATGACGTTGGCCTTGTCGCGGTTGATGTGTATTCGCGCCTCGGGCTTGCTGAACTTCAAGTCGACATCTGCCATTTGGAAAGTCGGGTTCTCGTATACTTTCTCCATAAACTCGGGCAGCACCTTCTCAAGTTTCTCGATGTTGGTGGCCTGGAGCACATATTGAATAGGCATCTTCGACCTGCGTCCGCCAAAAGACGATTGCTGCTGGACAAACGCCCTGGCCTTGGTTTTTTTCTGAACGGCCTTCGAGAGCTTCTCCGCCACCTCCATCTGCGTATAGTCACGCTCCGCCATGTCTTTGAGCATGACCTGTATGTTGCCGCTACCGTCGGACACACGGGCCACTACGGCTTGCGCGTCGGGCACGATAGAGTCGACCACCTGGTTGATGTCTTCGGTGTAATCACGCAAATACTCGTAAGTAACGCCATCGGCCCCCCTTGTGTTGATGGTTATCATCGAACGGTCTTCCAGCGGGGCCATCTCCGAAGGTATCTTCCCCCACAAGAAGAAAATGAGCCCAATCATAACCGCCATCACAGGAATAACCCACACGCGGTGGCGCAAGACAAAGTCCAACGAGCGCGAGTAGGCGTTGTTCATGCCGTCGAAAAACGGCTCGGTCATGCGGTAAAACGCATTCTTGCGCTTCTGCTGCTTAAGCATCTTGGTGGCCAGCATCGGCGTAAACGTCAGGGCCGCAAAGGCAGAGATGATTATTGAACCAGAGATGACCATGCTGAACTCACGGAACAGGCGCCCCGTAGTGCCCTCCATGAACACTATCGGGAAGAACACGGCCACCAAGGTTATCGTGGTGGACACCACGGCAAAGAATATCTCTTTGGCGCCTTCTATGCCTGCCTGCATTGGGGGCATGCCACGCTCTATGCGTATGTATATGTTCTCGGTCATCACAATGGCATCGTCGACAACCAGTCCGACGGCAAGCACCACAGCAAGCATGGTCAAGACATTGATAGAAAAGCCCATCAGATACATGACAAAGAACGAGCCTATCAGCGATACAGGTATGACGATGCACGGAATGAGAGTGACGCGCCAATCGCGCAAAAACAGGAAGATGATGATGATCACGAGCACGAAAGCCTCGTAGACCGTCTTTTCAACCTCGCTGATAGAAGCACGTATGAACTTGGTGTTGTCAAAGCCGTAACTATAATGCACGTCATCGGGCAGGTCTTTTTTCATCTTCTCCATGCGCTCGTAAACCGCATCGGCAATGTCTATGTGGTTTGCTCCCGGCTGTGGGATAACCACAACGCCAACCATCGGCACCCCGTTCATCTTCATGTAGCTCTTGATGTCGGCAGCGCCAAGCTCAGCCCGCCCTATGTCACTGAACCTGATAATCTGGTTGCCCTCATGCTTAATGATAAGGTCGTCAAACATCTTGGCCGTGTTCATAAGGCCCATAGTGCGTATTTCCAGCTCGATGGTATTTCCCTCGATGCTACCCGACGGCAGTTCTACGTTCTCGTTGTCTACCGCATTTTTCACATCCATGGGCGTTATGCCATACCCGGCCATTTTTATCGGGTCGAGCCACAAGCGCATAGAATACTTCTTCTCACCCCAGATGGAAACGCTGCTGACATCGGGGATGGTCTGCAACTGCTCCTTGACGGTCAAGTCTGCTATCTCGCTCAACTCCAACAAGGGGCGCTTCTCGCTCTGCAATGCCACCATTAGAATCGGAGATGCATCGGCGTCTGCCTTCGAAACAGTTGGCGGGTCACAGTCGCGAGGCAAATACCTCTGCGCCCTCGAGACCTTATCGCGCACGTCATTTGCAGCCGTCTCCAAATCAACCGACAGATCAAACTCTACCGTTATGCGGCTGCTGCCTTGCTGGCTCACGCTGGTAAGCGACCGTATGCCAGGTATGCCGTTTATGTTTTGTTCAAGCGGCTCAGTTATCTGATTCTCTATGACGTCTGCATTGGCTCCGGCATAAGAACATTGAACCGAGATTATCGGGTTGTCTACCGAAGGATACTCGCGTACACCAAGATAAAAATAACCTATGACGCCAAAAAGCAAGATGATTACGGTCATCACGGTGGCAAGCACCGGCCTTCGTATACTTAACTCTGAAATATTCATAATACTGACACCCTTATATTTAGTCGACCCTGTCGAGCACGACCGGCAGGTCGGTACGCAACTGCAATGTTCCTGATGTTATCAGTGTGTCGCCCACTTCCAATCCGGAAAGCACCTGTACCCTGTCTTCCGTACGCAAACCCAGCTTCAGCTCGACAGGCTGGGCCTTGCCAGACTTGTAGAGATACACCTTGTCTTTACCCATCTCTGGCACTACTGCCTCTGCAGGTATGGCTATAGCGTCTTTTATTTCCTGCTTCTTGAGGTTGATGCTGGCATAACGGCCTGGTGAAAGCAAACCGTTGGCATTGGCATACAAGGCCCTGACAGTAAGGGTATGGGTATTCATGTCTATCACAGACTCTTTTGCATAGACCTTGGCAGGGAAGGTCTGCAAGAAGCCGTCGACCGAGAAATTCAACGAGATGCCCGGCTTCATGTCCTTGGCATAGCGCTCTGGAACGGCAAATTCGACCTTGAGGGGAACATATCTGGTCAGCTTGCTGACAACGGTCGAAGGAGAAGCATAAGCACCCACGCTTATCTGACGCAGGCCTATCACACCATCGAAAGGCGCACGCAATTCTGTCTGCTCTATCTGTGCCTTGACTGCATCAATCTCTGCCTTAAGCGTTGCCAACTCGGTCTTGACCTGCTCATAGGCCTCCTGGCTCACCGCATCATGCTGGAGCAGCGTGCGCTGTCTGTAAACGCGGTCGTTTGCAAGTTTCAATTGTGACGACAAACGGCGCAGCTCTGCCCTCAGCACCTTGTCATTAACCCTGGCCAACAATTGGCCTTTTTTTACATGGGCTCCTTCCTTGAACATAATCTCGACAACTTGTCCGGAAGTCTCAAACGATAAATCAACCTCCTCGTCTGGCAGAAGCGTTCCTGTCACCATTATTTCATCAGACAGCACTCCCTTTTTAACCCTCATTCCGTTGACGTTGAGAACCTTTTTCTTGCCCTTACTGCCCGCTTCAACCTTATCTGCCTGGGACAATTCGGAATTTTGTTTCGGCATCTGCGAATATATTCCCCAGCATACCAAAGCACAAACAATAAAGGCCACAAGCCCCCATTTCACTTTTTTATTCATCTATACTTATTTTTTGTTTTGTTTTATTCCACTCTACCAAGATACAATCAACACTAACACAACCTGCCCAAACAACAGTTATATGCATCGCCTTCACGACAGAAGGCATGTCATTGACAAATCATGATAATTGTAAGCGTTTTAGTTTTGTCTACAAAGTTAATATAAATAAGCTAACGGGAAAACAGACTTTGGTATTTTTAATATAAATAAAGATTAAGAAATACTGAACAATTGATATGTAAATATGAAAACATTACAGCCACATTCCGGGCAAGAACACACAATTTGGTGAGGTATTATAATTATATTAAGTAGCTGTTCAAAATTAACCGATACAAAAGACCTTGCAGGTGTCCTCTATATCTTTGCCACCATCTTGTGTGCTATTTCGGGCCGCATGCCAAAGTCTCATCGGTCGCGTAGCCCGCTATCTCTTCGGACTTTGGCATGCGGCCCGAAATAGCGCACAATTTGATGGCAATTAATTTTGAACACCTACTTATGAGCAGCCAACATAAATGCCGCTATGACAATCTGCTAAACTCATTTTTTTAGTAACTTTGTATATCGGTTGCCATACCGTGAAACTGCTATGTGCAATTATAATACCCAGACGCTTATGAAACGATCCGAGAACGAATATGCCGTACCGATAAACATTTACCCCAGCTTGTGGAAGAGCCTGTTGTTTGTCATTGGCTGTATGGCTTTTGCTGTGACAGGCTATTGGATACAGGACGATCCGTCTGCCGACCCGGTGAAGAAGGTGTTATTCGGCTGGTTGGCCATTCTTTTTTCGGAGGGGGTGGCTTGTTTCTCTTTCTCGTTACGCTGTATAGTAAAATTTTCCGTATTCCTTTGTTGAGAATTTATGACGACCGATTGGAACATTATCTCCTGCTTAAAGGTGTATACCACACTTTGCATTTTGCTGATTTACGGAGGTTTAGAATGATTAAAAGTCGTGGGGTAAAGATGGTGGCTATCGATTATAAAACGGCTCCGATGATTGATAAGATGGAGCATTCGTCACGATGGATGCAGGCGCTGATGATATTTAGTTTTCATCAAAATGGAGCCATTGCATTTATAACGGTTCAGAATCTGGACACGAACGGAAAATAGCTTTGCGAATTGCTCAACGCACGCCTTAAACAGTTTCGCAAAGCGAGTACGAATGAAAAAGAAGATGTCGGCAGTTGATAAACGGAAGAACCGAGTTTGTTACATAGCTCTTTGGATGTCCATTGGAGTTATTCTTGGTTTTCTTTTCTACAATATATTTCTACAAAATCGCTACACGATAGCAGATATAAATATTCCAACATCAGAAATTCTGCAAGAAAAAAGCCGATTATTGTTTCAACGCGAACAGCAACAGATATTAAACGTAGCGTTCGTAAAATCGTGACCGAGTTAAATAAAAAGAGGGTTAGTCACTCAAGGGTTAGTCAACTCAACTGTGTCAAGCCGCTTCTCAGTTATGCATTAACCTCGGTCGGCGGACGCGATTTTTAATCGCGTTTCGGCGACTTGGTGCACGTAGTAGCCATCCTCGGCTATTATATGGAGTCTCCCGACATTGTATAGCACCTGCAATGCAAATTTTGCAGGCAGGAGCGCAATCTGCAACACACCATCCAAAGGATTGTCTTGTATCGGAGAGAATCTTTCATCATTCACTGCAACAGGGTCTGCCACTGTAATCAGGCAAAGTCGCAAGGAGTAACCGTCGCTTGGTGTGCCACATCCGGGGTGGAGACAGGAACACCGCCTACTTTACAGAAACGAGTTGCGCAACTCACGGGTGTTATACTGAACTTGCCTTTCCTTTTTCTGTAAAAATACTGTTTTATGGCATAAAGTGAGCCTTCGATAAGATGTTTTTTGCGTAAAGTGTTGGTTGATTGGGTGTAAAGTACTATTTTTGCATTTGACCCCCGCTAAATCATTGCGCTATGGTTACTGATATATACGAGAAAATTAACGAGTGGATGGGAGCACATATCGCGTGGGCGCAGGCTCACCCGAAATACGGGTTGCTGTTTGCGAGCGGACTGCTTGCCCTGTGGCTCACGGGATTGTTGCTGCGATGGAAATGGGCATGCGAATGGCAGTTCAACCGTGCCAAGACTTGGATGTTTGACGGCTGCTCGCCCGAGACGCGACGCAGGATTCAGATTGTGCTGGTCGGCATAGCGTTAGTCGCCTGCCTGACGATGTTCTTTGTGTGGGAATGAGGGAGTTTTTGCAACACCCTCACCCTCCAGTGATTTTAACGGAGATTCTCATTGCATTCTTATGAAAAGAAGGTTTGTAGCGTGCCTAATATACACGCACGTTCAAGACCTTCCCGTCAAGTAGTTCCACGTAGCGGTTGTCCGAGAATCTCCATGTTTCGAGCGTCCCGTCTTGCCTTTTTATCTCTGTCTTTCGATAAGGTTCGCCCCATGCGGCAATGACCATCTCGCGTGTCATGCCCGTGTCCACCTTTCGGAATGCCACCTGCTTACCGTATTTCTTGCCGTAACGTTCCGTCAGTGAGGAGATGCGGGCGACACTCACAAATCCATACACCTCGTCGCCACCTATGGAAAAGGCTTCCACACGAACTCCGTCCGCGCCCTCCATGAGCAGGAATGCGCCGTCGCTGTTCATCTTCAAACCGACATCCACGCAGCGGTATTCCGTACCTTCGGGTGGTGTTATGATTTGTCCGTCCTCGGTTTCTACCCGTTTGGCAAGTGAGAGGAATGTCTGCCCGACGTATCTTTTCAGCTTCTCGTAGAAGCCCAAACAGGTCATGCTGAGAGGGTAAATATATGGATTGTAGTAGATTTCTTCTCCGCTTTCCTTTTCGCGCAGCAGCAGGCAACAGCCGACTGTGAGGCAATCCCTCTCTGTCCAGACTTTCTGCACCTCATAATACTTTCCCACCACCGCTTCGGCAGGGGTATTGCCCAGCCCGTCATCCTTGTATACTTGTCTCCCGCTCCTGGCAAGGAAGTTGCCCGTGAAGAAAGTGTCGTAATAACCCCGGCTGTCATTCCTTGCCCCGTGCATGTAGAGGGTCTGTCCGGGCAGGGCGGCAAAACTTCGCTCTTCCACGTTCGTCAGGCTGTCGTAAGGCTGTGCGTTTTGCACCGTGTACTCTTTCATGCCACTGTTCCGAGTCACGATATTGAGTTGCGCCTCCGCATACAGGCTGTAACTCAAGAATGCCATGATGGCTAAATTCGTTTTTCTCATTGCTTATTGTTTATTTATTTAAAAGATAATGGGTTGTATTGTTCCGCTTGTTTAGTCGGTCTGCTGTTTGTTAGCTGCTGTAGGTTTAATTCTTAGTTCCAATATTTTTTGAGCCGCTTGATTTTTGATTTTTCGACGTAGACTATCCAATCTACGCTGTCCGATACGCCTGTCCGCTGCACGAAGTACATTTGCCAAGCCCCAATAGTCATTTTCAAAATGTTTGGTGACAATCTCTGAAACAGGAGTGTCAATATAATCACGAATCAAGTTTGAAATATCGGAAACATCGGTCGTATAAGGATAAATTTGATGTATTCCATCCGGATCATAATTCCTAACAGTTCCATCTGCCAATACAAACTGTTTCGGATAATCAAATATTATCTCCTTCCCGAGTGTAATCCAATACCGAGGAAGTGCTGTATTTCCATATCGACTTCTCATCGGATAAGCGACACAGTGAATCTGAAAATCAATCGTTGGATCAATTATCAGATATAATTCCTTTTGTAGTTTGCGCCAACTCTTCATTTGTTCTTTTTTATTCAGCAGCTTAATGTTAAGGCAGATAAACCTACTTCAATGTTTCATCTGTTTGTTAGCAACCTTGTTTTTACCATATACCAACTTCACAAATGCCTTTGAATCTATCTAATATCATTTCGCTTTTGTTATCACTTCCCAAATTTACACTTATATGCTTGAGGTTAGGAAGATTTTCAGGAATTACATTATTCAATGAATCAAGAGGCAATTGCAAGTATAAGTTTTTTAAATTCTCGTGGTATAAAGGAAAACTTTGTAGCCGCTTCATATTGGCAAGAGACATACAGGTTAAAGAATGAAGGCTACTTAAATCCGGCATTTCTTCAACATTGCTAAGTCCGTCTAAATAAATACATCTTAGTTCCTTTAAATCCAATAAAAAATTAAGATTCAATATTTTCGGCGAACGGTATATATCTATGCTTCTTAAATTTGGTGCCTTAATACCTAAGTGTGTCCCATCCTTTAAATTAAAGCAAGTTAATGTTTCCAAGTTTGGTAGACAGGACAATTTGTTCGAATCTAACCCTTTTATTTTTAATCGCTTCAGTCCGTTCAGTTTGTTCAATGCAGGATATTGATATTTCGTTATAGGATAAAAACTCATACAAAGTTCTTCCAAATTCTCCAATGAAGCAAGTTCGTCAATGCAGAGCTTTTTATCATATAGTGCATCAATTACTATACTCCTCAAATTTCTGAATATTGAAATTCCTTCAATTGTTTTCAGAATATTCTCGGTGTAATTATATGATTCAACTCCTATTACATTGTCACTTATACATTCAAAATAGGAGAAAGCAATCAGATTGTTGTTATTTGAACTAATTACCAATGTAACTTCTGTCGCTTCATTGATTATAGCTTCTTTTAGAAGTTTCAATTTCTCAATGTCAGGTTGTTCTTTTATCAACAATCGCAACTGATTACCTTCATTTTTTAGCCCGATAATCTGTTCTTCTGTATATTGATTTAATTTTTCAATGAACATATAATTTCTATTTACAGGGTTGTTAATGTTTGGCGGATAATCGACCGTTAGGGAGATTTATCCGCTTGTTAATCGCTATTCAACTCTCCCACGTTACATAGTTAATTTCTCCAGCACTATTAGTATTGACAACCACCAGCATATCTGCAATTTCACGACCTATGGTATAATCCCATACTGCATAGTTTTCATCGCCGGGATAAAAGCCGATTCGGTCTAATTCTAAAACCGACAGCAGCCTTTCCTCTTTGGGCTTGGAATCATCTGTACCTGCTAAGACATTAATCTATGGTAGAAGCATCCAATTTTTCAAGATGAATATCAACATATCCCTTTACATCACCTCCATCTTCGTAATCTGAACGAATGGCGGCTTCTACATTGGTTTTATGTTGTTTTAAGTTCTTGATATAACTCTCGTATTCTGCAACCCAGTCATGTTCTGGCACGCCAGCATAGAAATTCATATCTAATTCTATTTGATGATTGTCAATTGTAACCTTTCCGTTGGTTGTCTCTTGTGGAGAGTTGATTTCCAAATCTCCAAAATAAGTAATGTCCTTTTTCATATTTCGTTCTTTTTTATTCAAGCGATTAATGGGATGCTGCTTGCCGACCTTCGGGCGGTATGGCTGTGTGCTATCAATCGTTTATCTCAGAAATTAGTCATCGTATGCATCTCCATAGCCAACAAAATCATCCTTTATCCAAAACCAGTTTTCACCTTTGCTTTCCAGCAATTTTTCAAGCAGTTCTGTGAAAGATTTCGCTATGATTAAACTTGAACCTGGATTGGCATGAGTTTCTAAGAAACTGTCATAACAATAGCCTTTTCGATCCTCGTCTAAATCGATACTGATAAATTGTTCTAATTCTTCAGCCTTGGCAATCATGTACCAGTTTTCGCTTTGGTCTCCTTCTAATTCTTCCCAAATCACATCATCTTCTGGAAACAATACTTCATTTGTTACACGAAAGTCATTCAATCCGACAATTTCAACACCATACGGCTGATCTTCAAAAAGTTGGATGCCGTCATAATGCTTGAAATAATATTCCAAATCTTCTGGCAAATTATTATTAGTAACAGAGATAGGATGTTCTCTATTGATTAATTTACAACCAGGTGTTACTTCAATTTTGTTTAAGATTTCTAATAGCTCCATATTTATTATATTTGAGATTGATAATGGGATGCAGCTTGCCGCCGTTATAGGTGGCACAGGTGCTTGTTAGCAACTACATTAATAGTAAGTCTTTTCCATTTCTACAACTTCATTTGCATTTTCATCCCAAAAGAGTGTTCCACATTCCTCGCATTTTACATTTGCCTGATGGCTTTCTTCTTCAATCGACATATCATAATATGCAGTATCTTTACAATTAGGGCATATTATGTAAATAACCACTCTACCTTGCTTTTGTTCTAAAGTTGATAGTTTCCAAAAATCGGATTTTATAGACTTAAGTTTTTTGGCGTCTTTTTTATAAGACACCAATATGTTATAAGTGTCAGTTCCCAAATCAAGCAATACAATCCTTGCACCGAGCTTTTCCAATCGCTTGTCAAAATAGGATAACGCAAAGGATACAAAATCACCTCGTTGGGGTTCTTCTATTTCTTGGTTATACTTTTGGTAGACTTCTTCTTCGGGAACGTCCAACCGGATTCCCAGCATTGATTGCAGGCGGCTGTCGAAGAACCCGTAGAGCATCCCTTCCTTATCTTCTCCACTCCAGTCCACCACCAAAAGTAACTTTTTGTTTGTCAACTCGTCAAACAGGCTTTCATCATCTTTTATAGCCTTCACATTCATTTCTGCAAGTTCTTTTTCTCCAAGAACTTTTGCGAGCATTGTTTTGTAGTTCATAATTCCTGTTTTTTGTTTGTTGCTAATGTTCGGTGGCTTACCGACCTTTTAGGGGAGGTTAAGCCGCTTGTTATCAATCTTCTTTCTGAGTGATTTATTTCTATTCCTATCTTGATAGAATAGGATTTCATCTTCATCAATACTATCAAGATACACCAAATCATAAATTCCTTTTATCAATCTTAACCGCATTGAATTAAGTTCTATAACAGACAGCATAAATCCTGAAACGCAGAATTTACGAATATACATCGGAATAAATGCTAAATTTTTACAGCATAACAATGGGCCTCCAAAGCGTTTGTCACAAAAGACTTTCTGCCCATTTACGATAAGAGTGCCAACCAGGGGACCACCTTGGCATATTTCATTCAGATCTGTGTATTGAATATGCCAGTTATCTTGCTGTATATCTTTTGTAAATCTCCAAGGAGTATCTGATTTATTTACAATTCCAATGCTCATAAATTTCTATTGATTGATAAAGTCCAGCGGATAATCGACCATTAGGGAGATTCATCCGCTTGTAACCGACGCTTTTATTGCTGATTCTCTTGTTTATTCTCCTTCTCGTAATAGTATTTACTACAATATCGTTCATACGAAATATTATTCTTATTCAGATAATCTTCAAAATCAGCATACATATCCAGTTGTTGTAGATATTCTCTATATGCGGCATAAAATTTTCGACAATCTTCTATAAGAATTTCGTCATTGGCAATATTTAGTTTGTTTGAAATGGCTTGGAAACTGTCAACAGAGCTTAACATATTCGGTATATCCGAAATGCTTACTCCATTCACGCCAGACAAAACACCATAAGGAATTTCATGTATTGAGTACCATAGATATTCTTTTACAATGAAATATTTTGTTTTTAACGCATCTTCATTATCAGGATCTTTTTCAAGAACCATATCAGCCAACTGAAGCGAGCTATATTTATAATTATGCTCTTTAGAAAATATAGACACAGGACTTGTCGTTGATATAAAATCAATCCAATCTTTACCACGCAGGCAATAAAATAGGAATTTCAAACCTTCTATGCCTCCGTTCTGAAAGTCCTCATTAACCGTTGGGAGTATTGCCTTGTCGATAAAAATTTTGTTATAGCTTACATCTTTGTATTTGTCCCAATACTCATACAACTCAGAGATAATCGGATTGGCGTCCGCATATCGAGTCTTAGCCCATTCCGTTAAAAGAATGTGCCGCTGTTTCCTTTCGGGCTTGCTAAGATATTCCTTTCGGAATTTCAAGCATAATTCAAGATAATCAGATAATATTTGTTTCATTGTTTTTGTTTTCTCGTAGGTAATGGTTTGCAGCTTGCCGCCGTTAGGTGGCACAGGTGCTTGTTATACACATTTTAAGCATAGTAATAATACCAATTACTATTAAAATTATTATCAAAATTTTCCTTACTATCTATCTCAACATGAAAATTTTCTTTTGTAAAAAATCCAAATTCATCATAGCGATTCAATAAATCTAAATACATTTCCGACCATATATCTATAAATCCTCCTTCTTTATATTGCCTTACTTGCTTATCCTCATACAAGAAAAAAACAACATTAGCCAAACAGCGAGAAATTACCCATAAATCATTACAATGCAGTTTTTCTTTCAACTCCAATATTTCAAGTTCAGTAATGCTGTTATTTGCTTCCTCTTTTGATAATGTTTCAAATGCTTGATAGGATAGACAAATACTATCGGATTTATTTTCTGCATTCGCAATTAGTTTGAATTGCTTTAATATTGCATTCCTTTTTCGAGAATCAACAACAAACGGTTCTTTATAAAAGAAATTTTCCTCATTTTCATATTTGAAACAAAGAGTAACATTAATTGAATCGTTTCTTTTACTACAAGTTACATTGATTACTTGTACAGAAAATCGTTCCTGTATATAATGGGCAAGTTGGGCATATTTTTTATTCATCCTTTCTTGTCCGAGTAAAATTCTCTTGGTTTGTTGAAATTCGCGATTTGTCATCTTTTTATGTGTATAATATTCGGCAGCGTTCCGCTTATTCAGTCGGTTTGCTGTTTGTTAGTAGCGCTTCTTAGATTCATCTCTTGTTTTAGTGTATTCTCGCATTTTAATTCAGAGCAATAGAACCGAGGATGTTCAATTCCTTGTCTATAGCATTCATGGGCTAAATCATCCAGTTTTTGAATCGCACTATCAAACCATTCATATTCTTCTTTGCTGATAAGATAATATCGTTCAAACCAAAACCAATGACAGATAATGACTATCATTATGTATTGTTCAACTAAAGGATTAAATCCAACTGAATAAAATCCGTCATTTCTTATCTTTTCATTTAATAATTCCATCTTCTCACTATTGCGCTACTAATGTTTGGTGGCTAACCGACCTTTTCAGGGGAGATTGAGCCGCTTGTTATCTGCCGTTATTCACTTTGATAAGTTTCAACTACATACAAATCAATGTTAGGATAATCGTTTGAAACCTTATCTAAAATAGCTTTTACATCTTCCCATTTTAATCCCCCTAATCCGGCACCGATTGCAGGTAAGGCTATTGCAGTTATGTAATCACGATTGGCTAATTCAAGCATCTGTATCAATGCCTTTTCGATATACTCTATTTTGGATCGTGTCCGCCATGTTGCCTGAGTGCCGAGATTATAAATATGACCGTTGCCATAATCATAATCAAAGACATCGCCGGGACAAAACTTATGCTCTTTACACAACTGTTTATATTCAAGATACATATCCGGGTATTTTTCTTTGAATTGCAATGCAATGCCCTTACCCATTGCACCAGCGCAGTTGCACCCATGCGCATAGTTGCTCACGCCCTCAATGCGGAATATGTCGCCTTTCTCAATATATCTAATCATTGTTTTTTCTTTTTTTATTGTTAATTTATTCGGCAGATAATGGGATGCAGATAGCAACCCGTTACGGTTGCTTATCTGCGTGTTAGTTTCCAATTATCCTTCTAATACAGATTTATATTCTATTTGATTATTCTTTTTTATTATATAACAACACAAAACATGGTCTGAAAAATATTCAACATCACAACCAAGATAAACCATGACGTCAGGTTCATCTTCTAAATTTCCTATACAAAATCCTATCTCAAAAGGATAAAAACTTTCCAAAAACTTTTCTTTTGATATAGGCAAAGTAATCTTACAATCTTCAGCCCAAGTTTCAGCAGTCTGCAAATATCCTTCATCTATAATATTTTGAAGAACCAGGTTTCTGTCTTGATTAAAGCGAATCAACCTATATTTTATTTCTTCTATAAAAGGGGAAATGTCATGATTTTCCGTATAAAAATAAATATTGGTTTTAAGCAAGACTTCTTCATCCCACATTTCTATGGTAATATTTTCATTCTTAATCGACCGATTGAAATGCTCTATCGTTATATCTTCTATTTTCATAATCAAATTCATTTAATGGAAACTAATGACTTGGAAAGGAACGCCGTTTAGGAGTTATCTTTCCTTGTTATCAATTATATATTCTTCATATTCAAGAAACGCATCATCAATATCTCCTTCTAATAGGTAGTAGAAACAATCTTGTATCATATCAACCCATTCTATGATTTGATTTTGCTGCTCTTGTGTAACAAAATCAGCTCCTTCAATCCACCTCCTGCCTAAATGTATTATGCCATATACATCATTTAGTAGGGTTTGATTGATTGTTGGCTTCATAAAATCATCTGCAAGGACTTTAAGACATTCCATTATCTCGATAAAATTACACTCATATAGTTTTCCTTGAAATGGACGAAGTGAACCAAGAAATCCATTTTTCCATTTCTCATTTTCTATATCATTGTTTCTACAAGAATGGAAACTTAATAAAATATATGCTTCTTCTTTTGTCATTGCGTTTCTGTTTAATTATTGATAATGTTTGCGTTCCGCCTTGTTCAGTCGGTTTGCTGCTTGTTAGCAATTCCTTTATACTTATTCAGCCATTCTTCAAATATCTCATAGGATACTTCAACTTCTCTTGAATAATATCTATTATCACATACCAAAAGCCGAATACAGCTTTGGGCATTTAGAACTTCGTCAGGTATATGGATCATATCAATAGAAGCCTCCCGTATCGTTTTGTTCTCAAAAAATAGCTTGCCATTACTTGTAAAATAGCCACAGTATATGCTATCAATGATTTTCCGAAAATCCTTAACTGATGCTCCTGCTACAATTTTTCCAAAAGCATAAACTTTCTTATCATCCATTCCTAAAACTCCATCTTGTAAAGAAATGAAATGCTTTGCATTTACGCTTGTCAATTTTGTCAAACCGTCATTCCAATGTGCATGATACCATATGGTGTTGTCTATCTTGATATAGCCATGAGCTGACAACTCAGACGAACCATACCACATACCATTATCTAAGGTCTGTATTACTGAATCGTTATTGACTTTCACACATCCATTTTCCGTGATTACATGACTGCTGGTTTTAACAAAGAAATAGTTTAATATCATAAAACCAACAGGAGATACACCACGCAGTGGTTTATTACGAAGAAATACTCGTTCGTCATCATAAGCAAAATTTCTCCAGCATCGCATCTTTTTAGGATGTGCATTTTTTAAGGGGATATTATTTCGCTCATAAAAAACAAACTTTCCATCCGTCCAAAAATGGCAGTTGTTTTCCTCGCTTTCAATGGCTGAATGATAATTCAATTTGATAGATTCCATATTTCTTCAACAAATTGCTAATGGATAGCGGGCAACGCCGTTTAAGCGTTATCCCGGTTTGTTGGCAACTTTACTTTAACTCATAGCAAGCATAGAGTTCAATTTTATTTCCTTCAAGAATATCATTGATCTGATGCTCCAGTTCGCCCAATCCTTTGACACTTGTTATTTGACGGTTGAAACCTGATTGCTCAATCTCTAAATCAATATTTAAATGTCCGATTGATATAAAATGACCTTTTAGCTTCTCTATATCCGTATAATATAGAGATAACTTGCGTACACCAAAACTTCCCATAGCATTGTTTTTTGTTACAGGGACTTCTTCTGTCAAAATCGTATCTATTGTTGGCTTTAGTCAGTCATTGTAAGTCGTAGGAACAAAAGCATAATAAGCATCTATTCTGTATTGATAAAATTCCTCAAAGATGAGGCAACGGTACTTGTTATCAATTTGAAAGGCAATTACTTCTCCTTTTGTAAAAAGACTGTTTACGATTGTCTTGTGCTTTTGCGGCTTACGTACTTTAAAGATGGGTGTGCTTACCTTTTTGAGTAATTTTTGGAGTGCAATATTTCTTTGTGAAATAGCGGTTTTGTCTATTTCAGCCCAAGTCTTGTCAGCTCCGTTTTCCACAATAATTTCAAGTTGTTTTATAAAGTAATCATCCAATAACCCGATTTTCCAAAGCGTAAGACAGGCTGTAGAAATATAAATCTCAAAATCAAGTGAAGATGACAAATTCTGTAATTCATTTTTCAGATAAGATTTAATTTCATCTGCCGACTGTCCAAGATCATATCTGTCCAATATTTCATTTTGAACATCTATGCTTAAATCGCTTTCCAATATGTTTATACCGTCAATCGCCATATTTATTATTTCTTTTGTTACTAATGTTTGGCAGCGTTCCGCTTATTCAGTCGGTCTGCTGTTTGTTAGCGGTTATACTTATATTTCGTTCAATCCATTTTTGTGCATGCTTGTAGTTCAGCTCCGCAGCTTTCCTTATTAGCTCAAGCCCTTTATCTTGATTCGGCATGATTATTTTTCCTTCCCAATACAAAATACCTAAATCAAAAAGTCCATGCGGATTGACCTCTGAATTTTCTGCTCTTGGAGAATGGTAATCTATGCTGCCATCAATTCCTATTATCCAATAATCACACGTTTTCGTGCAACTATGGGAAAAAGCTCTTTTTATTATTACATGTGAATTATTTTCCCATTGTAGCTCACTTATGCTTTTGCTGTAAATGTGATAACCACTTGGAGCAAACTGAACCCGTTTTATAAGCTTGCCACTTTTATCGGTAAAGTCAACGTATATGCCGTCTTTCTCATAATCGTCTTCAAAATATATTTGAGCTTTCAATTGCCTATTTGGAGAACATTTCGCTTTTCGCCAGTACTCCCGAAAAAGGCAATTCTTCCCCAAAATGCGGTTGTAAGTATGTTCAAAAGACTCTGTTTCCCAACTCATTTCAGAAACTAAAGACATTATGGCTTGTTGACATAATCCGATAATATATAATGATTTGCCGCTTGGGGTCAATCGGGTAAACTTGCCAATGTCCATAACATTTGTCACCACTTTTATGTTTGCACAAGATTGAGGATGTTCCGCCTCTTGTGCATCTTCTGTCAGACAAACCGTTATAGAAACAACATTATCTGTTTGTGTCGCAGGAAAGTAATACTCGTACATCCTTGACAAGTATGCACAGAATACTCCAACTTCATTGATTGCACTGTCACGAGTTGTATCAACAGCCTCTGACGGCTTTGTCTTAATGTCACAAACAAATCTAAAGTATTTCATTGCTTTTCAATTCTTAACCGCTAATGTTTGGTGGCTAACCGACCTTTTCGGGGCGGTTAAGCCGCTTGTTATAAACCTATTTGAAATTTGTCAGTATATCCTCTTTCTCATTAGAAGACAACATTTCCAACAATTGATTGAAGCTATCACAAACCAATTCCGCCGATTCTTCAAATTCGGGTTCAACTCCGCAATAGATTTTACCATAGTTTTCTGATGATAAATCTATGCTCAAATATCGGTATCCGTCTTTTACAGATAAAGCAATAGGTACATGAGTGTCCCAAAAGCAACGTATTATTTCAGTTTCCTCTTCATCATCATCAAATGTCTCAAGTCCCATCAATTCAAATTCATTCCAACGAAATTCGCTATTGCTATCCCCATTAAAGTCCTCTATGGAATTAAACCATACGTTTTCACATTCATTCGTAATGACTTGAAATTGCTGTAAGAACTCCAGATAATCGGCAGGAAGATTTGAATACCGGTTAAGGAAATCAGGACTTAGTTCTTTTCTTTCCAATCGTTCCGTGACGATGAATCCTATCTTTTTTAATGCTTCAATCATATTTTCTTACTTTTTACTGGTTTATAATGTTTGGTGGCTAACCGACCTTTCAAGGGAAGTTAAGCCACTTGTTAGCCACTAAGTTATGTATTTATAAATACTTATATTCTTCATCATCAAAGAAATCTTCTGTTATCAAAACAGAAAGATGTTTTTTTGAAAAAAGAACATAAGTTTCTTCATATAATCTGTTTTTATTTTTACACTCAAATAATAGCTGGGCGATATTCTTTATATCTTCACTATCTGTCGTATTTTGCGAATATTTATTGGCTAAATCTGCAATTGTTTCCACCAGTTTGTCATCAATAAGCCTAAGAATTATAGATTTTGCATAAAATGAGTAGGTATCATTACTATATATTAAGACATAAAACAAATCTTCTAAAAGTGAAATACATGTTTCATTAGGCATATACCTCAGAACTTCTAAAGCATAATAGCAATTAATATTACTACTATGCAAAGCTTTTGAAAGGTCTTTTGTTTTGCTAATATATTTTCTAAATACAGAAAGACTTTCTTTATATGCCTCATAATTCTTTACGACTTGACTCCATTCTGCTGAATACATATTTATTCTTTTTTTGAGTGGCTAATGTCCGGTGGATAATCAATTTTTCGGAGAGATTTATCCGCTTGTTACCCACATAATTCATTTTTCTTTTGAAAGAATGGAAACATAGTTATTTATGTCCTGCTGTAATTCTTTCCAATGTGCTGATAGATTTGGATATAACCCAGTTGCGCCATATCCTATCATTGTGAAAAGGGCTATGAAACGCCATTCATTAGCGCTGTTCAAGCTCTTTGCTCCTTCTATCTCCTTACTGTACAACTCATTTGGATAGGTAAACCTAAGATACAATTCGTCTGCATGTTTTCTGCATTCTTCTGCGCTATCGTTAATCCTAATACCTATCGGTTGTATATGAATATGGTCTATTTCCTTTATTCTCACATCTGCCTCTTCATATTTCTCTTGCGTTTTCAGGATAAAGACTTCAAGTCCCCATATACATAATATGAAATCCCACACATTGAAAGCTCCTTTTCCCGGAAAAGGAACATCATGGGTATAGCGACAAACAGCAAGAGCTTCTTCAATATACCCATACACAAAAAGACGATAAGCTAAGTGGCATAAATTTTCAGCGTCCGCACCACTATTAAATGAACATTTCTTTATTAACTTCTTGCACAAACTCATCACCTTCTTTTGGGGGCAAGAGTTCATTATTGATTCAAACAATTCTTTTCCTGTTTCCATCTTCTTCATTCTTTGTGGGTAACGTTATGCTATCAGCCGATTTGGCTGTTATTTTCTTTAAGTATTTCATATCCCATCGTCCTCCAAGATGTCGTCAACGGGCTTTTTACATGGCTCATGTAAGTGTCGGCTATGTGGACATACATCTCGGTAGTCTTGATGTTGTTATGCCTCATAAGTTCCTTCACTATCTTCAGGTCGGTGCCATGCTCGATAAGGTGCGTGGCAAAGGAGTGGCGCAGCATGTGGGGATAAATCCGCTTGGTTATGCCGGCTTCACGCGCCGCCGCCTTCAACCGCTTCGACACGATGCTCTCGGTGAACTGCTCGCCTGGCTTGCGCTCAAAGAGCCACACCTGCGGCTTGTACAGCCCACGGTATTCCGTCAGTTTCTTTACCATCGGTCTGGAAAGCAGCGTGAAGCGGTCTTTGCGTCCTTTTCCTTGCCGGATACGGATCAGCGAGCGCGACACGTTGATGTCGTCGGGACGCAACGCCAGAAGCTCGCTTATTCGAAGCACCGCCGAATAGAGGACGGAAAACATGCAGAAAAAGCGCAGATCAACCGCCACGACATCCAGGCACGCCTTGACCTCTTCCTTGCTCAGCACGTCGGACTGCACCTTCTCGCGCTTTGCCAGGCTCACCATGTAACAATGGCGTTCGCGCCCAAACACTTTCTCGTAATAGAACTTGATGCGTTGATGCGCTGGTTCTGCTGGCAGAGTGAGAATATGTCCTACTAATATAATGCGGATTTTGCTCTGAGATGAAGTCAACTCCTCTCTAAGAACATCTACAGAAATTAATCTTTTTGCCATTGTCCTTGTTTGTTTGTGCGTGAAGCAGATTCTCCCTTTTCCAAGTCAGGAACAGTTGTTAGCGTTGGATCAAGTTCTAACAATTCGCCGATAGAAATGATACGTGCATCAGACTCATCAACTTCTTCTCCACCTAAACATTGCCAATCCCCATCGTCATCCAAATAGACGCAAAGAATTGGACTGTTTTGTTCTACGACAAATCTGGTTGACAATACCGGTTTATTTTTGGTCTCAAAATTAATATTCATATATTATAGAATTAAATTTTATATATAAAATCAGATTACAAAGATAATAAAATTATATTTCCTCACTCGTTTTCCACTTATAACGCCATACCCTTAAGCTCCACGAAAACTACTATCCGAATGATACATACGCAGAAACTCCAATGGTAAAGCTCCTGAGAAAGAAAAATCAATGCCATCGTATAGAACTGAGCCTGTAACAAGGTTGACAGGCTCAAATCCATAGAAAGCAAGCTCTCTTTTTTGATTCAATGTAAATTGCGGCATGTACTACGTGGATTTATATTTAATCTTCTAAATCATAAATCTTACCAACAGATTGACCGATAATATCAATATAACTCTTCGCATCTACTACTTGCAAGTTTTTGATACTCCTGCTACCACCAAGTGCTAATGCCGGAACATAACCATAGCATTGACCATATTCTAATTTAGGTAGTTTATCCTTCACTTGTAGATAGGGCTTGGCTTTATAATCTCTTACCAAATTTATTTCATCGTTAATAAGAATATCAAGATATACAGAAGGATCGCTCCCTGTTATTTCTTTTTTTAAAAACCTGATATTCATAAACGCCCCTCTATTACCTTCATCTGGAGCTATGGTCCAATTATCATTCCCTTCCCATAATAATAAATCCCCCAAGGCGGTAATACCCCAAACTATGGTTGGTTCTAATAATTTGTCGATATAATCAAACACAAAATCATATTCTTCCGGATTTACAATTTGCAAATATCCGTTTTCGTAAACTCCAAAGCCCATATTTCGCCATATCCAAACCAGTTCTTTTGGGAATTTTCCACGAAACATTTGCTCATACTTAGAAATCATTTCTTCTGATACATCGGAATGCTTTACATAAGTATCCTTGTTTCTTGCAATAAATCTTTTCAAATCTTCCATATTAATAATATCGTGTTTGAATGAGCTATATGAATTACTTACACATGTCAATTTGTTGATTGGCAAAACGACATTGTAACTCTACCATACTGAGTATCAAGCAATAATTGCCATGACCACCAGCAACAAAGATACATATTTACTTTTGATGTCAAATGAAATTGGCCGTCATTCCGAAAAATATTGGAAAAATATACATACAATTCTGATAAAACAATGAATCATAATCGTGATTTAGCCACCGAAAAAGGCCATGGATTATGCTAATCATGCCTCGGAGGCATAACGGCGAATTTGATTGCATCGCACATTGCGGCCATTATTGGGGTCAGTCCGAAAAGCCGGTTGCAATCCTTGCTATAATCGTGTAAAAACAT
>OLNP01000825.1_pt1 | contig 29179 bp, 27 predicted proteins | sample 1671951 | NCBI WGS metagenome assembly OLNP01 (sample SAMEA3136629, study PRJEB25190) | human gut metagenome | biome: human gut; feature: human-associated habitat; material: faeces | place: Austria | collected 2013
CCAGCAGTTCCTCCAGCTTGGCTTTTTGCTTGGTCAGGCGGGTCATCTCTTTGAACACTCTGGGCGGGATGTGGTCACGTCCGGTCTGGCTGGCACTTTCCCCACGCTCCAGGTCGGGATATTTCCGCACCATATGTTCCCAGAACTTGTCCTGCCACTGGGTCAGCTTTTTCTTGTTTCCCACGATCTCCTTGGCACTGAGCCTGCCATCCGCAGTCAGCGGGACAAAAGTAAGGTGCATATGGGGCGTTTTCTCGTCCATATGCACCACAGCAGATATGATTGTTTTGGGGTCTTGGTTTTGCTGGAGAAAGGCCAGCGCCTCTTGAAAATAGGCCCTGATCTCAGATTTTTTCTTTCCCTGAAAGAACTCCGGTGTGGCAGTTACCAGGGCTTCCACGACTCGAACACTGTCTGACCGGGTACGGCAACCGGCTTCTTTGATCTGCCGCTCTGCCTCCGCACGATATTTTCGCTCCGGCTCGATCAGATGGAAATTATACTTGCTCCTGCTGATGTCCACATCGGGATTGCTGGCGTATTTCTCTTTGGTGCGCTCGTTGTGGGCTTCAATGTTCCCGATCTCCGGCCCTTTGTACTTGGCAAAGCGGAGAATGGCATATTGCGGCTTGCTCATGCTCTGTCCCTCCGTTTCTGCCAGACGATGTCATATCCCAGTACATCGGCCAGCTCCACGACCTCTTTATAGCGAATAGATTCTCGCTGGAGCTTGGCGGACAGGTTAGAAACACTGTCCGACCAGCCGTATTCCTCATGGAGTCGGTCAACCAGCTCCTGCATGGTGTATCCCGCCTGGACGATCTGCGCCTTAATCTCGTTGCGTACCGTCATCATCAAAAATCCTCCTAAATTTACTTGATAAAAAAGCGAAGCCGGTACGCCCTCAGGCATAGCCGCTTCGCTGTGTCGTGAAAAATTCTCTTGTTACCAAATCCGTTCAGAATTGCCGGTGCGATGTCCTGTCCATCACCCGCACTTTCCGACTTTCCCGTTCCGTGTGACTTGGCTTGAAACCGTGCATTTTTCCATGATTTCATGCACCCGGTTCGCTGGTTCGAGAAGCACGGTTTCGTAAAATAATTTCTGCCAATCGTCAAATACTTTCCGATTCTCACTTGCCTTGATTTACCCCTCCAATTTTGCCGGTAATTTTGAGCCATAACCGTTGAATTGCTATAAAAGGGAGAACAGCGGTCAATCACTGCGTACGTACGTACACATCGAATCACCCGAAAACACCGACATATTGTTTCTCACCAGCACCTCGATTCCCAGAAAGCCACGTACCCGCCGTCCGGCTGCATTGGTCACATTGTTGCAGTATTCCAGATTGTAGCGGCTCTGGCAGGCAATCAGGGCTTCGCTGAAGCTGCGGGGTTTCAGGGCGGGCAGATTATTTTCGGCACAGTAAATCTGGTATGCCTCATACAGCTCTTTGGAGCTGGCAGATAGATCGGCTTTCCGGCGAATATACCCGTCCGAATCCAGAAAATCAAAGATATTGTTGTTGTCTCGTTTGACGGCCTCCCGATTGTCTTTTGTGCGCTGACTCTCGGTAAACTTGAAATTGTTGGCGGCCAGCCGCTGCAATCCCTCAAAAGCCCACAGCAGGATGCCCTCCACCTCGGCTTTCATCTTTTCAGCTAGGTCGGGATCGTCCGCACGGCCAGCCGGTTTTTCTTTTGTGGTCAGCACCAGCTGGCGGCGGTAAAATCCGTCACTCCGGTCAAACAGCGCCTGCAAATCTCCGTTGGAGAAAGCCAGCAGCCGGGCGCACATCAGTCCCTGATAACTCTGCTTGCCCTTGCGCTCCAAATCCATCTTGCCCTGGGCGGTGACGATGGATTTTACATAATTGGTCTGGCGCAGGGCCTCCATCCGCATATCGTCATCCACGCACAGGAGGATATGCTCCAGGTCAGCACGGGCAAACCGGTTCTCGGATATTTTCCCGATGCTGCCATCCTTCATGTTGGAGCCGAACAAAACTCCCAGCACAGCGCCGATCTGAGACTTCCCCTCGCCGCCATTGCCCTTGATGACCATCATTCGCTGGCCCTTATTGCTGGGAATCAGACAGTAGCCGATGTATTCCTGCAAGGTGGGGATGTCCTCCGGGTAGAGCAGGCCATCCAGAAATTCCAGCCAGAGGACAGGTTTCGGGGCGTTGGGGTTATAGGCTATAGGGAAGCGGTTGCGGACGATTTCAGGTTTTCCCTCCACAAACCTCCCATCCAGAAAAAGCGTCCCGTTGGAAAGATGAATCCGGTCCAGCTCCGGTGGAAAATCCTCCACCAGCGCCGCCAGCTTCATCAGCTCCACAATGTTGCTGATTTTGCGGGGAATGTTGCTGACCGCACAGCATTTCAGCTCCTCAAAAATTTCTCCCCGCAAGGGCAGTTCATCGGTCACGCGGCCTTCGGGTGTGAAAAAAGCCCCGTTTGTGAAGATGATCTTGTGCGTCTGCAAGAACTCCTCACAAAACAGGGCTTCGTTGATGCTTTTTCCATCGAACCAGACGGGCATCCCGTCAGGCTGCTTGTTTTTCTTCATGGGTAACTTCCTCCTTTTTCAATCTCTCCAATCGTTCCTCCAAACCGGCGATCAGGCCATCTTTGTTCAGCATTTTTACGATTTTTACCCGCTGTTCCAGCTCAGCGGCAATGAGCAAATCTGCCAGATACTCCACATAGTCCAGCATCTGGCAGGCTTCCACAAACCGGTCATCCAGAGCACCTTCCGGCGTCTTAGGCGCGTGCCGCACCTTCCAGCATTCCAGAAGATGCAGATAATCGCACAGCACCCGCAGGCAGCGCACTTCCTCCTGCCGGTATGCTTTCAGCAGAGGACGTTTTGGCTTGGGCAGGGAGATTGCCGTTGGAGGCTTGTCCGGGTCAATCCCGAAGTCATGAGCCAGCTTCTGCGCTGCCTCGTAACTTCTCAGGTCAAATAACCTCGCCACAAGGTCGATCACATCACCGGTTACTCCACAGCCGAAGCAGTAAAAATACCGTTCGTTCAGCTTCATGCTGGGGTGCCGGTCATCGTGAAAGGGACAGCAAGTCATACCGTTTCGACTGACTTGCAGTCCATAGTGTTCAGCAGCTTGTCTTACGGTAACCGCTGCCTTTACAGTCGTAAAAATATCCATCTCAGGTTCCTCCTTCATCTTTGTACAGGTTTCTCCTGTCACCTCAATGTACGGAGAAAAAGGGCATGGCTCAAAAAATCCGTCAGTCTTGCAAGAAAATAAAATACCGCCTCCAAAACTTGCAAAATTGCAAGATAGAAGGCGGCTGGAGTCTCAAAATATGGATTGAGATTATTCCTGTTATGGAATATAATAAAAAGTAGAATTGTAAACAATGAGGGCTGGTTATGAAATATCTTTCTACGTTTGAAATTGCAGAGAAATGGGGGATTTCTCCCCGACGGGTCGGCATCCTCTGCAACCAAGGCCGGATTCCCGGCGCACAAAGAGCAGGAAGCCGCTGGATCATCCCGGAGGATGCAGAAAAACCAACCGATGCCCGCATCAAAAGCGGGAAATACAGAAAAGAAACGAGGTGATCTGCCTATGGAACAGGAATATCTCCCTGGTGATACTCCACAGCAGAGATTACAAGATTTGATGAAGGAGTATAAAATCACGCAGGCAGAGCTCGCTTCTAAAATTGGCGTTGCAGAAAGCTCCATCAGCCGTTTCCTAAACGGAACAAAGAATAAACTGACTATCGAGCAGATCATCCGTATTGCCCGGATTTTTAATGTATCCTCGGATTTTCTCCTTTGTCTGACCAATGTTCCGGATAAGAAAAATTATGATATCTCTGAGCTTGGCCTTTCTGCCGAAGCAGCACGCAATCTCTATACGGAACGGGTAAACCCGGAAGTGGTGAGCCGCCTGCTGGAAAATCGCCGTTTTGCCCAGCTGACCAGTATGATTGCCCTATATTTTGATGAAACGATGGCCTCCGGATTTGCGGCACAGAACCAAATCCTGCAATCATTAAGTTCCGTGCTGTTGATGACAGGTAAAGAACAGCCGGACATTCGGAAAGCGTCACAGCAAGCGGCACAGGCAGTCTCTCTTAATAAGGTTCCGGTTTTTCAAGCAGATCTGGCCAATATTCAGAATCAATTCATGGCAGTTCTTAGAGAAATCAAAAAGGAAATGACTTCTGGGGAAGGGATTTCCCAGAACATGACAAAAGAGCTTACCGAGCAGATGTTCTCAGAGTTGACCAAAGGACAGGATCTTCATCATCCATCGGTTTCCCCAGAGCAGCTTGCCGCTATGGTCGTGCAGCCTATATCCCAGATGGGGTTGGCAGAGGATGATTCACTGGTGGAATTACAGCAGGCGCTGCTTCACATGATGGAGAGTATGCAGCCAAAACAAAGCGATGAAAACGATGACCAATGAGCGACTTTGCACGCTGGCACAGCAAGGGGATACACAGGCGCAGGAGCAGCTGGTGCAGAACAATCTGGGGTATATCCGAAAAACTGCAAATGAATTGTACATCAGCGTTGGCCTTGGGAACAGTGAACTGGGTATTGACCACGATGACCTGATTCAGGAGGGGAGTATCGCCTTGCTTCGGGCAATCGCCCTGTATGATCCCAGCAAAAAAATAAAGTTTTTGACCTATGCGGGGCCTGCCATTCGTAACGCCATGATGGATTTAATCTCGACTGCTTTTGCGACCTTTGAACAGCGGATGCAGTCTGACAAAGATGGTACCCCTATGGAGAGAATCTACTTAGATGATTTGCTTCCCGGCGAAGATTCTATGCAGCGTTCCGACCTGGTTGCTGACCCCTATGCGTCAAATCCGGAAAAGATTATGGAGGAAGCGGAAAACCGGAAAGAGCTGTACGAAGGACTGCGGCGCATATCAGAACGGGAGCGAGTTTATCTGCTGTACCGTTTTGGATTTGAGGACGATATGGAGCATCCTCTTGTAGGAACAGCTCTGCATTTCCATCTTAGTGAGAGCCGTGCAAGGTCAACTGAAGCATTGGCGCTGGACAATCTCTGGCTGGAACTGCCGTGGTGGTATTAGTGCGTTGTCGCTGCGGCGGGACGGGAGTTGATATACCTTTGCTTCCTTTTCCGGCCAAGCAGATTGTGCCCGCTGTGCAAATCCTGATTTCGTCCGTGGCCGCACAAAATCCGCCTGTCCTACTGCCGCCGAAAAGTGCCTGTCAACCGCTATCTGCCCGTACAGCAGATGGCGAAGCTAGCTCCTTTCCAGCGTTAGCCGGAAGCAAAGGTATAACACACTAGACTTTCCTACGGAAAATCGTGTGCCAACAGGGATGCTACTCGCCCCTATTGGATGACCCAGAGCCAAAGGAGCCACGCCTCTCTGGTTGCCACATGCTGTTCTTTGGCTTTGGCGAGAAATGTAGAAATAAAAACATCACGAAAGGATGAAGGCAATAATGCCTAGCATACAAGAAAGGATAAAGCAGCTCAATGCTAGTATTGACTATGACAGCATGGAGTTTTATAAAAGCACAATTCTTGGTCAACAAGTGTATGCAGTCATGTTGTATGCCTACTTGTTTTTGACAGTAGATCAGGATTCGGGATTTTGTGGGAAATTTGTGCGTCAAATACCTAAGGAAAAACTGTTAAGGCTATACCTGTGCCAGGTTGGCGCAGAAGATATTTGGTTGTCCCAAACCTTTGGAATTCTCCATAAAATCAGAAGAAGTTTTGCAATTTTAGGACTCCACTATCAGACTTTTGGATATGACAGTGTATACTCATTTTTTAAAGCAGCTGTAGATCCATTCTTCGATGAGTTCTTAGTTCATCCCGTCACAGATAACACTCACTTTTTGGAAAGCTATGCGTGGAAATACCACCATGTAAAAATAACTTATAAGGTAGAAGCCGTACAGAGGTTCTCCGAAAAAGATGCGATTTTCCAAGCCACAACATCTTTTTTAGGCAAAAAATATGCAGTAGTAGGTTATAGCAAAAAGAACGCCATCGAAAATCTTGCATATAAAATAGTGAATAGCGTTATACCTGAAAATCAGTATCACATCATTGCTGCATCGCAAAATTATTCAGAAATTGAAAGGAAAACCTTTGTTTTTGATACGGCGGAATACCAAGAGACTGATCATACTATTCAACAGTTTTCTGAAAAATACGGCGTAGAACCGTTCCTAATGCACTTTGCGCTATTAAGTCGCAGCCAAATGGGAAAGGAGGTTTGGGAACGGATTGGCATTAAACCGCCGGAGTTTCTTCTTCAAACAAGAGTATCACATTTAAAAAGAGCACTTATTTCTTTGGGACAAGAGATAATATTATTGCAACTCCTTGACCTAACTCTACGGAGATCAGATTTAAATAATGTGGATTTTCGCTCATTAGATCAAACAATTATCAATATCGGACCAGATGAAGTTCATGAGCAGCTATTAAAAATATTGCGTATCACTGATATCACGGCAAACCTCTTTGACTATATGAATGCACCAGTCAAAGGTACCCTCAGTCAAAAAGAAAAGAATCAGATTGCAAACGGCATTGTTGCAGCATTCTTTTTATCAAATTTTGCACCGGATAAGAAGTTTGCTCAATATTTCAGTAAGTACATTGCTTCTGTTTACGAAGAAGTAGGCTTAAACGCAGAAATCGATTATCGTTTTTCGACAATTGCATTTTTGAGCGCGCTAGACATCCGAGTTAAAACGAATCACCATGAACTCGGAAACGGAATTTTTCATGCTGAGGTGCTACTTGGTGATGGCCGAAATGTGCCCAGATACATATGTGAAAATGAGTCTATGCGTACAGCAAAGAAAGACGTTTGGAAAGCAGCATATAACGACATTATTGTCCAGCTTCAGAACTTTTTTATATCTCCAAATTCGAATTGTACAAATGCCTCACTTTTGTTGTTTGTAAATGGAGTACGAAATAATCAGATAATTAGCAATGAATTTTACTTGAGATTTGGCATCCTAAACGCCAGAAATTTTTCCAATTTTGACCGTATTTCTGCTTCGAAGATTATTGGTCGGTTAAAAGCGGCTATTAGTAGCTCCATTGTCAATGATTTTCTTGAGGTAGTGTATAGGGCAAATGAAGGTCTGTACATTGAAATTGATGGAGCTATATTTCCTTATTCTTCCTGGTTAAAAAGTGTCACTTTGAATCAAGAGGTTGTACCATCGCTGACAATCAAAGATTCACAGATCGTAGGAATCTATAGTTCTATTGTAAATCCCTCGATTGCAACTCAAAAAAAGCTGATCGATACCGATTACAAGCTTGTAAATCGAATCTATCCGCTATCGGATGACGTAGCTAAATATGCCATTGAGAAAAGCCCGGATGCTTATAATTACCTCCAATTTGTTAGTGTAGAAACGGAGGAATTTTTTCAAAAGTTAAAGAGGGAAGAAGAACTTTCGGATATTGGGACGCTTGCTTTGAATTCAGATTCGGAAACAAGTATTATGATTATGGATAGCCATAAACCAGTCCACATCCAAATCAAAGAACTTATAAACGAATTGAAATTCAATCGAATTACTATTGCATGTGGATATTGTTTCGCTAGTGGTTTGTCTCTCATTAAAGATCTTATAAATTATGCGCTTGTCTCTGACATTCCGCTTGAACTACATATCGGAGCATTGCAGAAGTATGATGAGTCTAATCCTGACAACATAATAACTGGCATTGATAAAACGACAATCAAATTTCTCAAAACATTTCTTGCAAGCGACAATTTCTCTCTGTATACTTGTCCGGATCGTTTTTATCACGGAAAACTATATATTTTTGAGGGAGATGAAAGCTCTGTAATTTGTATGGGGTCTTCAAATATAAGTAGAGCGGCTTTCATAACCAATTATGAATTGAATATTGCATTTAAAACAAAAACGGAATCTGAACTGTGTAGTGGCTTTATCCGGTGGGTGAGACAGTTGAGATATCACTCTAAACAAATCAAACACTTAGATGAAGCTATGTTTGGCGACAACGAAATCAAGCAAGATGGAAGTGTACATCTTACCCGCGTTTCTTTATCTTCGATGAGAAACAAAATTAGTGAGTTGTCCAACTCGGAAGTTCAGTATCGACTCAACTTATGGATGTCGTATTCACCAGATTTTATTACAGAAAATTTAGGAATCCCTTCGTTGCCCGATTACTTTGTTTTTGTGTATAAAAACGAGCATTTGATAGTCTTAGAATCTTTTCAAGCGGGAAATGCTTATTTCTGTATTCGATATGAAAATTCTTTTGAAGATGTAATCAATCATATTGCAACTTTCAGCAAGACAGAAATTTTCGAATATAGCCAAATGTCCAAGCGTGGGTATCATGTGCAAAACAAGTTCACATTGGAGAACAATATCAGATTGTATTTCAAAACGAGGAGGCAAAATGAACATGAAAAATGATAAAGTCTACGATAATATTGAGTTTGAATATATTAAACTCGAGGAAAGCATAGAGTTTATTTGTGATCGCTGTGGCAAAAGAAAGATTGCTAAAAAATATGGCCAGTATTCAAAATGCGGAGAAAATAAAAAAATCTGTAATGCTTGCTATGGGAACTTAATGTCAAAGAGAAATCCGCAGAAGCACACATAATTAAACTACTTGCATGGTGTAAAACAGGCCCTCAGAACCAAAGAAAATCCCCTTTGAAAACCCGATTTTCTATGAAGGACAGAACTGAAATCGCGGTATGACGATATAAAATAGCTCCTGACTGCCGGATTTGATTCCGATAGTCGGGAGCTGTTTTATTGTCGCAACTGAAAGCCTTTGTCTGATAATATTACGTAAAACTTTTGCAGCAATTCAAATATTTTCTTATCTTTGCTTTTTCAGTTCATATTTAAATAGGGCTGTCATTTGATCTTTTCCCCTTTTGGTACCAAGATCATCGATGCTCATTTCACCATTAAACACCAGCGTCATAATTCCGATGTATGCTTCTCCAAGTGCCGCTGTAAGTACACCTGCTGTTGCTGCAGAAATAGCACCACCTGCAATAGTTCCAACACCAGGAATTAGTTTAACCAAATTGGATACTACAGTTTTCCCTAATAGAGTCGCGCCTCCTGATCCTAATGTTGATGACAGAAAGGCTGTCAGAATGCTTTTGTTGACATCAAAACCAAATATAACTGTAATTGATGCAATCATTCCAAGCTGAGTGGGAATAAGTAGTGCGCAATCCGAAAACGGAATTGGTGCTGCACCTTCTCCTGCAGCTGCTAGGGTTGCTGTAGCTATCGCAGCTTGTGCTCTTTTCTTTTTCTCAGCCAGACTTGCTATCTGAACATTTTGCAGAGTATCCATCAGCTCGTCTGGCAATGCTTCCCCCATCACATGAATCAACACATCGAGTCCATACGATCTTGCGACATACGCTTCATCGATCTCGTAATCCTCTGCCAATACGGGAACGACCTGAACTACATCTAAGTTTTCGTTGAGAATCATCTTTCTCATTGCGTCCGCATTCTTTTTGGAAAAGGACTGTGTCAACACAACAATTATCGGAACCTGTGTTATCTGATTCTCTTTTGAAAGTTCCTTTAACCACTCGATTTCTTCCGGTTCCACACGGTTTGATGCAGTATTAATGCAATACCAAATGCAGTGAATTGCCTTGTTAATGTCCTGCGTGGCAAGTCCCTTACTAATGGTTTCCATGACCTCCTGTTTGACCTGCTGTTGTACGTCTCTTCCAAGTTCAAATCCTTTTGTGTCATATATTGCAAGAGGAATTCCTTTCTTGCTTATTTTACGCATGTGATCTGTCACTGGTTTTCCCATACCTGTTTCAGCAAGCTTGTCACGGAACACAGCATTGATAAGCGTACTTTTGCCTACCCCTGTCTTACCGGCCACTATGATATTCAAAGTGTTCAGATTCTTAATCTTCTCGGCTATTGCGTCTATAGCCTCTTGCGCTATCTTATCCGTATCAATAGCCATGTACTTATTCCCCCTTAGATTCTTCCTTGTTTACAACTTCGGGACCCATGTTCTCAAAGTCAATATTATCTTTTTTAAGTGAAAATTTGTAGATCTTATTGCTGTATTTTTCCATAAGTGGCGGAATCACTAAAAAACCCACGGCCATTAGAACTATAATTCCAATAATCCTGCAAATTGGCTTTCTGGTACTCATGGTACTACCTCCTGTTTTTACGTCATATCTTTTTTCATAATATGAGTTGTATTTTTTGCGAAGGCTCAGCCGAGTCTCAAAGTTTGATTTATAGACTTAAATCCTTTGCCTTTCAAATGCACACTCCAAAATGAGTTGTGCCTCTGTTATTTTGATTGGCATCGGAAGCGGTGGAAGCTTTAATTATGAAATCATCCCAAAATGCTTCAATGCCTCCGTAATGGCCGCTTCCTTTTCAAGCGGACATTTCGGCTGTCTGGAATTCTCAGACTTCGGTTTATTATAGTTTTCTCGCTCAATAATGCCATACTTCTGCTTGACCTGAGCGATATAGAGGTGGCTAACTTTCAGCCCTGTATGTTCCAGCACATACTCTTTAATTTCCTCATAGGTAGCCTTGCTCTCCGCCGCCGTCAAATCCAGCTCGTCCAGATTCAACTCCACCTCGATATGCTGCTTGGTATTAAGTTTGGACAAAAGTACTACCGTCTCAACATGGGCGGTACGTGGGAACATATCCACAGGCGTGAGCTCCTGCGGGACATAGCCCAAGTCGGCCAAAATGCGCATATCGCGTGCGAGGGTTGCCGGATCACAGGAAACATATACCATGCGTTCCGGATTCATTTGCACCACCGTGTGCAGCAATTCAGGAGCACAGCCTTTGCGCGGCGGATCTACAATGATCACGTCCGGGCGTTCGCCGCGCGCTTCGAGTTTGGCAGCAGCCTCAGCCGCATCCGCACATAGAAACTCTGCGTTGACGATCCCATTGCGCTCTGCGTTTTTATGTGCATCCTCAATGGCGGGTGCAACCACCTCCACGCCGATCACACGCTTGGCCTTCTTTGCCATGGATAGGCCGATGGTCCCTGTGCCGCAGTATAGGTCCAATACCGTTTCCTTCCCAGTCAAACCTGCGTAGTCCGCCGCCTGTTGATACAGACGCTCCGCCTGTGTACGGTTGACCTGATAGAAGGATAGGGGGGAAATATGGAAATCCAGCCCGCACAGCCGGTCTGTAATGTGATCCTGCCCCCAAACAACGCGGTTCTTTTTCCCCAGAACGACGTTTGTCCGCTCGCGGTTGCTGTTGACCATCACGCTTTTAAGCCCTGGTACGTTTTCCCGCAGAAGCCGGACCAGCTCGTCTTCTTTGTGTACGCCATTCCCGTTGACCACCACGCAAGCCATTGCCTCTCCGGTGGCTTCCGCCTGCCGGAGATAAAGGTGACGCAAACGCCCCTTGCCGGTCGCTTCCTCGTAAGGTTCGTCACCGCTCAGCGGAACCCAGGCGCGGAAGGCTTCCATTGCAGCTTGGAAAGAAGGCGGCTGTAGCTTGCAGTTCGGACAATTGACGATCCTGTGGCTATGATGCGCATAGAATCCCATCGTCAAGCTGCCGTCTTTCGCCCGACCGATGGGAAGTTGCGCTTTGTTGCGATAGCCATCCGGCTGTAGGGCCCCCAAGATGGGGCGGAAGGGAAGGTTTGTAAAGCCCCCGATGCGTTCCACGGCGTCCCGTACACGCTGTTCCTTGGCGCGCAATTCCTCTTTGTAGTGGATGTGGCGAAACACACATCCGCCGCATTGGGCAAATTGGGGACAGTCGGGTTCGATCCTTGCGGGCGATGGGGAAAGAATCCGTTCAATCTTTCCAAAGGCATGGGTTTTGGCCACCTTGAGAATGCGTACCTCTAAAACATCGCCAACGGCAGCCATGGGGACAAACACCGCCATGCCGTTCCAGCGCCCAACGCCACTTCCCTCGGCGGTATAACCGGTGATCGTGATTTCGACAAGCTCGTTCTTTTTCATCGTATCCATTCCTGTTTGAAAAACTCCTTTATCGTAAAACGGCGCGGAGTTTCTAGCACCGCGGCCTGTGTGACTAGTTCGGGAATATCCATTATTTCTATTGTACCATAGAACCTGGAATTTTCCTATCCACGATTGAATGGCAGAGGGATTTGCGGAGGAATCTAAAGGTGGACGGCATGCTTCGAATATGCGCAGAAATATGCAGGCGCTTACACGGAAGAAGGAAATAAGTTTTGTGGGAGGAGCACCGGAAAAATAGCCAAAATCGATACTGCCCATAGGCGATACCGCTATCCAAGCCCTCCGGAAAATCCAGTTTTTTTCCATCTTTGCATGACCCAACAGAGAGATTCAAGCATCTTATTCGATTTGCGGACATAATTGCGATAAGCTCGAAAAATCGTCGAATCAAAGAAAATTCAGAATATGCTCATATAAACTCAGAATATTTACGAAATGCTTCGAAACATCTGTGGATATATTCACTAAAATTGTATGATGAAAATCTTCGTTTTGTCCAAAACAGAGATTCTAAATCAAGGAGGCGATCTTTCGTTGACAGGGGCATTTCCCACATATTATAATGGGAACCAGAAAAAGGAAACAAACGATATTCTATATTGCTTATAAGTCCCGTGACAAAGTTTGTCACGCCTTTTCAATACAACTCCTCCCCAAAAAGCGAGAACCGGGTTTAACCCGGTTTTCGCTTTTTCTATGCCTTTTTTCGAAAGGCGCGTCGAAATCCTTCACAAAATTCCCATATTTTTTTTGCCATCCCTTACTATATAAGATAGAAGGAAAAGGAGGTGCTGCACATGTCGATCCAACGCTCACGCCGGTTTGGGATCGGGATTTTTCTTTGGGTGGCGGTGCTCTTTGTAATCGCTACATGGTATTGTGCGGCGGTTTCCGGAGGGGAGGAAACCGCCCCGCCGGATCTCTCCCAAATCGAAAGCCCCTATCTGTTGGAAGATAATCGGGCGCTTTTCCCGTGCGACGACGGAAGCTATGTGGCCATCAGCACGGAAGGGACGAAACGGATGTACGTGGTCAAATTGTGGAGAACCTCTTCGGGGTGGGAGGTCCGTTTGAGCGCTTCCCTGCGCCCGGGGTTCCGCAAGGCGTTTTGTGTGGACCAAAATCTCTACTTTTTCATGGATATTACCGATGTGCTGGAGGAAGGAAGCGGCGTCGATGCGCCAGCCATCCAGATCATCCGTTACCACATGGAAGATGAACAGACACAGGCGCGGATCATCCGCAATGCGGTCTGCGACTATGACCGAACCTGCCAGGTGGAATCCGGCGGACGGATTCTGCTGGTCCATGCGCCTTTGCTAGAAGAGATCAGCGACGCCACGCCGGTCCGAGTCTATCAGTTTGATAGCGCAGATTACGTTTTATCGCCGCGGGAGGAACTGCCGCAGTTCCCGGAGGGCGGGGAGAGCTCGGAACCACCCGCCGGGAGCGAACCCTCTGAACCGGAAGCCGGTCAGACGCTCCTCTATCTGTTTGACGGGCCGATCTCCGTTTCGGAGCTGGAGGATTCCTACACGGAACACACCGGCGTCGTGCGCGTCACCGGGACGGACGGGCGCATCAAAACTTCCGGCCGTGTGGCAACCGGGGATCTCATGGAGGTGCTGATCGACGGGCAGGTGAGCGACCGCGCGGTCGCCTGTATCCCGGGTGATGTGACGGGGCGCGGGAACCCCAGTGCAGCGGACACGCAGTTCCTCTATGAATATCTTACAGTGGGATGTTACCTCAGCGATGCACAGGAAAAGGCCGGGGATCTAAACAACGACGGCGTCCTCAGTACAGGAGACCTGCTCCTTTTGAAAGAAATGGTCTGGAAAAAAGGCTAACGGATTGATATCTCTTATTTGAATGATAAATTTGGAAAAGAATCCAAATTTTCCGTTGACCTGTGCGGGGGAACATCCTATAATAAGGAAAAAATAGAAAGCATTTGGAGAGGGAAGCTTCTTCAAATGCTTTCCCAATGAAGGAGCATCTTACCATGTTGGAAAATTTGTTTATTCGCAACCTGTATGACCTCTCCCACACGGCGGCAGCGGAATATTTGGAGCAATACACATATCCTTGGGAGGCACTTGCCGGTATCGGGGCGTTTATCTGCAAGCTGGGGGAAACGCTTTCCCCAGAAGAATACGAAAAGCGGGGGGAGGATGTCTGGATTGCGAAAAGCGCCACGGTATTCCCGTCCGCTTATATCCACGGACCAGCCATCATCGGCCCTGAAACCGAGGTCCGCCAGGGGGCATTTATCCGAGGCAACGCCTTGGTGGGCGCCCACTGTGTGGTGGGCAACTCGACCGAGCTCAAAAATGTGATCCTGTTCGACAATGTGCAGGTTCCGCACTACAATTATGTGGGGGACTCCATCCTGGGCTATAAATCCCACATGGGCGCGGGCTCTATCACCTCGAATGTCAAGTCGGATAAGACGCTCGTGACGGTGCGCGTGGGCGATGAGCGCTTAGAGACCGGACGCAAAAAATTCGGCGCAATGCTCGGTGACTGCGTGGAGGTGGGGTGCAATTCCGTGTTGAATCCCGGCACGGTGATTGGACGCCACACCAATGTGTATCCGCTTTCCATGGTACGGGGATTTGTGCCTTCTAACAGCATCTACAAGCGCGCGGGCGAGATCGCAGAAAAAGTGGAATAAGCCCTGCGCCAGCGAAAACCCTTTCAAATATTTCCCAAAAAAGTTTCGATCTCTTTACATTTTTCGCCTTGACGCTCCTTCCCTTTTCGGATATGCTTAGAAGCCTACGGCCGGAGGAATGCGCCTGAAAAGAATGGGGAATTTTCAGGGAATCCCGCCGTAAAATATAGAAAGATAGGACCTTGCGCAATGGGCGCGAGGGGGGCGGTGCCCCGGTGATTTTGTAATGAGACAGAAAAGAATTGCAGCCATTCACGATATTTCCGGATTTGGGAAGTGCTCTTTAACGGTCGTGCTTCCAATCCTCTCCGCAGCGGGCATTGAGACGAGCGTGATGCCGACAGCGGTGCTCTCCACACATACAGGAGGATTGGGAAAATGTACCTATCGCGATCTGACCGAAGATATGCGGGACTATGCAGCGCATTGGAAAAGCCTGAACCTTTCGTTTGATGCGCTCTACACGGGCTTTCTCGGCTCTGCGGAGCAGATCGGCATTGTTTCAGACATTGTGGATGACTTTCGAACGAGCGATACGCTGGTGATGGTCGACCCTGTGTTGGCGGACAACGGCAAGCTGTACGCCACCTGCACGCCGGAGATGGCGCACGGGATGAAAACGCTTTGCAAAAAGGCGGATCTCATCGTCCCAAATTTGACCGAGGCGGCATTCCTCCTTGGGGAGGAATTTTATGACGGTCCCTATGACCGCGCTTACATAGAAGGGGTACTACACCGCCTGAGCGATATGGGGCCGAGGTTGGTCGTTTTGACCGGGGTCTGGTTCAGCCCGGGCCTTCTGGGGGCCGCCGGGCTCGACCGGGATACGGGCCGGCTCACCTATGCGTTTTCGCCGCGCATTGAGGGAGCTTATCACGGCACGGGCGATATTTTTGGGAGCGTCCTATTGGCCGGCCTGCTCAATGAAATGAGCCTCCGGGATGCCATGCAGCTCGCGGTGGACTTTACCTGCGGGAGTATCCGCCGGACGCGCGAGGCAGGCACGGACCGCCGCTTTGGTGTGAACTTCGAGGCGGGATTGCCGCGCTTTATGGAAGAGCTGGGATTGTTTCCGGTGAACTATCGGGTGGCGAGATAAAGGGATACAGAGGGATTGCGAAGATGTTCGCAGTCCCTCTTTTGTTTGAAGCGGTAGATTACAAAACCCTTACGATTCGGCCGTCGCGGTTTACTTTGCAATTTTTTGCTAGTATAATAAACTGTACGAAAATTTAAAGAAAAGGAGGCCGGCCCATGCTGGACAATCCTGTCATACAGAATATCTTCTCTGTGGCGCTGTATTTGCTGCGGATTGCGGTGCCGCTGCTCTCCATTGTGGTGGTCTGCCGGTGCTTTCATTCCCTGAAAGCGGGGCGGCGGCGGGAAGACCCGGTGGTGATTTTGCAGGATATGGTGACCAAGGAAATCATCCCTGTTTTGTATTGGGAGAATTCCCTTGGGCGCAGCCGAAGCTGCGACATTGTGCTGCACGACAGCACCGTCAGCCGTGACCATGCCGTTTTAATGCGCCGGGAAAGCGGTTGGATTGTGGTTGACACCAATTCCAAGGCGGGGACGCGCGTCAACGGCAAGAAGGTGGAAGACCGCGCGCAGATTTTGCCCGGCGATGTCATTACGTTGGGTTCAACATCCCTGATGCTCAAGCGGACCAGTGAAGCGAAAAACCTCAAGCCTCCGAAACGCCGCCGGGTACATGCGGCCTCCCCGTTTGGCTTGCTGTTTGTGGTGATGCTGATCCAGATCATGCTCTGTATCGAAGCGTGCTTTGCAGGCGGGCAATTCAGCTATATGCCGCTGATTCCATTGGGCGTTTTGGTTGTGATGGAGTGGGGATTTTATCTCTATTCCATGAAGGGCCTCAACCGGGTCAGCTTTGAGTTGGAAACCGTGGGATTTTTGCTCTCCGGCATCGGCATCATGTTGCTTTGCGGAAGCGGCGTGGAGGCAACCTATATCCAGCTTGGCGCCCTTTTGTTGGGCATTGTGCTGTTCTGCGTCATGATCTGGTTCATGAACGACTTGGAGCGCGTGATGCGCTGGCGGCTTGCCATTGCCATCGGCGCAATTGTGTTGTTCGCGATCAATTTAGTGTTTGCTTCTGAGAATAACGGCGCGCGAAATTGGATCTCGCTTGGGCCGGTCAGCGTGCAGCCATCGGAGTTTATTAAGATCGCCTTTGTGTTTGTCGGGGCGTCTACACTGGACCGGCTGCAAACGGCGCGGAACCTTTCCGGGTTCATCCTCTTTGGAGGCGTATGCCTCGGCGCTCTGTTTTTGATGCGCGACTTCGGCACGGCCTGCATCTTTTTTGTGACGTTCCTGATTATCGCATTCATGCGCTCCGGCAGTGTGCGCACCATCGCATTGATTTGCTCCGCCGCGGTGTTCGGCGTGTTCCTAATTTTGCGGTTCCGGCCATATGTGGCGCAGCGGTTTGCCGCGTGGCGGCACGTGTGGGAATTTGCAAACGAGGCGGGCTATCAACAGACGCGCGTCCTCACCTACACGGCCAGCGGCGGCTTTTTCGGCGTCGGATTGGGCAACGGCTATCTAAAGAGCGTGTTTGCCTCCACCAGTGACTTGGTGTTCGGCATGGTGTGCGAGGAACTGGGCCTGATTTTGGGCCTCACCATCGTGCTGGCAATTGCACTGCTGGTGTTTTACGCCCGCTCCGACGTGACGCGCAGCCGCTCGACCTTCTATTCGATCTCCGCCTGTGCAGCAGCGGGGATGATGCTGTTCCAGACCTGCCTGAACGTGTTCGGCGCAACGGACGTGCTGCCGCTGACGGGCGTGACGCTTCCCTTTGTCAGCCAGGGCGGGTCCAGCATGGTAGCGGTTTGGGGCCTGTTGGCCTTTATCAAGGCCAGCGACGAACGCACCTATGCGGTACGAAAGCGGAAATAGTGGGCCCATGATGGAGAGAAAGGCGGTGGTATGATGAAGACAACGGGAACCCGCTCCCTGATTTTGTTCCTTTTGACCGGCGGATTTCTCGTAGGGTTGGTGATCTTTCTGGCATCCCTCGTGATGGAGGGCGGGAACTGGGCCTTCCAGCCGTATAACAAGCATCTGTCCAGCGGCGGGCAGCTCTCCTATGCGGGAGAAGTGCTCGACCGGAACGGAACGGTTTTGGCCCAGAGCAAGGACGGCGAACGCCTGTATAACGACGACGAACTGGTGCGCCGGGCGACGCTCCACGCGGTAGGCGATACAATGGGGTATATTTCCACCGGCGTGCAGTATAGTTACCGTGCGGAGTTGGCGGGCTATAACATCGTTACCGGCCTGGCAACGCCCACAGGGGAAACGACGGGCAGCGACATCCAATTGACCCTGGACAGCAACCTGAGCAAGGTTACGTTGCAGGCGTTTGGAAATCAAAAGGGTGCGGCAGTTCTATACAACTACAAGACGGGCGAACTGCTCTGCATGGTGAGCTCGCCGACCTTTGACCCGGGCAACGTACCGGCAGATCTCAATACCGACACCTCCGGGAAGTACGAAGGTGTTTACCTCAACCGGGCGCTCTCTGCATCTTATACGCCCGGCTCTATTTTCAAGATCGTCACCAGTGCGGCCGCCATCGAAAATATCCCGGATCTGGATACCCGCACCTTCAACTGCCAGGGGGAGATCACGGTGAACGGCAACAAGATCACTTGCCTGAGCCGGCATGGGAATATTGGTTTCAAAGACGGCTTGGCGAAATCCTGCAACATTGTCTTTGCGGAGCTGGCGATGGAGCTGGGCAAGGAAAAGATGACGGCCGCGGCGGAAGCAATGGGCTTTAACCGCAGTTTCGACCTGGATGGGATTCCGACCAGCAAAAGCCAGTACGATGTGTCCGATGCCGAGGAAAACGAACTCGCATGGAGCGGTGTGGGACAGTATACGGATCTGACCAACCCCTACCATATGATGCTCCTGATGGGGGCGATCGCCAACGGCGGGACGCCGGTCAAGCCGTATATGATCGAAAGCATCACCACGCATTTTGGCTTAGTGACCAAGGCGGGGCACACGCAAAACGACCGCCAGCTTGTGCAGGCGGACACAGCGGCAAAGCTGAAGGAGGCCATGCGGTACAACGTCACAAGCGAATACGGGGACAATCTATTCCCGAACATGGCTGTTTGTGCAAAAACCGGCACCGCCGAGGTGGGCGGTGGCAAGGAGCCGAACGCCTGGATGGTCGGGTTCTCGAGCAATGAACAGACGCCGTACGCCTTTGCGGTGGTGGTGGAGAACGGCGCCTCCGGCATTCGGGCGGCGGGCGGCGTCGCCTCTGCGATGATGGCGGAGGCCGCAAAAATCCCGTCCGCGGGCAGCGAATAAAAGGGCCCTGGCCTTTCTTGGATAGGCCAGGGCTTTCTTGTGGCTGGAAATAAAATGAGGTGGGAAAATGATGAAAAGCTGGAAAACAAAGACGCAAATGTCGGAATCCATGGCGCTGGCGGTCTTCCTGACATTGGCCGGGGGCTTTCAGGACGCCTACTCCTACAATTGCAGGGGCAAGGTGTTTGCCAATGCACAGACAGGCAATCTGGTCCTGCTGGGGCAAAATCTGGCGATGGGAAATTGGCCGGCGGCGCTGCATTATGTGATTCCGTTGGCTGCTTTCATTTCCGGCGTTTATGTGACCGAATGGGTCCATCAGCGCTGCCGGGATTACCGGAAAATCCATTGGAGGCAGATCGTCCTGCTTGTGGAGGTGCTCCTGCTGACGGCCGTCGGGCTGATGCCGCAGTCGGTCAATATGCTGGCCAATGCCTGCCTGTCGTTTGCCTGCGCTATGCAGGTCAATAGCTTCCGGAAATTCAAGGGGCTTCCCTTTGCAACAACCATGTGCATCGGGAATATGCGCAGTGCTACGGCGATGCTCTGTAAATTCCGTGTGACAAAGGAGCCCTCGCTTTGGAAAAAGAGCCGGCAGTATTATTTTGTCATCTTCGTGTTTGCGGTCGGCGCGGCGGTTGGCGCACTGATGAGCCTGCGGTTCCAGGAGCCCGCCATTTGGGTGGCGGCGCTGTTGTTGCTGATCGGGTTTGTCCTGATGTTCATCCGGGAGGATATGGAGTCGAACCCGCAGCTTGTTCACGAGTGGGATGAGATCGGGGAGGATATCCGGCACCTGGCGCAAATCCCGCAGAAGGAGCTTGCTGGGAAAGAGGATGCATCTAAGTCAGAAAAGAATTGCTAAGGCGCTGGGGACCGGGCGCTGCTGCGGGGTATCCATCTGAAGAATCTGACTGGCCCGGCCTATAGCCGGCGCCAAACGAATGTGAGGCCGAAGGGTTGATGATTATAGGAAACATCCTTTCGTTTTTCGCCGCCCTGTTTATGGTGGCGAGCTGTGTGGTGAAGCGCAAACAGGCGGTCTTTTTCTGCCAGTTCTTGGAATGCGCGCTTTTGGCGGTGGCGTCCGTCTTTTTTGGATCGTTGGCGGGGATGACCACATTGGTGCTCAGCGCGGTGCGGAACCTGGTGGTCGCAAAAGGCCGGTATACAAAGCCGGTGATGGTGGCCTTTGTCATCCTCACCATTGTGGCGGGCCTTCTGGCCAATACGCGGGGGCTGGTCGGGCTTCTGCCGGTTTTGGCAACCGTAGAATACACCATTTGTTGCCATTATATTGAGGGAGAAATGGCGACCAAATGCAGCATCTTTGTGAACGTCCTGCTCTGGATCGTCTATTCGTTCCTGATCTGCGACTTTTCGACCGCCATCAGCGATTCCATCGTTTTAGTGGTGGATACGGTGGCCATCGTCCGTCTATGGCGAAGCGAACGTTCGGGATGCAGGCGCGAAGGCGCTGCGGAAGAACATATGTAAAAAACCGGCCCCATGCCTCGAAGAATTGCTTCGGGGTATGGGGCCGGTTCCGTATGAAGTTATGCTTCCTCTTTACATGCATCGTATAATGCAATCAGCCGCTCCAGGTGATACGAAAAGACCGGATACAGCGGGCTATCCTTTGGGATGGGCCGCTGCCCCAGCCCGTCGATGCTGGTAAGCTCGTGCAGAATCTGACGGTAGGTTGCGATCTTGCAGGAGATCTGAAAGACCTCCTCATCGTTTCCACGGAAAAATTTGATCTCCCCGATATAATGTTCCACCGCCGTGGAGAGCGCGCGGATCGTCTGATTGATCGCAAGGATGTCGATGGGGTCGCCGGTGGAGGCGAAGTCGATGGACTCCTCCACAAGGCCGCGCAGGTCGGCATAGGCGCGCTTGATCTGCGCCACATAGTTGGGCGGCATGATGATGATATTGACCAGCAGCGCAATGGCCACGCCGATCAAGACCTCCAGGCAGCGCTGCCCGGCGTAGAACCACGGGTCCGAGCCGCGGTACAGCACGACGATGGTGAAGATGATACAGGCCAGCGGCGCCCCACCGTTGAGCTTCAACACGTGGCAGAGATACAGCGTCAGGATGACGCCGATGCCGCACAGCCCCGCGTTCCCCGGCAGCGCCATGGCAAAGGCTGCGCCGATCGCCGCGCCAACGATCCGGTTCTTGCCGCCGCGGATGGAGATGTCGATGGATTTCCCCATGGAAATGACCGTGGTGGACACGGCAAAGAACGGGGTGTCCAGCATCAGCCAATAGGAAACCACCACGCAGAGGGTGGCGGCAATGCCCGTCTTGACGATGCGCAGCCCCATTCCCCCGCTGGATTTTAATAGTTTTTTGATCCGTTCCATGGCGTCCCTCATTTGTCACCCAGGACAATGCCCAAAAGTTCTGTGGGCTTTTCCAGAATGTAGACCGCGTGGTTTTCCTCCAGCTCCCGGCGGTCGCGGAAGCCCCAAAGCGCCCCGGCGGTGTCCATCCCGGCCGCCGCACCGGTCTTCATATCGGTGTTGGTATCGCCGATGTAAAGGCACTCCTTGGCAGGGACGCCGAGCTCTTCCGCGATGCGCAGTGCGCCGTCCGGCGCGGGCTTTTTTGGAATCCCTGCGCGCTGTCCATAGTAGCAGTCGAACAGCTTGTCCCCAAACATTGTTTGAATGATGGAGACCGTCCATGCATGGGGCTTATTGGAAAGGACCGCCAGGCGGATTCCCTTCGCATGGAGCTGTTGGAGCGTGTCCATCATGCCGTCGTACGGCTGAATCCGGTCCGTGGGGTCCGCGGCATAGTAGCCGTCGTATATGGTGCGCAGATGGGAAAGCTCCTCCTCGGTAAAAGCCCCCTTGACGCGTGTGAGCATCCGGCGCATCTGCGTATCCGCCCCATCCCCCACGATCTTGCGGAAGTCCTCCGGGTCGATGGTTGGATAACCGCATGCCCGGAGCGCGCGGTTTGAAAAATTGGCAATGGAATACAGTGTATTCGCCAGGGTTCCGTCCAGGTCAAAAATACATGCCCGATACAAGCAACCACCCTTTTTCTATTTGGAATGTTTCTTTATTTTACTCAATTTCAGCCGGTTTTGCAAGGCTTGGGTGGTTCCAGCGGAAGCGGTTTCCAAGAGTGGGGCGAAAATCGTGGATTTGGGAATCATCGCCTAAAAATCTTTTACTTTATGGAAAACTATGGTAAAATAAATTTGTTTCCGAAAAAATGGTCGAAGGCGGGGAGAAGTATGGGAAAAGGCAAGAAAACGCGGTATGGAATGGAAGTTCCCTTCCGAACTTTACAGCATTTGCTGCAAGAGATGGAACCGGATCTGGTGAGAAATACGTCCAAACGGTTTTGTTTTGTATTGGGCGCCGGCGCTTCCAGAGCATCCGGCATCCCCTCCGGCCAGAATTTGGTCGACCAATGGGACGAATACATACGCGAACGGGATTCCACAGAGGAATATGAAGGCTGGCAAAGGGAAATGGGTATCCGCTCAAAGCAGGATCAGTATGCGCACTACAGCGACTACTACCAGAAGCGCTTTGAGGAAGACGAAGCGGATGGCCCCACGTTTATTCGGAATGTGACGGCGCAAGCGGAACCAAGTGCGGGATATTTGGCGCTCGCCAATGTCATGACGGAGACGGCGAATAATATTGTCCTTACGACCAATTTCGATAAGCTGGTGGAGACCTCTATTTTTCGTGATACAGCCCAAATCCCGTGGGTCATCGGCACAGCCAGAGAACTCCCGTACTTAGACCTAAATGCGAATTATCCCAAAATTTTAAAAGTACACGGCGATATATTCCTCGACATGCGGAATACGACGGAAGAAATCCAAGAGCTGGATTCCGGCTGGAAAGAGCCTCTGAAGGATGTGTTGAAAACATACCATCCGGTATTCATCGGCTACGCGGGGAACGACCCCGGCCTGATGGGGTATTTGGAGAGCGTTGCGGGTCAGATCAAACAGCCCTATTGGTTGTATTATCGGGAGGATGAGCTCACCGAGCGTATTTGGAAGTTTGTGGTAAACAGCGGTGGCTGTTTTGTGGATGGCCGTATAGGGTTCGACGGGATCCTAATGCATATGTTTGATCGGTTTCATTTTCAAAAGGCCTATATGGAACAGGCAAAGGAACGGGAACAGGTCTTTCAGGCAAAGTGGCAGGAAGCAAAAGATGCGTTAACGAAACTCTTAGCGGACGAAACTGAGAGTAGAAAAGATCAGGATCTCTCGGATGACAATTCTATGCGCGAGAGCGTTGCGCAGATTATCGGACGAGAAATGCCGGAAATCTGGCTGTACAACTTGTGGAACTATCGGCCAGAAGAGCAGAAAAGACTTTTGGATGCAGCTCTGGTAAAATTTCCAAAGAGTGCGTATGTGCTGGGAAGCTATGCACTTTATTGGAAAGATCAGCACGAGATGGATGAAGCGGAGAAATATTACCTGAACGCGATTGAAGCTGACCCAAAGAACGCAAGAAATCTTGGAAATTATGCGAATTTTCTATATGAACAACGACGGTATTACGACAAGGCGGAGGAATATTACCAGCGCGCGATTGAAGCCGACCCAAAGAACGCAGATCAGCTTGGAAATTATGCGAATTTCCTATGGAAGCAACGGCAAGATTACGACAAGGCGGAGGAATATTACCAGCGCGCGATTGAAGCCAACCCAAAGGACGCAGATCATCTTGGAAATTATGCGGTTTTCTTGAAGAAGCAACGGCAAGATTACGACAAGGCGGAGGCATATTACCAGCGCGCGATTGAAGCCGACCCAAAGAACGCAGATCATCTTGGAAATTATGCGAATTTCCTATGGAAGCAACGGCAAGATTACGACAAGGCGGAGAAATATTACCAGCGCGCGATTGAAGCCGACCCGAAGGATGCAAATAATCTTGGAAATTATGCGACTTTCCTATGGAAGCAACGGCAGGATTACGACAAGGCGGAGGAATATTACCAACGTGCGATTGAAGCCGATCCGAAGCATGCCAATAATCTTGGGAATTATGCGACTTTCCTATGGAAGCACCGGCAAGATTACGACAAGGCAGAGAAATATTACCAGCGCGCGATTAAAGCCGACCCGAAGCGTGCAAATAATCTTGGAAATTATGCGAATTTCCTATGTGACCAACGACAGGATTACGACAAGGCGGAGGAATACTACCAGCGCGCGATTGAAGCTGACCCGAAACATGCAAATAATCTTGGAAATTATGCGACTTTCCTATGGAAGCACCGGCAAGATTACGACAAGGCAGAGGAATATTACCAGCGCGCGATTGAAGCCGACCCAAAGAACGCAGAGGTTTTGGAAAACTATGCCGTATTTTTATATGAACAGCGACATGACTATGACAAAACCGAAGAATATCTCCAAAAGGCTCTTGCAGTTGATCCCGACTGTATCACTAATCTAGAAAATTATGCAGAATACTTAGAAGATGTATGCCACGATGCAAAGGCGGCGCAGGAATACCGCCAGCGCGCAGAGAAACTTCGCACAGAGCAGGATAAGATCGCCCCGTCCGATGAAAATGAATAACCTCCCAGCCCGATAATTATGATTTATCCAGATTGGATCGAGGTTGGATAAAGCGGTGAAATTCCAAAAGGATCGCGGCGGACATTTCGTCTGGGTCCCGGATTCCCTCCGCACAAAAGGACTCGAAGAGGGCATTTCCCGGATGCAAGAATGCATTGCGTAGCCATGCCCCCAGAGTAAAGTGATAGAGAACCAGATCGCTCTCTGGCGTTTCCTGAAAGGCAGAAAGCGCCTGTTCCCCGAAATAGAGTTCTAAAACAGGAAAAAGTGTTTTTCCAAATATTTGCAAGGTTCGATTCATCGGAAATCACCTCAGAATCATTTTAGAGTTTATACACCTGAAAGTCAATAGTGGATATTCCACTACCGTATAATGCAAAAAAATCGTATAGGTGGGATTTTGATGCATTATACAGAACGGATTCGGGCCCTGCGCGAGGATCAGGATTTGACACAGGAGCGGATTGCAGGGATTCTTCATGTGGGGCAAAAGACCTATTCGGATTATGAGACAGGCAAAATCCGCATCCCATTGGACAGCGTGATCGTGTTGGCAAAGTTTTATAATGTGGATTTAAATTACATCTGCGGCGTCAGCGACCAAAAGCGTCCCTTCCCACGGGACTGAGCGGACGGGCGCGCTGTTTGTGAAGCAGGACAGGAGAGGATACAGATGGAATATCGTTTGGAAAGCGGGCGCCTCAGCGATTACTTGCAGGAGAGCCGGTATGTCGATTACAACCACCCAGCGATTCAGCAGGAGGCCGGCCTCCTGTTTGCCGGATGCACCAACGACCTGGAAAAGATTCTCGCGGCGTTCACCTTTGTGCGCGATGAAATCCCCCATTCCGGGGATATCCACAGCAGCCGCGTCACCCACACGGCCTCCGAAGCCCTGCGCTTCCGGGAAGGAATCTGCTATGCAAAGTCCATGTTGCTTGCGGCCCTGCTGCGTAGCGCGGGAATCCCGGTGGGGTTTTGCTATCAGCGGCTGGCGCGGCACCGTCCGGAGGGTGGCTACTGCATCCATGCGTTGAACGCGGTCTACATCGCGCAACAGGATCATTGGACCCGCGTCGATGCGCGCGGCAATACCGGACGAAAAAATGCACAGTTTTTCCCCGACGACCCTTGCCGGGAACAGGTCGCCGTTCCTGTACACCCCGAGCAGGGAGAGATCGACTATCCCACCATCTATGTGGAACCGCTGAAATGCACCACGGATGTGTTGGAACAAAACGACGATTGCCGGGAGATGTTGGCAAAGCATCTTCCCTCCCGCCTCTGAGATGGGAGCGGTACAAAAACGGCTGCTCTTTGTCAACGGCACCATGGGCGCCGGGAAAAGCGCTACCTGTGCAGAGCTTTTAAAGCAAATGCAGCCGGCCGTTTTTCTGGACGGCGATTGGTGCTGGAATATGCAGCCATTTCTTGTCAATGAGGAGACAAAGGCCATGGTGACCGGCAACATTGTCTATCTGCTCCGGAATTTCCTGCGGTGTTCCGCCTATGAAACGGTCATCTTTGGTTGGGTCATGCACCAGCGGGAAATCATAGACGGGTTGCTCGAGCAATTACAGGATCTGGATTTTCGTTTCTATCTGTTTACATTGACCCTTTCGGAAGGGGCTTTGCGCGCCCGGCTGGAAGACGACATTGCAAATGGGGTGCGCTCTGCGGATGTGATCGAACGCAGTGTCGCGCGCTTGCCCTTCTATGATACAATGGATTCGATCAAAATCGACGTGAGCTCCATCCGCCCGGAAGAGGCGGCGCAACGAATATGCGGGGAAATCGAAAGAAGGGAAGAACCATGATTTTTGAGACGGAACGGCTTTATCTGCGGAAACTGAACCAGGGAGATTTTTTTAACTTGTGCACCATTTTACAGGATGAAACCGCCATGTATGCGTATGAGCACGCGTTCAGCGGCGAAGAGGTGCAGGAATGGCTGGACCGGCAGATCACGCGCTATCAAACGGACGGCTTTGGCCTGTGGGCCGTGCTGCTGAAAGGGACCAATACCTTTATAGGGCAAGCGGGCCTTACCATGCAGGATGCGGGCAACGGCAGGCGCGTGGTGGAAATCGGCTATCTCTTCCGCCAGGACTATTGGCACAATGGATATGCGACGGAGGCCGCACAGGGCTGTAAACGGTATGCGTTTGAGACGCTTGGCGTGCCGGAGGTGTATTCCATCATCCGGGACAACAATTATGCTTCCCAACGCGTGGCAAGGCGCAACGGGATGCAGCCCGCCGGGACGATGGCCAAACACTACCATGGGGTGGACATGCCCCACATCCTCTACTGTGTGAAAAATCACCGCATCCAGCGTATGCAGCCGGAACAGTTGGACGCTTGCATGGACATTTGGCTCCATAGCAATTTACAGGCGCACGCCTTTATCCCGGCATCCTATTGGAGAGGGGCGGCCAGCTCTGTGCGCGAGGCGCTGCCCTGCTCGGAGATCTGGGTCGATTTGGAAGGGGATACCGTGCGCGGATTTATCGGACTACAGGAGGATTACATAGCGGGACTCTTTGTGGCCCCCGCCTTCCGGGATAAGGGTGTGGGAGGCGGATTGCTCGTCTTCAGCCAAAAGAAACATCGCGCTTTAACCCTTGAGGTCTATGAAAGGAACGGGCGTGCGGTGCGTTTTTACCAGAAGCACGGGTTCCATCTGGTCGAGCAGCATATAGACGATGCAACCGGCGAAACCGCATACCGGATGCTTTGGCAAAAAGACAGCCGCATAGAAGCGGTGGACAACATCATGTTTCGGCCGGAAAGATAAGATTCGTATTCAATAAAGGGCGTATGGTTTCAATATACCGTACGCCCTTTTGCCATCTGTAAGGGAAATGCAAAAATGGGACTGGCTTTTCTACAAGCCGCCCCTTATAATGAAGACAAGTAGAAAAAGACGTTATGGAACGGAGAGAATACACTATGGAGAATCAGGAACAGCAAAGACGGCGGGAGACTCATGCACCGGAGCGCAATCCCAACCCGTGCCCACTGTATCGGAAATGCGGCGGCTGTCAGCTGCAAAATATGTCTTACCCACGCCAGCTCCACTGGAAACAGGAACTGGTGGAACGGCTGCTGGGACGGTTCCATCGGGTGAACCCAATTATCGGCATGGAGCATCCCTACCACTATCGCAACAAGGTACAGGCTGCCTTTGCCCTGGATCGAAGAAAGCAGATTGTCTCCGGGGTCTATCAAGCAAGCACGCACCGGGTGGTCCCTGTGGAAAGCTGTATGATTGAGGACGAGACGGCGGACCGCATTGTCGGGACCATCCGAAAGCTGATGAAGGATTTCAAAATGGAACCCTACAACGAGGACACAGGGCGCGGACTAGTGCGCCATGTGCTGGTCAAACGTGGGTTTGTCAGCGGACAGGTGATGGTCGTGATGGTGACCGTCTCCCCGATTCTCCCCGCAAAAAACAACTTTGTGAAAGCCCTGCGCAAGGCGCATCCAGAGATCACGACAATCTTGCAGAACGTCAATAACCGCGCCACCAGCATGGTACTGGGGGAATCGGAGAAGGTGCTTTACGGCCCTGGTTATATCGAAGAGTCCCTCTGCGGCTGTGTGTTTCGCATATCCGCCAAGTCGTTTTATCAAATCAATCCGGTACAGACCGAGGTCCTCTATAATAAAGCGATTGAACTCGCCGGATTTACCGGAAAAGAAACGGTGGTGGACGCCTATTGCGGCACGGGGACCATTGGGCTGATTGCCGCAAAACGCGGCGCGGGACATGTGACCGGCGTGGAGCTCAACCGGGATGCTGTCCGTGATGCCATTTCCAATGCCAAGCGCAATGGAATCAAGAACGTGTATTTTTACAATGCGGACGCCGGGGAATTCCTCTCCGCAATGGCCGACGAGGGGGAAACCGTCGACGTGGTGCTCATGGACCCGCCCCGCGCAGGCAGCGATGAGCGGTTCTTAACTTCTTTGGCGGGGTTAGCGCCCAAGAAGATTGTTTACATCTCCTGCAACCCAGAGACGCTTCAGCGCGACCTGCAATTCCTAGTGCGTGCGGGATACCATGTGCAGGAGATTCAGCCAGTGGACATGTTCCCACACACAAATCATGTGGAGACAGTCTGCCTTTTGTCCAAACTTTAAATAAACCCAATATTTTATTTCTGAGCATTTATACAGTATTTAATAGTGGATTTATTAAAAATAAGTTAAGAATATTTCGATGAGCTACCAGATGATTGCCGCATAGTATGGTCGCTCAGTTCATTCCCCTGTTAAAACTTAACTCTTGTGTGCGATAATAAGTCCCCCGTCCTGGGAATTTTCCCAGGACGGGGGACTTATGGTTTACAGGAAAGAACTCTTTCCTGTTATTTCGTTTTTGTTCTTACGCAATCGTCACTGCACAATGCTTCACTGCATTCTGGCCCGGCAGGGTGGTATAAACGCCCGTGCTCTGGCCCGGCGTGCCGGTCGCATAGACTCTGTAGTAGTAGT
>OLNP01000827.1_pt1 | contig 29169 bp, 20 predicted proteins | sample 1671951 | NCBI WGS metagenome assembly OLNP01 (sample SAMEA3136629, study PRJEB25190) | human gut metagenome | biome: human gut; feature: human-associated habitat; material: faeces | place: Austria | collected 2013
TACGCCGCGCTATGGCGAGGTCGACGGCGTGAACGCCGTGGCCGTGCGCTGCGCCGACGGCTCGCTCGCCGTGTTTGCGGTGAACCGTTCGCTCGAGGCGACCGCCGAGTTCGAGATCAGGCTGCAGGACGGCGCGCAGCCGGCATCCGTCGAGGCGCAGACGCTGCACGACGACGATCTGTTCGCCGCGAATACGCTCTACGACCAGAACCGTGTGACCCCGCACGCCAACGGGTCGGCCATGTACGATGCCGAGTCCGGCGTGGTCCGCGTCTCCCTGCCGCCGGTGAGTTGGACCGCCCTGCACATCAAGTGACGCGATGGGCCGCGCGGTCCGTTCCGGAGAAGGACGGATCGCACGGCCCTTGCTTCCCGGGCCGGGCGGAAGGGACCGGACCGGCCGGGGAAAACGCGTTATGCTGGAATCAGACGGGCGTTCCGCCTGAACCGTGCGGAACATGCCCGATGGTGCGACGAGAGGGGTGCTGTGGCGAAACGGGTGACCATCACCGACGTGGCGCGCGAGACGGGCGTCTCCATCAAAACGGTGTCGAATGTGCTGAACAACACCGGCAGTATGCGCCCGGAGACGCGCCAGCGTGTCCAGGATGCCATCGAACGCCTCGGATACCGCGTTAACGTGTCCGCCCGCGCCATGAAAACCGGCGGCACGAAGCTCATCGGACTGGCCATCACCGATTTCTGCCAGCCGTTCATGCCCTATCTCGCCGACAGCATCGTGGCGGCGGCACGTTCCCGCGGGTACGCGGTGATCACCGATACCTACAACAGCGCCGGCGGCTTGGCGCAGGCGATCCCGGAGACGAAGAAGCTGGCCGCGGACGGCTGGATTTTCTTCATGGGCTCGCCGATCACGGATCGCACGATACTGCACCAGCCGTATCCGTTGGTGATTGTGGGCGATTACGATACGCAGGGACTGGCCGATTGGGTCACGATGCCGAACGTGGAGGCCGTACGCACCGCGGTGGGGGCGCTGCTGGATTCGGGATGCCGTAGGATCGCGTTGATCGGCGGCACCGCGGAGAACGCATGCCCGGATGCCGACCGCGAGTCGCGGCCCGAAACCACCAGCACGATGCGTACCCGCGGCTATGTGTTGGCCCATGAGGAGCGTGGCCTGCAGGTCGATTGGCGGCTGGTCCGTAACGCGGATTGGGTGCAGTCCGGCGGCCGCGATGCGGTGGCGGGGCTGTTGGACGATCCGGATGCGCCGCGTCCGGATGCGGTCATGTGCCTGAACGACGCGCTCGCCATCGGGGTGATTCATGAGCTGCAGCGGCGCGGCGTGCGCGTGCCGCAGGATATGCAGGTCATTGGGTTCGACAACGTGCCGGATGCCGAGTACTGCATGCCCGGATTGACGACGATCGACCCGCATGTGGATGATTACGCGCGACATGCCGTGGATATGCTGATCGCGCGCATCGAGGGGTCGGCGGATCCGTTCCGCACGTATGTGACCTCCTACGATCTGGTGCGTCGTGCCTCGACGTGTTGACGGCCCGGCGTTCGCCTGGACATGGGTCTGTGACGGGCTGCTGTCGCCTCTCCCGTGGCGTATTCCGGGAGAGGCGACATGCGGGCTAGGATCGGAGCAGCACCTCCGTCAGCGCTTGACGGACGGCGCTCGGCATATGCGAATCGGAGCAATCTTCCATGTCCGGCCCGCTGACGTGCTCGAGTGAATCCATCGTGGCCAATGCGTCGATGCCGTTCTCCGCTATGGCGGCATAAGCCTGTTCCTTGGTCAGATATCGCATTTCGGCATGCCGAAGGATGTCGAAGACGTCTTCCATGCGGGGATCGGGGGCCATCGTCGTGTCGCCGATGGTGACACGTATCTCGCTGCGGGTGGATACGTCGGCGACCGTTACCTGCAATCTGAGGGTTTCGGCATCATACCGGCGATCCGAATCGACGGATGCGCCGTCGGCCTGTACGGATATGTCGCTGTCGGTAATGCCTCGGAACAGGAAATCCCATGTTCTCCGGGCCGGCAGAGCGTGAACGTCTCCCTGGGCTGGCGATACCGTGAGTGCGGATGTGGCGCCGTCCTTGCGCCATCGATAGGTGATCGCGGTGGTCGCCGGGGTGATCTGCCGAGAGTAATGTCCCGAATCCTCCATCAGCGTGAAGTCGCCGTCCGCTCCGGGGAAGACGATGATCTCCAGATGCTGCGGGTTGTCGACGGAGTTGATGGAATCCCCCTCGGACAGGGGCTGCATCGGCACGATGCCGCCGGCCTTCGCGAACACGGGAATTCCGTCGAGCGGACGCCAGACGGTCATGCGCCGTCCGTTGGGCGAAGACGCGCTATACCGGCGCCCGGTGAAGAAGTCGAACCAGTCGCCCTGCGGCAGCCATACGTCGGCCTTGCCCCGTCGGGAGGATTTATCCATCGGTTCCGTGATGGGCGCGGCCAGCAGTTCGGTGCCGAACATGTATTCGTTGGGAACGTGGTATGCGGCGTCGATGTCGGGCGATCCCCAATACATGGGCTCCACCAGGGGAAGGCCTGTCCGGGATGCGCGCCAGTTCATGGTGTGGAGGTACGGAATCATGCGATGGCGCAGGCGGAGCGCATCGTCCATGATCGCACGGAGGGGGTGCGGATGTTTTTTTGGACGGTCAGGCGGCCAGTCCAAGACTTCTGCGGTATTGCACGGGGCTCATCCAGTCCAGTGACTTCTTGATCCTGGTTTCATTGTAGTGGGTCAGGTAGGCGGCCAGGCGTTCGCGGAACTCCTCGTAGCCCACGCCCCTCCAGTCCCGCCCGTAGAATAACTCGTTCTTGAGCCTGCCGAAGAACCCCTCGGCGGCCGCGTTGTCCGGGCTGCATCCCTTGGCGCTCATCGACCGGATCAGCCCGTGCTCCTCGCAGATGCGGATCCATTCGTCCCACCGGTAGTGGCAGCCGCGGTCGGAATGGATGATTGGATGTTCCCCGTCCCTGAGCGTGGCGACCGCGTCAAGGAGCATCCGGTTCGCCATGTCGGCGTTCGGGGAGCGCGACAAGGTCCAGGAGACCACCATCCCGTCGAAGCAGTCGACCACCGGGGAAAGCCAGCACTTGTACCCGTCCATGGTGAACTGGGTGACGTCCGTGACCCACAGCATGTTCGGCGCGTCGGCGTGGAAGTCCCGCTCCACGAGGTTCGCCGGGGCCTCGCCGATCTCGCCGGCGTAGGAGCTCCACCGCTTCGGCCGCTTCAGGTACACGGGCCGCATGGCCCCCTCGCGCATGATCCGCCTGACGACCTTCTCCGAGACGACGATCGGGTCGGACTCGTCAAGGCGCAGCATGCGGTGGATGGTCCGGTATCCCCATGCGCGCCCACCCTGCTCGAACAGGCCGGCGACGCGGGCCCGCAGCACGGCGTACCTGTCGCCCGCGGCGATCGCGCCGCGCTCGTAATAGTAGGTGCTGCGTTTCAGCCCCACGGCCTTCAGACAGGCCGCCAGGCCGAATTCACCCCTGATCGCGTCGACGACCCGCGTCCTCTCCCTGTTCGTCAGCATGGACGGGTCGAGGCGCGGGTCGTCGGCTTTTAAAACATCGATCGTCTCCCGCATCACCGCGTTCTCCAGCCGCAGGACCTCCACCTGCCGGCGCAGCTCCTCCACGTCATCGCCGGCCGCGGGCATCGGTTCGGCCGGCATCGGCGCGTTTCTCCTGTCCATCAGTCCCAGTATCCCCTCGCTCCGGTAGCGGCGCATCCACTGGTACACGCTCGTCGGCGTGCAACCCGCGTCGCGCGCCACGCGGGCGAGGGGCTCGCCCTCGAGCGCGCGTCTGGCCGCATTCGTCTTGCATTCCAGCGTATACGAACGCCTGCACGCGCCCGTGATCTCGTCGGCCTCCGCGTCCAGCATCGCGTTCAACAGCTGTTCGACCTTCTCCGACACCAACCGGTCCAGCTTCGTCTCGAGCATGTTCTCGTCGACCTGTAGAATCTGATTCGGCATGGTTCCGTCGCCTTCCTAAATAGGTTGATTTGGTTTGGCGACTGAAATCGTACCCGGACGACGGACCATGTCTCTCAACTCAAGCCTCAACCAAAATGCGCAACAAACCGGGCGTTATCAATCGGACACATTGGAGTCGGACAGGCTAAGCTGCATAGAACACCGCATCTAATCGGTTCGACACGCGCATTTCACTGCGCGACTGGACATTGACGTCCCTTTCGAGGTAATATCGAACCGGTTCGATACATACGTGAGTATGCAAATACGTAAACAACAAACAGGCAGATGCGCACGCAAATTGCACCCGCGCCCATGAGCCAAGGGAGGTCCCATGAAAAACAAAGTGCAACTCATCACATACGCCGATCGTCTCGGCGATGGCACTCTTAGCTCGATGACCGACATCCTGCGCACCCGCTTCGACGGCGTGTATGACGGCGTGCATATCCTGCCGTTCTTCACTCCGTTCGATGGTGCGGATGCAGGCTTCGACCCGATCGACCATACCAAAGTCGACGAACGTCTCGGCAGCTGGGACGACGTCGCCGAACTCTCCAAGACCCACAACATCATGGTCGACGCCATCGTCAACCACATGAGTTGGGAATCCAAGCAGTTCCAAGATGTGCTTGAAAAAGGTGAGGAATCCGAGTATTACCCGATGTTTCTGACCATGAGCTCCGTGTTCCCGAACGGCGCCACCGAAGAAGACCTGGCCGGCATCTACCGCCCGCGCCCGGGCCTGCCGTTCACCCACTACAACCTCGGCGGCAAGACCCGTTTGGTATGGGTGAGCTTCACCCCGCAGCAGGTGGACATCGACACTGATTCCGCCAAGGGTTGGGAATACCTGATGTCGATCTTCGATCAGATGGCCGCCAGCCACGTGCGCTACATCCGTCTCGACGCCGTGGGCTACGGCGCCAAGGAAGCCGGCACCAGCTGCTTCATGACCCCCAAGACCTTTAAGCTCATCTCCCGTCTGCGCGAGGAGGGCGTCAAGCGCGGCCTTGAAATCCTCATCGAGGTTCACAGCTACTACAAGAAGCAGGTGGAAATCGCCTCCAAGGTGGACCGCGTCTACGATTTCGCCCTGCCGCCGCTGCTTCTGCACTCGCTGTTCACCGGTCACGTCGAACCCGTGGCCCACTGGACCGAGATCCGCCCGAACAACGCCGTCACCGTGCTCGATACGCACGATGGCATCGGCGTGATCGACATCGGCTCCGACCAGCTCGACCGCTCCCTCAAGGGCCTCGTGCCCGACGAGGACGTCGACAACCTGGTCAACACCATCCATGCCAACACCCACGGCGAATCCCAGGCCGCCACCGGTGCCGCCGCCAGCAACCTCGACCTCTACCAGGTCAACTCCACGTACTACTCGGCCCTCGGCTGCAACGACCAGCACTACTTGGCCGCCCGCGCCGTGCAGTTCTTCCTGCCGGGCGTGCCGCAGGTCTACTACGTGGGCGCGCTCGCCGGCCGCAACGACATGGAACTGCTGCGCCGCACCAACAACGGCCGCGACATCAACCGCCACTACTACTCCACCGCCGAAATCGATGAAAACCTCGAACGCCCGGTGGTCAAGGCCCTGAACGCCCTGGCCAAGTTCCGCAACGAACTGCCTGCATTCGATGGCGAGTTCAGCTACGAGGTCGATGGCGACACGTCCATCACCTTCCGCTGGACCGCCGCCGACGGCACGTCCACGGCCGCCCTCACCTTCGAGCCCGGACGCGGCCTCGGCACAGACAACGCCACCCCGGTTGCCAGCCTTGCCTGGAGCGATGCCGCCGGCGACCACGAAACCCGCGATCTGCTCGCCAACCCGCCGATTGCCGATATCGACTAACCGTTGGCCCATAAACGCCACTCCGCTGTGCGCGCTCCAAGTAGTGCGCCCGGCGTAAGCTGGGTTCATGGAGAGCAAACCGCCCGCAGTGCACTGAAGCCAGTGCGCCCGGGCGGTTTTGCGTATGCGGGGTTGAAGGTCATGCTCCTGCGGGCGCGGCCCAAGCATCCCGCCGGAATCGACGAGACGAGCAGCAGAACAGAGAAAGAGCAGCATCATGTTGGAACCGTATGTGCGTCCGGGTATTGATGATCGCCCGGATTTGGACAAGGTCCTAAGTCCCGAAGACAAAGCCGCCGTGGCCAGACTGGCCATCAAGAATCGCCGCCGCCCGCCCGAAGCCTCTGCGGACCAGCCTGAGGCCCAGGCTGTGCGATTGGCTTCCGCCGGTTCTTCGGCAGCCGCTGCTGCAGCCGCCAGTGTGGACACTCCCGCGCCGGATATGTCGTCCGCCTACCTCGACATGCGCGATCCCATGGTCGCCGTCAATGGCCAACGCCCTACCGCAGGTCAGGTCTCCCGACTCAACTGGGGTTTCTTCGCTGCTTCAATTCTGGTCGGCGCACCTTGGGTGGCGTTGAACACCATTGCCATGCCCAACGCGATTGCGCGTACGTTCGGCTATGACACTGCTGTTGCCGGTCATATCGCCATCAATCCGGCCACTGGCCGCCCGTTGCCCGTCGCCACCGAATTGGCGATGCCCCTGGCCGTGTTGGTGATTGTCGGCGTAGTGGCCTCCATGTTTGCGATGCCGCTGATTTCAGTGTTGTCCGACCGCACACGCACGCCATTGGGCCGTCGTACCCCGTGGATGGTTGGCGGAGGTCTGCTGTGCGCGCTGATCACGCTGATTCTGGGGCAGAATATCGGCATCATTGTGCTTTGTATTTTCTGGGTGTTCCTACAGTTCGCCTATGCGATGCTTTCCGTGCCGTTGACCAGCGCCATCAGCGAACGGGTGCCCGACAAGTTCCGCCCTCGCATCGAACGCTGGCATGGCATCGGTGTGATGCTCGGCCAAGCGCTTGGCGTGTGCATGGGTGCGCTTGGTGTGATGTTCAATTCGTTTGCGCCGTTTAGTTACACCGCCGTGCTATTTGCAGTGTCCGGTATTGCCACCGTATTGATTCTGCCCAAGGAGCCTTCTAGCGCTGAGCAGCCGAACCAGCTTTTTGACCGCAGTCAGGTACTTGACCAATTGCGCCCGCCGGCCCACGCTCCCGAGTTCTCCCGGGTGTTCGCCGCCCGTACGTGCATGATGGCCGGTGTTGGGCTGACCGGTGTGTTTCTGTGGTATCTCGTACGTTTCTGGGTTTATGGCAAGGCCGTGGTACTTACGTCCGCGCCGCTGACCATTCCGGCCGGATTCCTCATTGCCGGTATGGCTGTGGCCACATTGATCGGTGCCGCGCTCGCCTCCTGGGCCGCCGGGCCGATTTCCGAGCGAATCGAGGAAAAGAACATTCCCGTGGCCCGTGTGGTGGCCGGTGCCTGCCTGCTGTATGCCGCTGGTTTGGCGCTCGCATGGGGCCTTGGCGTCTGGTCCACCGGCACTGCCCGTGAAAACGGCATGCTGCTGTTTGCGTTGATTTCCGGATTCGCCTTTGGCGTCTATGATTCGCTCGGACTTGAACTGGTGATGGACTCTTTGCCCGACCCGCGCCGAGCCGGCCACGACCTCGGCATTTATGCGCTCGCCAACTCGGCCGGTCTGGCGCTCGCCGCCATCATCGGCGCGCTACTGGTGAACGTCTTCGAGCATAGCTTCGGCTATTACCTGCTCTTCCCGTCCGCCATCGTCATGGTGCTGCTGGCCGGAATCGTCACCCTCACCACCAAATCTGCCGAATAATAAACCGGTTCGAGTACACTGGTCAGCAGTGATCCAGTCCAGTACTCGCAGGGGAGCAAAACCATGGTCGGCATGCGCGACGTAGCCAAAGCGGCAGGGGTGTCCTTAAGCACCGTTTCGTTGGTGGTCAACAACACCGGCTACGTCTCGGCCGATATGCGTGCCAAAGTCGAGTCCGCGATGCGCCAGCTCAACTACATTCCCAACGAGCTGGCCCGCAACCTCTACCGAAACCGCACCAACACCATCGGCGTGATCATGCCGACCATCGCCCACCCGTTCTTCTCCACACTCACCGCGCATCTGCAGCGCGAGTTCGCCGCGCGCGACCTCAAAACCCTGCTCTGCTCCACCGCCGATACAGACAAGGGCGAGAGCGAGTACATCGACATGCTCCAGCGGCACATGATGGACGGCATCATCATGGCGGCCCACACCGAGCATCCGGCCGACTACTGGACCTCCATCCATCGGCCAATTGTCGCTTTCGACCGCACGCTCGGTGAGGGTGTGCCGGTCGTCCGGTCTGATCATGAACAGGGAGGCCGTCTGATTGCTCGCCAGCTCATCGATTCCGGAGCGCGCCACGTGGTGCTCGTCGGCGGCCCGCGCTCCCAGTTCGCTGCGGCCACCACGTTCCCCACGATTCGCTACCATCTCACCGTCGAGCGTCTGCTGGCCGATGCGGGCATTGCCTGCGATTACGTGGAAGCCGGCGCCGTGGCCGACATCGCCGCCCACGAAGCCACCGCATGCGCCATTTTCGAACAGTATCCTGATGTCGACGCCATCGTCGGCTCCGATGTGGTGGCATCCGTGGCATTGCAGGAAGCCTCACGACGGGGTATCGAGGTGCCTGCTGATCTGCAAGTCATCGCCTATGACGGCACTCTCATGGCCGAAACCGCCGGCAAACGCCTGACCGCGATTCGACAGGACTTCCCGGCCATCGCCGCCGCGCTCGCCGTCCGCATGGACTCACAGATCGCCGCCGACGGTGGCCCCGCCTCTCCGTCCAAGAACGATAGCGCTTCGGACGTTGACACCCAACCCACTCCCGAAGAAGTCATCCCCGTAGCCCTCATCCCCGGCGAAACCACCCGGTGACTCCTATCTTGGCTCCCCTCTCTGAGGCTGAGCTGTGAAGCAAACAGTCCGGTGGACTGTTTGTAGGCGAAGGCGAGCCGGGAGGCGAGCAGGCAGACTGCGGGCGGTAGCCCGTCTGTAATTGCGGCCGAGCTGGCGGCGTAGGCGACTGAGGGGAGCCGAGTCACGGCCGCCCACAGTCACCCATCTCACATGACTCCTACGTCACAATGTCCACAATGTGAACCCTTGCTGGATTGGCAAGACAGCCAAACCTATGTTTACATTCCAGTTCAGGTCGAACGGCCTGAGGAAATACCGAAAGGAGGCCACGCGATGACTGGATTCAATGCTTCTGCGTTTGTATCCGCACGAATTATTAGCCCGTCTTCGCTGGCGGACTAATTCGGCACTGATGCTTGAAGCCCCGTCAACGAAGGCAGGGCCAATCAAGCTGACACAATCGGCACGGCCCTGCATGATGCGGGGCTTTTTTTGTTGCGCTCACAAGGCTTACGGCAGAATCCCGCAGACGGAAACGGTAGCGGACAGTACACGGCAACAACACAGCGACAGAACAACAACCTCCCTGTGGGGCGAAATAATCGCCCGCCGATGAGAGTGAACGAGAGCAAAACAGGAGTAACAATGACTGCAGCAGTCGAAGAGACTGGCTTAGGGCAGGCGGCAGGTAAAGCCGCTACCTTGGTACGCGATTCGGTCAAGACCGTGATCGCCGCGTCGATGGTCGGTACCGCCATCGAATTCTATGACTTCTACGCCTACGGCACCGCCGCGGCAAACTACTTCCCGCACATCTTCTTCTCCGCGAAGGACAACCCCACCGTCGCACTGCTGATGAGCTTGCTGACCTTCGCCGTCGCCTTCATCGCCCGCCCGCTGGGCTCGCTGATCTTCGGCCACTTCGGCGATCGCATGGGCCGCAAGACCACGCTGGTCGTCAGCCTGATGACCATGGGTGTCGGCACCTTCCTGATTGGCTGCCTGCCCACCTACGATCAGGTCGGCGTTGGTGCAGTCGCCATCCTCTGCCTGCTGCGTTTCATCCAGGGCATCGGCCTGGGCGGCGAATGGTCCGGCGCGGCACTGGTCGCCACCGAGAACGCGCCTGAAGACAAGCGCGCACTGTACGGCTCCTTCCCGGAGCTTGGCGCCCCGATCGGCTTCTTCCTGTCCAACGGCACCTACTTCGTGCTCGAATCCTTCAACAATCAGGACGCGATGCTGGCTTGGGGCTGGCGTGTGCCGTTCCTGCTGTCCGCCATCCTGGTGATCGTCGGCCTCGTGGTCCGCGTTCACATGGAGGAGACCCCGATCTTCCGTATGGCTCAGGAGCAGAAGAAGGTTGTCAAGTCCCCGCTGACCGAGGTCTTCCGCAAGTCTTGGCGTCAGGTGCTGCAGGCCACCTTCCTCGTGGCTGTGACCTACACGCTGTTCTACACGCTCGCCACTTGGTCCCTCGCTTGGGGCACCAAGGAGCAGGGCGAAGGCGGCGGCAACCTTGGCTTCACCAACCAGGAATACCTGCTCATGCTCATGATCTCCATCTGCGTGTTCGCCCTGTTCATCGTGCTGTCCTGCCTGTACGCGGACAAGATCGGCCGCCGTCGCGTGCTGACCTTCTCCTCCTGCGCGCTCGTCGTGTTCGCCGTGCTCTTCCCGTTCCTGCTGGACGGTGGTCTGGTCGGCCAGAAGAACTTCTTCGCCAACATGGTGTTCCTGTGCGTCGGCTTTGCCCTGATGGGCATCGCCTTCGGCCCGATCGGCGCCTTCCTGCCTGAGCTGTTCGACGCCAACGTGCGTTACTCCGGCTCCGGCATCGGCTACAACCTGGCCGCCATCGTCGGCGCGGCTTTCGTGCCGACCATCGCCACTTGGCTGAGCTCCCACTGGGGCGTCCACTCCGTGGGCCTCTACCTTGCCGTGATGGCCGTGTGCTGCCTCGTCTCCGTGCTCACCTGCAAGGAGACTAAGGACGTTGACTTTACCAAGTGACGATGTTCACAACGTGAAAACCCCTAATTCCACTAAGTGAACCCCTACAGGGCTTTTCCGATGCGACGGGACTAAACCTGCATATCGGAAAAGCCCACAAGGAAAGCCACAACAGAATATCGCTCAGCGAAACCCCGCAGAACGTAAGAAAAATTCAACCCCATAAATAAACAAATAAATAAAAGGAGCGCCAAAAATGGCAGCAACTATCTGGTACGAGAAGGACGCCGATCTGTCCGTGTTCGATGGCAAGAAGGTGGCTATCCTGGGCTACGGTTCTCAGGGTCACGCCCACGCGCTGAACCTGCGTGACTCCGGTGTCGACGTGGTCGTCGGCCTGCGTCCTACCTCCAAGTCCGTGGAGTTCGCCAAGGAGCAGGGCCTTGAGGTCAAACCGGTTGGTGAGGCCGTCGCTGAGGCTGACGTTGTGATGATTCTTCTGCCTGACCAGTACCAGGCAGCCGTCTACAAGAAGGACGTTGAGCCGAACCTGAAGCCGGGCGCTGCCCTGGCCTTCGCCCACGGCTTCAACATCCACTACGGTTACATCAAGCCGTCTGAGGATCACCCGGTGTTCATGGTTGCCCCGAAGGGCCCGGGCCACATCGTTCGTCGTGAGTACGCCGCTGGCCGTGGTGTCCCGGTCGTCGTTGCTGTTGAGCAGGACCCGGACGGCAAGACCTGGCCGCTGTGCCTGGCTTACGCCAAGGCTCTGGGCGCTCTGCGTGCAGGCGCCATCAAGACCACCTTCACCGAGGAGACCGAGACCGATCTGTTCGGTGAGCAGGACGTCCTCATGGGCGGCATCAACCACCTGTGCGACCTCGGCTTCGACGTGCTGACCGAGGCTGGCTACCAGCCGGAAATCGCCTACTTCGAGGTGTTCCACGAGCTGAAGATGCTGGTCGACCTCGCTAACGAGGGTGGTCTGAACAAGGCTCGTTGGTCCTGCTCTGACACCGCTCAGTACGGCGACTACACCTCCACCGTCATCACCGAGGAGACCAAGAAGCGCATGCAGTATCAGCTCAAGCGCATTCAGGATGGCTCCTTCGCCAAGGAGTTCATGGATGACCAGGCTGCTGGCGCCCCGAAGTTCAAGAAGCTGCAGGAAGAGTACTCTCACCCGCACCTCGAGACCGTTGGCCCGAAGCTGCGCGCCATGTTCTCCTGGAACAACGCCGAGGCCAAGGACAAGGACGAGGCTGAGTCCTTCAACGGCAAGATCGCTCGTACCCAGGTTCAGTGATTGCCGCCCCTGAAGGGGATTTAAGCTAGCAAACCGCCGTTCCCGCCCATACGGGAGCGGCGGTTTTGTGTTGTTGCGCGCAGCGAATCATTCTCAATAACAACTATGCGCTGATTTCTTGCAGGCAAACGAACACCGAATATGCAAGATCGTTGATATCTCAGCCTTTCCCCATATGTGGGATTGTGCGATTCTGTTCAAAAGGGTGCAGAGTTGTTATCGAGAATCGTTCTCTGCACACGGCTGTCCATACTCCAATAGTGACCTAGCTCACGTTGTGGACTCCAGCGGGGCTGCGACGGCGTTCTCGGTAGGATTGAACTCGGTTTGAAGGACACAATCCTCGCAAAACAGGACTTATCTGCACACCGTAGATACCCCCGGCGCCCAGCGGCGCCACAACCCACTACTGAAAAGGAGTGCCAATAATGGCAGCACAGATCTGGTATGAGAACGACGGTGATCTCTCTGTTCTCGAAGGCAAGAAGGTCGCAATCATCGGCTACGGCTCCCAGGGCCACGCCCACGCGCTGAACCTTCGCGATTCCGGTGTCGACGTGGTCGTCGGCCTGCGTCCGACCTCCAAGTCGGTCGACTTCGCCAAGGAGCAGGGCCTCGAGGTCAAGTCCGTGGCCGAGGCTTCCGCCGAGGCCGACGTGATCATGATTCTGGCCCCCGACCAGTACCAGCGCACCATCTGGGCCAACGACATCGAGCCCAACATCAAGCCGGGTGCTGCTGTTGCGTTCGCTCATGGCTTCAACATTCACTACGGCTACATCAAGCCGTCTGAGGATCACCCGGTGTTCATGGTTGCCCCGAAGGGCCCGGGCCACATCGTTCGTCGTGAGTACGCCGCTGGCCGTGGCGTGCCGGTCGTTGTGGCCGTCGAGCAGGATCCGCGTGGCGACGGCTGGGCTCTGACCCTGGCCTACGCCAAGGCCCTCGGTGCCCTGCGCGCCGGTGCCATCAAGACCACCTTCAAGGAAGAGACCGAGACCGATCTCTTCGGCGAGCAGAACGTGCTCATGGGTGGCGTGAACAAGCTCGTCGAGATGGGCTTCGAAGTCCTGACCGACGCCGGCTACCAGCCGGAAATCGCCTACTTCGAGGTCTGCCACGAGCTCAAGATGCTCGTCGACCTGATGAACGAGGGCGGTCTGAACAAGGCTCGTTGGTCCTGCTCTGACACCGCTCAGTACGGCGACTACGTCAACACCGTCATCAACGAGGACTGCCGCAAGCGCATGGAATACCACCTGCAGCGCATCCAGGACGGCTCCTTCGCCAAGGAGTTCATCGACGATCAGGATGCCGGCGCCCCGCACTTCAAGGAACTGCAGGAGAAGTACTCCAACGAGCGCATCGAGACCGTCGGCCCGAAGCTGCGCGCCATGTTCTCCTGGAACAAGGATGGCGTCAAGGATGCCGACGAGGCCAACTCCTTCACCGGCAAGATCGCCCGCGCTCAGGTTCAGTGAGCCCCTGTAGCTCCCGCTGGCGCATAAGCGCCTGAGGGGAGTACCCAGCACGTACCAAAAGGCCGCCGCTCCGATTCATTCGGAACGGCGGCCTTCTAGTATGGTCCCACCATATAGTCAAACCTCCACCACGTAGTAAAATCCCCACGACGTAGCAAACTACCCACCACGTGGTGACGCAAAACGGCTTTATTCCGCGGAATACAAAATTACGCTGACATCGTGGTAGAAGATTCATCGCGTGGTGGGCAGTTCATCGCGTGGTGGGATAGACAGTTGATATACGCCGGCTATCAAATCAATGATGTCTTGCTGTGTTCCCCGTATGCCGAGCTGCTTTATCGGAAGCGTTTCATGGGATATTTTCCCAAGAAAATCAGCGAGATCATGGTAGGCCTCGTCGTTGAGAGACACGCGATCCTCTGGAGCAAGTAGTTGAGCCAAACGGAATACATCATATTTATGCTTCTTGAGATCTTTTCCGTCTACGTGCTCGCCATGTTGTTCTCGGGCGTTGAGATCCAACCATGCTTTCGCCTTGAAAGGAATGAGATATTTCTCGTTAAGCACGCTGATGCCTTGTATTGATTCGCGGCCTTGCTGCAGTAGCCGATAGTAGCTGTCGTTCAGCATGATGGCTGACAGGCTGGAAACGTCGTTTGCAATATGCAATGGCGTCAGGAACGAGTTCGGCACAATAGGGAAGTCAGGGTGACGTGAAAATAGCTCGATCATAGTGGGATACCCGTACGTACTGGGGTGCATGAAACGGTACAGGTGAGGCTGTGCGGAGTTCTTCGTGATAGAGGTGTATCCGCCATCGCGAATGAAAGACCACAATCGTTGTGCAAACTCGCGAAGATGTCCCTCGGCAATCAGCACCATGTCAATATCTTTGGTGGCTCGGAAGTCCAGTTCGTTGTCGGTCATGATGATGTCACAAGCGGTGCCGCCGATGATTACGTAAGAATCTTCGTAGCCGGCAAAGGCCGTTCTGATGAGCTGCAGGCCTTGTGTCATATTGTCGCTCCTGAGAAAGTATTGCGGATGGATTCTTGTATGGCGTCTTCCAAACGTTCGTCGGCAATCTCGCCAAGAGTCAGGGCCGTGGAAATGGGGTCGGCAAGGTAGTCTTCCTGCGTATATTGAGCAAGTAGGCGGGGATCGTACCTCCACAGCTCCAGAATATATGCATTATCTGGCACCTTTTCCAAAGCGGGGTCGATAATGCATAGTTCCTTGTTGTGCTGCTTGAGCCAATGACGTTCAACGGCATAGATTCGCAGTTTTGGGGTGGCCAGTTGCGTCCTGTGCGAAAGAGCAAATTCGCCGGCCGGAATCAGCTCGTCGGCAATCATCTGGCGATTGCGATTCGTGACGGTATATTTGCTGAATATTGGTGACTTCAGGAGATGCCAAGATGATTTCAGTAAATCAAGTCGGCTGGTCTGCCTTGAAGTCAGTAGTTCGACGCTATTGCTGCGGCCTTGCTTGGTGCGGTGCACGAATGCCAGCTGTTCTAACAGCGTCACGGCAACGCTGACCTGAGCTTCGGTAAACTGAAGCGCTCGGGCAATATCTGATTGGACTTTGCTCTCGTTGGAGTAGAGCAAATACAGCCAGACCAGCTGTGTTGCGGGGGAGAAGGGTCGCACCTCGATATCCTGTGCGTTCTCCAGCGGCCGTGAGGAGATGCGCTGGGTGAACACCATGCCCAGTGAAGGGATATACAGTTGGGTACCGGGCACGATGAAAGGAACGTGATTCTGAATCAGGGCTTTTCGCTGGTATGCAGAAAGCCGGGGAAACTGAAAGACAATGGGCAGATCCGTCCGCTGCTCAAGCCTGCTGGCGTCGGCGGTGACGCGTGTGATGCTGAATGGGTGAGCCTCTCCGCTCGCGATTAGCATGCTCGTGTTGTCGATGGTGAGTTTGCTGAATGTCCGTCCGTTGGTCAGAAATAGCGGCAGTGAGGCAGTGCCATTCCAAGAAGTGATTTGGCAGGGCAGACCAAGTGTCTCGCGAATGTAATGCTCGGCATCCATGTCGACCTCAATCCTTAACGAAAATCTGTAAGATTCACATCTCTTGTTAAGTATATAGAATATTATTAAGTATTTCGGGGTTGGCATGTCGCGAATGGAAAGAAAGGGCAGTCATCCCCGAAATGGAGACAGCTTAGCCGGGAAAAAGGACGACGCCAGCATCCGGAGAAGATGGATGACTGGCGTCGGGTAAGCTCGCAAAAGCTCTACTGAACAACCCACGCAGAAGTGTCGGTGGGGAGCTGGCCTTCGGGGGTCAGCGGGCCGGACGCCAGCACCACGGAGCCATCGGGCAGCGCGATCGGAGCATTGCCGAAGTTGGTGATTGAGGTGAACACCTGCCCGCCAACCGCCGCGCGGGTGTACGCCACCACATCGTCGCCCATGCCCACCTGCTCGGCCGTGGTGTCGCGCGTGGCGGTCAGCGACTCCTGACGAATCGCCAACGCCGCATGATACAACGTGTACATCGAATCCGGGTCGGCCTGCTCCACGTCCACCGCGTAATCCTTGAACCACAGCGGCTGCGGCAGGTGCGGGTCGGCGGCCGGCGTCACGCCATCGGCGCGAACCGCAGGGGAGAAGCCGAAGGAAGCGCCCGTACCGAACTGGCCGGCGGCGCACAGCGGCACATGGTTCTCGCCGGTGCCATCGTCGGCCGGAGCCGGACGGCTGAAATCGGCCAGAGCGGGCTCGTCGGAAGCGGTCCAAGGCAGAGGCACGCGGCAACCGTCACGGCCCTTATCCATCGTGGCCTGAGCGGTGTGGAAAGCGGTCGGATCCTCCAGTCGATCCCACGGAATATCGGCCACCTCAAACAGACCCAGCTCCTCGCCCTGATAAATATAGGCGGCGCCGGGCAGACCAAGCTCCATCAGCGCGGCGGCACGGGCACGGCGGGTGCCGAGTTCGCGGTTCTCCGGGTAGGTGGTGCCGTCGCGCAGCAGCCAGTCGTGTGGCAGCTGGTGATACGGCGCGCCCTTGACCTGCGGCAGACCATAGCGGGAGGGGCTGCGCGGCACGTCATGATTGTTCATGACCCACGTGGTGGTGGAGCCGCCGGTTTCGGCCGCCGCCTTGAGCCCGGCGGCGATGGCCTTGCGGAACTCGTCGGCATACCAGTTGGCCTGCGCGAAGTCGAAGTTGAAGGACTGGCCCAGCTCGTCCATCGAAGCGTACAGGTGCTGGTGCTCGGGCACCACCCACGCCTCGGCCACGGCGAAGCGCGGCGGAGTGTATTCGTTGAACACCTTGCGCCATTCGCGGTAGATGTCGTGCACCTCGCGGCGGTCGAACAGCGGGTGGCTGAAGTCGTGGTTCAGCACGCCGACCACGCTGTATTCGCGGCCGAGCTCCTCCAGCGGCTTGGATTCAAGGTCTTTGGCCAGGCCGTGCGCTACGTCGATGCGGAAGCCGTCGGTGCCGTGGTCGGACCAGAAGCGCAGGGTCTTTTTGAACTCCTCGTGGATGTCCGGATTCTTCCAGTTGACGTCCGGCTGCGTCTTGTCGAACAGATGCAGGTACCACTGGCCGTCGGGCACGCGCGCCCAGGCCGGGCCGCCGAAGAAGGACTGCCAGTCGTTCGGCGGCAGTTCGCCGTGCTCGCCGCGGCCGTCACGGAAGATATAGCGATCGCGTGCGGGGGAGCCAGGTTCGGAGGCGAGGGCTTCCTTGAAGAACACGTGCTTGTCGGCGGTGTGGTTGGGCACGATGTCCACGATCACTTTGATGCCGGCCTCGTGCGCGGCCTCGGCCATCGCGTCGAAGTCGTCCATGGTGCCTAGGCGCGGGTCGACGTTGCGGTAGTCGATCACGTCGTAGCCGCCGTCCGCCAGATCCGAGGGGTAGAACGGGGAGAGCCAGATCGCGTCGACGCCGAGGTTCTTCAGGTAATCCATCTTCTCGGTGACGCCGGCGATGTCGCCGAGTCCGTCGCCGTTGACGTCCTTGAAGCTGCGCGGGTAGATCTGGTAGACGACGGCCTGCTTCCACCAGTCGTCATTGAGGTTGTTGGCGGTCATGCCGATTCCTTCCTGTTCCGGGTGCGTTGTGGTTGGGTTGTTCCGGTTGCGCTCGAACTGCTGTGTGAAGGCCCAACCGTTGTATTGATGATGACAACGATATCATGTGAATTACGCATGCAAAAGTCGATTTATCGGCGTTTTGCGGTGGTAACGTAGTCACGCCTGCGCGGACGCTGCTGTTGCGGCAGGCGGCGCGGTGGTTTCGCGCAGTATTAGCGGAGTGTCCGGCCGTACGAATGCCGGTTCGATTGACTTGCCCGCAATGGCATCCAATACCATGTGCCCGGCGGCCACGCCCATTGCGAACGGGTCCTGATGCAGTGTGGTCAGTCCCACGGCGGCGGACAGGGTGGAATCGTCGAAGCCGATGATGGAGATGTCCTGAGGTACCCGCCGCCCGTATTGACGCAGGCGATACAGCACGGGTGCGGCCATTTCATCATCCTCAAAACAGAAGGCGGTGATGCTGGGGGAGGCGTTCAGTACGGCGTTCAATGCCGCGTTGCTTTCGCCAAGACCGCGTTGAATGCTCAGGGGCGTTAGCTCGATCCCCGGATGGGCGGCAGCGGCATCAATGACGCCCTGCAAACGAGCCTCGGCACTGTAGCGCATGTTGGTTTCGGTCGGGGCGCTGCCGACGAACGCGATATGCCGGTGGCCGAGTGCAATCAGGTGCTCGATGGCCGAACGTGTGGCGGCGTAATCGTCAATGCTCACGCCTGCGTCGAACCCATCGGTGGAGGGAATGTTGATGCCGACAATCGGCACGTGCATATGCTTCAGTCGCTCCACTTCAGCCGGCTCAATGTCGAAGGAGCTGACAATCACCGCATCCGCATTGCGTCGCACGGGCAAATCCGCAAAGAAGTCATGGCGCTCGGCGGCGTTGCGCATGGGGTAGGGCACAGTGTCGTAGCCGGAGGGGCGCAGCGCCGAGTCAAGGCCGGCGAAGATGTTTGCATTGAACCAGGTGGTGATGGTCTCGCTGGCCAGCAGCGCAATGCGGAACGACTGGCCGGACTTCAGTGCGGCGGCCGAGCGAGAGACGGAGTAGTCGAGCTTTTCGGCCGCGGTCATCACTCGGTCTCGAGTCTCTGGAAGCACTAGATCCGGCTTGGCGAAGGTTCGGGACACCGTGGATACGGAAACGCCGGCCTCGCGGGCCACCGCTTGAATGCTTGCCTTGGTCATATGCCGTCGCTCCTTCGCCGTCGCGAACAATCATTGTCATGACAACGATAACATGCCCATAACAAGTCGTCGTCTTCGGCTATCTCGATTGCGAGGGGGGTGTTAACTGTTGTCTATATTCTATTGTTTCCTTTGTTTCAGTATGTTATAATTGAGTCATGCGTGTTAAGGAATGGGCTTTCCGTGAGGGGTTGAACGAGCAGACGGTGTGGCTGTGGTGCCGTACCGGGCGCATGCCCGTGCCTTTCGAACGCACTTCGACGGGCGTGATACTTATCCACGATCCCAAGTATGAGACGGAACCCATGAATACCGGGCTTCGAACCGTCTGTTATGCGCGGGTCTCCTCATCCGACCAGAAAGCCGACCTGCAACGGCAGGCCGACCGGTTGAAGGCGTTCGCCCTGAATATGGGTGTCGACAACCCAGAGACGGTCACGGAGACCGGTTCAGGCATGAACGACCGGCGTCGCAAACTCAACAAGGTGCTTTCCGACCCGACGATCGGCACGATCATCGTCGAGCATAGGGATAGGCTCGCCCGCATGAACGCGGGACTGATCGAAAGCGCGTTGAACGCGCAAGGCCGGAAGCTCATCGTGGTGGACGACACGGAACTGGACGATGATCTGGTGCGCGACATGACCGAGGTGCTGACCTCGTTCTGCGCCCGCCTCTATGGGAGGCGCGCAGCCAAGCGCAAGACGGACGCGGCGTTGAAGGCGGCGCATGATGCTTGAGGCCGTCAAGGTGGCGCTCGACCCGACGCCACGGCAGGAACGATTGTTGGAATCGCACGCCGGGGCGGCGCGATTCGCCTACAACAAGGGACTGGCGCACGTCAAGGACGTGCTCGAACGCGGCGATGCCCCCGAATGGTCGTACTATGCCTTGCGTAAGTGGTGGAACCAAGCCAAGGACGCACTCGCCGTGGACGAGGCCACGGGAGAACCATGGTGGCCTGAGAACAGCAAGGAGGCATACAACAGCGGCCTCGAATCATTGGCCGACGCGCTGAAGAACTTCTCCGAGTCCCGCAAGGGGCGGCGGAAAGGCCGCAGGATGGGGTTCCCGCGCTTCAAGTCCAAGGACTCCGGCATTCGGCGCTTCGCGTATACGACCGGCTCGTTCGGCCCCGTCGACCATGACCCATACGCGCTGAAACTCCCGAGGATAGGCCGTGTGCACTGCATGGAGGACGCGTCCAAGCGAGTGGACGGCGCGAAGGTGCTGCGCATGAGCGTGTCCCGCCGTGCGGGACGCTGGCAGGCCAGCCTGACCGTCGAACGAGCCGACAATCCCGCACCCAAGCCCCCGAAGGGCGGGAGCGTCGGAATCGACTTGGGCGTGAAGGAACTCGCCACATTGTCGGACGGCACCGTGATACGCAACCCGCACGCCTTGAAGTCGAATCTCACGCGTCTGAGGAAAGCCCAGCGGAGCCTGAGCCGCAAACGCAAGGGCTCCAACCGCCGCCGCAAGGCGAGGGCGAACGTGGCGCGCCTGCACGCACGTGTGGCCAACCTGCGACGCGACCTCTTGGACAAGACCACCACCATGCTCGCCCATACCTACGCGGACATCAGCATCGAGGACCTGAACGTGGCGGGCATGGTCAAAAACCACAGGCTCGCCCAATCGATCCAGGACGCCGCATTCGCGGAGTTCCGACGCCAACTGACCTACAAGACCGCACGCACCGGTACGAGACTGCATGTCATCGACCGCTGGCATCCAAGCTCGAAGACCTGCTCGAACTGCGGGACGGTGAAAACCAAACTGTCCCTGTCCGAGCGCGTCTACCATTGCGACAAGTGCGGACTGTCCATCGACCGTGATCTGAACGCGGCCATCAACATCCAAGTCGCCGGGAGTGCCCCGGAGACGATAAACGCGCGTGGAGGAAGCGGAAGACAGACCCGTCCCAAGGGCGGGACAATGCGGCATCCGGCGAAGCGTGAACCAAGCGGCGGCGAGAGTCGCGTGAGACTTGGAGCTGGCCTCGGCAACGAGGCCATGCAGATGACTTCGCTCTAGCGACAAGCTAAAACAAAGTCATCTACAACGGCTGATTTAGACCAATTTCCCATTGCCGGAATCGATCACCGCTTCTCTCGGCGCATCACGGCGGCTAGGGACTGCACGCGTGGCAGGTCGAAGACCTCGTCGGTATGTACCACGTGGCCTGAGCTGTCCGCCAGCGGCACGCGCCAGTTCGAATACTCTCTGGAAGTGCCCGGCTGATTCTGGGAGCGGCATTCGCCCACGCCGTCCACCAGCGCTGCCTGCAGCAGCAGCGACGGCGTATCGGTGAGCATGGCGTGCATCGCTTCCACGATTTCCTGCACATGGCCTTCCACATCATCCGCCACGGTCTGCGAGATATAGCCGTTCTCCACCAGACGGTTCATCATGGCCGTGCGCTCGGCCATCGCCGAGGCGGCGAATGCCTCCACCGGCTCGCTCAGGAGATGCAGCTCCTCGCGCAGCTTGACGTGTGCGAAGTTCAGGTAGCCGGCGGTGGGTGGCAGATCGTGCGTGGTCACCGAGGCCAATGCCTGTTTGCGATAGTCCTTGGGTGCGCGGTACGGGTCGCCGGCGTTCGGCGAATCGTCCACGCGGTTGAACCATTCCACGTCAGTGCCGAGCACGCCGTGATCGGACAGAATGCGGCGCACGTAATCCGGTACGGTGCCCAGATCCTCGCCGACCACCATGCCTCCGGCGCGCGTGGCCTCGATGGCCAGTACTCCCAGCATCGCCTCGTGGTTGTACGTCACGTATGCGCCGTTGCGGGCACCGAGCCCCTGCGGAATCCACCACAGGCGGAACAAGCCCAGCACATGGTCGATGCGCACCGCGCCCGCGTGCTCGTACATCGAATGCACCATCTCGCGGTACACCTGGTAGCCGGTGGCCTCCAGGTAGCGCGGGTTGAACGGCGGCTGGCCCCAATCCTGGCCCTGCTGGTTATAGAAGTCCGGCGGGCAGCCGACCGTGACGCCACCTGAGGCGAAGCGTTCCGGATTGGCCCAGGCATCCGCGCCGAGCCCGTGCACGCCCACGGCCATGTCCTGCATCAGCCCCAGCGTCATGCCGTGGTCCAGCGCCTCCTGCTGCGCGGCGTTCACCTGCTCGGCAGCGATCCACTGCAGCCAGCGGTTGAACTCGAACAGGTCGTGGTGCTCCTCGACGAGCTGGCGCACGGCCGGGTCGTCGATGGTCTTCTCGAAGAACCAACGGTTCTCGCCCCACGGCGCGCCCCATACCTCGAAGCACAGGCACCATGTGGCGAAGGAATCGAGGTCCGGGCCGGCGGTGGTCTTGAAATGCTCGAATTCGAGCTCGCGCTTGTTGTTGCGGCCCGCTTCGAAGATCAGGCGCAGCGCCGGGCGCTTGGCCTCCCACGCCGCGTTGATGTCCATCGGGGTCGATTCGTCGTTGCGCGCGGCCACCGAATCATGCAGCGCATCCACCTGCGCGCGCACGTCGGCCGGCAGTGTGGCATATTCGGGGATATCCTGCGGCCGGATGTACGTCACGTTGAGGAATCGGCGCGATTCCGGTAGATACGGCGATGGCTCAAGCGGCGGAATCGGCGCGCCGGCGTGAATCGGGTTGATGAGCATGAAGTCGGCTTTGGACTTGTCGGCCGCGTCCGCCAGCAGCAGCTTCAGATCGCCGTAATCGCCGATGCCCCACGATTCGCGGGACCGCACGGAATACATCTGCGTCATCCAGCCCCACCGCTGGTGCTCGGCGACCGCCTCCGGCACGGGAATGCGCGCGGGGGCGGCGATGATGGCCGCCTTGCCCTCGCGCCCGTCAACCGTGACGGTCAGCGTGTGGTAACCCATCGGCAGGTCGGGTGCGATGGTCAAGTCCGGCTTGCCGGAATTGAGGTTCGGCAGCAGGGCAAAGTGGCCAAACGCGGTGCCGTCCTCCAGTTCGATGGAGGCGGTGATGTCCGCGTCCGACGAGCAGTTCAGGGTGATGCCGGTCGGTTTGCCGGTGGTGGCGACGATGGTGGAGGGGAGCAAACGTTTGCTGTTTTCCACCTCAAGTTGGGTCATGGAGCGTACGATGGCCTCGTCGCTGGATGCGTCCACGTCGAGGGCCTTGAGTACGGCGACCAAGGCCGCGTCGCTGATTTCGGTGTAGGTGCCGAGCTGGTCGATGAATGAGGTGGCAAGTCCGCAGGCTTTGGCGAGCTTGATGAGCGGGCGGGCGAGTCGTTCCGTGCTTTCCGCGCGCTGCGGGGCACCGGAAGCGGCGTTGTTGGTGGTGTCTGCGATGGTGCCGGTGCTGGTTGCTGCGTCGTTGCCGTATGCGTCGGTCATGATGACTCCTTGCTTGCAAATCGGGTACTGCTAGTCGTTTGCATTGCTGTTCGAGGGCCGCTCTGCGTTGAGGTTCCGGCAACCTGACAGACCAATGTTCGAGCTGTTCTGCCTCTACCGTAACTCATATTGACAACGATTGCAATACATTCGGTGAGTTGGACGAGGCTAGAGGTGTTGGTGTTTGTCGTGATGGCCCGTTGACTATCCCCAGTCGACTTTGCCGACAGCCTCGCCGGCGGAGGTGAGGTCGAACGGGTTTAACCAAACACGACGAACGATTGCGGGGAGAGCGTCAGCTGCCCGCCGCTCACGGCCGGTTCACCAAGACTGAGCAGCACGTCGGCGTCGGAAGAGAGCTCGTCCGGCAGGTATTCCGTGAGGAATGAGGCGATTGAGGCACCTGAATCGGCGTTGAAATAACTGGAATCGCCTTCGTGCTCCATAGGCGTGTCGGTATTGCGCAGCAACAGGTTGTAGCCGTTCGGGTGGCCGTCCCGGCGCCAGTCGAGGTAGAGGTCCATGTCGAAGCCGGCCTGCATCGATTCGTTCGGATGGCCTGGACGCCATCGGCGGACCGACCTGGGTGGATTCCGATAAGGCGGCCGTATGGGTGACCAACTGGGACACCGAGCGCAACGGCTCCTCGCTCACCACCCGTGACGGCACCAGCTACCTGCTCGCCAACGCCTTCATGCTCGCCTACGATTACGGCCAGCCGCACATCTTCTCCGGCTACTACTACGCCGGCGTCGACGACGGCGCTCCCGGCGCCACCCGCACCTCCGTGCCGGACATGACCTGTCCGACCGACGGCATCGAAACCGCCGGCACCTGGCACTGCGCGCAACGCTGGACCGCCATCCGCGGCATGATCGGCTTCCGCAACGCCGTGGCCGGCACCTTCACCGCCACCGTGGCCAAGGGCTCGGCCGTCGCCCTATACGCCGGCGCGACGCCCGCAAACTGGGCCGGCACCCGGAAATACGATCCGTCCGATCCCGCCTGGTTCACCGGCGAAACACCGCATAAGGGCGATGACACCGCCGCCAAGTCCGCCGATTCCGCAGCGTCCGCCAAGTCAGGCGACGCCAAGTCCGGAAAGGCAACGTCCGATGCCATCCGCCGCGCCGCAACGCTCGCCGCCATCCTCCTGCCCGTCATCGTCGGCGTCACGTTCATGGCGATAGCTCGCAGGAACGGCAAAGCCCAGTCCGACAACAGCGGCCCGAATAACGACTGATTCGGCCCCGCTCAGCCGCGCACCCGCGGCGCGGCGGTGGAGTCGCGTACCAGCAGTTGCACGGGGAAGATCTCGTGCGGCTGGTCCAGGGTGCGCCCCTCGATAAGGTCCAGGGCCTTGCGCGCGGCGGCGACGGCCATGTCGTACGGCTTCTGGCGCACGGTGGTCAGCCCCACCTCGCCCGAGAACGTGCTGTTGTCGAATCCGGTGACGGACAGGTCGGTCGGAATCGCCATGCCGCATTGGCGCAGGCGGAAGAACAGCGGAATCGCCAGCGAATCCTGATGGAAGCACAGGGCAGTCGGGGCGTCGTCGCGCGCGAGCAGCGCGGTGAGGGCGGCGTCGACCGGATCGTCGCCGGCCTGCATGTCCATCGTCTGGCCGGTCACGCCGTCCAGTTCGCTGCACGCCTCCAGGAATCCGGTGACGCGGTTGTGCGAGCTGAAGCCCATCGTGGCATCGAACGTCTCGTACAAATACAACAGGTTGCGGTGGCCGAGCGTGGTCAGATGGCGCACGATCAGCCGGATGCCGGCCTTGTCGTCGATGCCCACGGAGGCGGTGAACCCCTGCGAGGCCGTGTTGATGCCGATGAGCGGGATCCGCGTGGTGTTGAGTCGCCTGATTTCGGCCGGGGTGATGGCGAACGACGAGACGATGACCGCGTCCGCGTTGCCGCGCACCGGCAGTTCGTCGAAGAACTCCTCGCGCGCGCCCGCGTCGCCGATCGGTTGGATGACCAGATCGTAGCCGGCCGATCGCAGCACTTCGTTGAGGCCTTCGATGATGCGCGAGGTGAACCAGTCGAGCTTGCTGCTGCCCACCAGCAGCGCCACGCGGTGGGAGCGGCCCGATTTGAGGATGCCGGCCATGCGGGATACCGAGAAGTCGAGTTGTTGGGCGGCCTCCATCACCTTGGCGCGCGTTTTGGCGGAGACCATGTCAGGGCGGGAGAACGCGCGGGAGACCGTGGCGGTGGAGACGCCTGCTTGCCTGGCGACGTCCTCGATGCTGGCTTTCATGGCCCCTCCCGGTTTTTCAAAGTTGACGGTGTGACAAACTTCTCTTCATTGTAAATCATTGCAGTACGTTTTACGACAGTCATAGTGCAATGGGTTGCGATATTGCGACACGCCGAAAATGTAGACCAATATGGTCTCAATAGCTTTGGAATGTAACAGGTTGCAAATGTAACGGTTTGCATGGCTGAGAAAGCCGGGTTGCCGAACTAGTTCGACACCCGTATGCTGAACCGTGTTCACTTAGAGCTTGCGAGGAAGTAAGGGAGATAATGAAGATCAAGAAATCTCTCGCCGCGCTGACTGCAACCGTGAGCATTATGGCACTTGCAACCGGTTGCAGTTCGAGCGGTTCGTCAGGCGTCGTCGACACCCAGGCCGACAAGGGCCTGGCCGTCATGGGCGACACCATCACCTACGACCCCAACCACTTGGTCAACGACGGCCAGCCCATCGAACTGGGCTACTGGTCCTGGGGCGACGAAAGCACTGACCCGGTGATCTCCATGCTCCACGAGTACGAGAAGATCCACCCGAACGTCACCTTCAAGATCTCGCAGGTGGCTTGGAGCGACTACTGGGTCAAGACCCCGCTCTCGCTCAAGGGCAACAAGAACGCCCCCGTGCTGTTCAACGTCCACAACTCCGAGGATGCCCTGCTCCGCCCGCACGCCGTCCGCCTCGACGGCGCCAGCGACTGGCGCATCTTCCACCAGGTGGTGCTGCCGATGAGCCGCAATTCCATCGCCGCGCTCGCCATCTTCACCTTCCTGTGGAACTGGGAGGACTACCTCTGGCCGTTCCTCATGATCACCGATGACGACAAGCAGCTGTTGTCGGTGGGCCTCAAGATGTTCTCCGGCCAGTACGGCACCGATTACGGCGGACTGTTCGCCGCCACCTCCGTGACCATCATCCCGGTGGTCATCGTCTACCTGGTGTTCCAGAAGCAGTTCATCGCCGGCATCGCCACCGGCTCTGGCAAGTAAACCCGGCCGGTTTCGGCCGAATCCGAACCGCGCCGCAGTCTCCCACCAGTCCCGGGGAGCCGCGGCCGCATCACTCGTATCATCGTGAATAACCGTACAGAAGGGGTAACCATGGCACAGTCACCACAACTCAAGCAGTCGTCTCCGACCTCGCCCGATCCGCAGGACTTCCGCCTCGACGCCACGCCGGCCATGCGCGCCGACAATGTGGTGTCCGGCGAGCACTGGCGCATCGGACTCATCACCGATTCGCTCGTGCGATTCGAATGGTCCGATTCCGGCGTATTCGAGAACCGCCCGACCCAGACCGTCCTGAACCGCGATTTCGGTAGCCCAGTCGAACGCCGCGTCACCGAGCGTGACGGCCGCGTCATCATCGACACCGCGGCCCTGACCATCGTCTACGACCAGCAGCCGTTCAGCAAGGAAGGCCTGAGCGTGGTCGTCAAAGGCGTGGCCGACACCCAGTTCAACACCTGGCATTACGGCGACGCCCAGCGCGGCAACCTCAAAGGCACCGCCCGCACGCTGGACGAGGCGGACGGCGCCATCGAGCTTGACAACGGCGTGATCTCGCGCGATGGCTGGGCCGTCATCGACGATTCCGCCGCCAACATCATCATCGAAACCGACACGGTGAACGGCAAGGCGAACCCGTTCGGCACCTGGGTATCCCCGCGCGCCACCGCCGAAACGGACTTGTGCTTCTTCGGCTATGGCCACCGCTACATCGAGGCCGTACGCGACTTCTATCGCCTGACCGGCCCCACGCCGCTCCTGCCGCGCTTCGCCATGGGCAACTGGTGGAGCCGCTACTACCGGTACACGCAGGACGGCTATCTGGCCCTGATGGACCGCTTCAAGCGCGAGGGCATCCCGTTCACCACCTCCGTGATCGACATGGACTGGCATCGCGTGGACGACGTGGACCCGAAGTACGGTTCCGGCTGGACCGGCTACTCGTGGAATCGCGAACTGTTCCCCGACCCGCCGGCCTTCCTCGCCGACCTGCACCGGCGCGGCCTGCGCACCACACTGAACGTCCACCCGCGCGACGGCGTGCGCGCGTTCGAGGACGCCTACCCCGAAGTCGCCAAGCGCGTCGGCATCGACCCGGCCACCGAGGAGAACGTGGAATTCGACCTCACCAACCCGGACTTCGTGGACGCCTATTTCGACATGCACCACCGCATGGAGGCCGAAGGTGTCGACTTCTGGTGGCTGGACTGGCAGCAGGGCGGCGTGACCCGCCAGAAGGGTCTCGACCCGCTGTGGATGCTCAACCACATGCACTACCTCGACTCAGGGCGCGGTGGCAACTGGCCGCTCACCTTCTCCCGGTACGCCGGCCCCGGCTCCCACCGCTACCCGGTCGGCTTCTCCGGAGACACGATCGTGACCTGGGAATCGCTCGCCTTCCAGCCGCAGTTCACCGCCACCGCTTCCAACATCGGGTATGGCTGGTGGAGCCACGACATCGGCGGCCACATGTTCGGCTACCGCAACGAAGAGCTGGAGGCCCGCTGGTACCAGCTCGGCGCGTTCAGCCCGATCAACCGACTGCATTCGTCCAACTCGCCGTTCTCCGGCAAGGAGCCGTGGAACTTCAACCGTGACGTGAGCGCCGCGATGGTGGACGCGCTGCGTCTGCGCCACGCGATGATGCCGTACTTGTACACCATGAACTACCGTGCCGCCGAAGCCGGCCGTCCGCTGGTCGAGCCGATGTACTGGCAGAACCCGGATACGCCGGACGCCTACGAGGTGCCGGATGAGTTCCGCTTCGGCACCGAGCTCGTGGTCGCGCCGATCGTCTCCCCGGACGATGCCGGCGGTGGAGACGCCGATGGCATCCACACGGGGCAGATGGGCCGCCGCCGTGCGGAGGGCGCAGAGCACCTCCCGCTGATGATACCGGGGGTCGGCGGCGGTCTTGGGGTGCCAGATCACCTCCTCGGAGTAGACGGTGCGGCCATCCACCACGGCGGAGACCTTGCGGTCGGAGCCGCCGGCGTCAAAGCCGATGCGACAGCCCTCCAGATGCCCGCCTATGGGGCGGGCCGCCGGTCGTGGCTCCGGGAAGCGCTCCCCCGCCGTCTCCACGCAGAAGGGACGGCCGTACACCGTCTCCATCATGGCCACGTCAAAGGCACGGGAGCCGTGGGGGCTGAAGCTCTCCCGCAACCGGGAGATCAGGGCCTCGTCCCCCTGCAGCGTCACCCGCCAGCCTCCGACGCTCCACAGCAGCAGCTTGACGGTGCGCTCCAGATACCGCAGATCGGCAGGGCTCCCGCCACGGATGCGTGTCTCATACACCATGGTGCCGCTCCCCTCCACGGCGATGCGGAAGGGCTGGCGGGCCTGGGACAGATAGGCCGTCCGCCACGGGGCAAAGGGCAGAAAATCCGGCTGCAGGCAAGGGACATTTTTTACGGAAAACGGGATGCCCAAATACTCCATGGCAGGCTCCTCCTTACGGGCGCTCTATTGGCAGTCCCCCGCCGGCTGTTTCTCCGGACGGCGGGCGGTGTCCACGGCGTCCCGGTACACCACCAGCCGGTCATAGACATATTCCGTGACCAGATTCAGCACCATGTTCAAAAACGTCACCAGATACTCGTTCCAATGGAGGGTATCCGCCAGATAGCTGCCCAGCAGGGTGGACAGGGGCGTGAAGGCACAGTAGTACAGCAGCACCAGCGCCATGGCCTGTGGGACGTTGTTGGCGCTCTGGAAGGTGAACTTTCGGTTCAGGGTGAAGTTCCACAACACCGAGAGGG
>OLNP01000840.1_pt1 | contig 28996 bp, 17 predicted proteins | sample 1671951 | NCBI WGS metagenome assembly OLNP01 (sample SAMEA3136629, study PRJEB25190) | human gut metagenome | biome: human gut; feature: human-associated habitat; material: faeces | place: Austria | collected 2013
GCCGTGCCGCAGCCGCCGGAGCGGTGCTTAAGCCGCAAGGCGGGAATTGTGCGGTATTACCTTAACAAAAAGCCTGCGCAGAAACAGTGTTTATGCACGGTTCCTGCACAGGCTCATTTCTCTAACTTTCTTTATTTGTCATTTGCCCGGCTTTCCAGCAGGCTTCTTACTTCTCCTGCCAACGCTTCGCTTTCATTTGTCGTAAAGATACAATCAGACTGGTCTTTCCCGATTCCGAAAAACACCTGATAGTCCTTATTTCCGCAGAACGTCAGCACATCCAGCATGGGCTCGCTCTCCCCTGCCTGATAAGTAACCCAAAAGCGCAGCCGCAATGGATTGGGGGTGATTTTTCCCGCCTGTTCATTGGTCACGCCATTGCGGCAGACAAGATATGCGGTTGTATTCTCCTGGTCGGAAGGCAGGTCCACCCGCTGCATATAAACACCATTTCCCATTGTTTCGCAGTGCTGCATCCATGCGGCAACCTCGGGGAAGCTCTGCCATTCCTCCTGCGGCATACTCCAGATGGCCTTGCTTTGGTAGTTTGCTGATGCCACAAAAGCAACGCTCCATAGAACGAGTGCCAGCAGCATTGCCGCTATCAGATACAACATTCTTTTGCCTGTTGATTTTACAGCCGCCACAATACCGCTTTTCCCTGTTGCTATCAAAAAGAGCACAATCATTAGAATCAGCAAGAGCAGCAGAAGCCCCACTGCCGCGCCAAGCCCAACAAATTGCAGAGCAAACCACAGCAGAATTGCCGCTGCCGCAAGCAGCATCCACTTCTGCTTTGCTGTTAGGCTTTCTGCTTTTTCTGTGTTTGCTAATGTTCCCGATTTTTCCGTTCCCGTTGTCCCTTCTAAATCAGTCGCTTCCATATCCGCTGCTTCCAACGGAATTCCCAGCAGCTGCCGCAGCATAAACAGGTTGGCTGTGCCAGGCAGAGCTTTCCCTGTTTCCCACCTTGCCACAGCCTGCCGTGTTACCCCCAGCTGCTCTGCCAGCATTTCCTGGGTCATGCCTTTTTCTTTCCGGGCAGATGCAATTTTCTCTCCCAATGTCATGGTGCTATCCCCCTTTCTTTGGGGCCAGCATAGCACAGCTGTACTACTATTTTCAAGCAACTTTGTATCACTTTTCTGCCACTTTTCCGCAATAAGCAGTTTCATTCCCCGCAAAGCAGCATAAAAAATCCCCCACAGTACCCTTTCCGTTCGCAGTTGCCCGTGCGGAGAATGCTGTGGGGGATGTTATGTTTTATTGTCAGGCTAAGCTTATCAGATAAGAATAGTCTTACTTTTCAGCGTGGTCGTAAGCGCTGCCTTCGGCATCGCGGATTTCCTCGGCGCGAGCCAGCTCTTCTTCAACCTCCGGCAAACCGGTTCCGGCGGGGATCAGCTTACCGATGATGACGTTCTCCTTCAGACCGGCCAGCGGGTCAACCTTGCCCTTGATGGCGGCTTCGGTCAGAACGCGGGTGGTTTCCTGGAAGGATGCAGCGGACAGGAAGCTGTCAGTTGCCAGGCTGGACTTGGTGATACCAAGCAGGATCTGACTGGCCTGGACCAGCTTCAGGTCGGTTTCGCCTGCATCAATGCGTTCCTGAATCTTCTCGTTCTCGATCATCACATCGCGGCGGTTGACAACGCTGCCCATGATGAACTCGCTGGAACCTGCATCGTCAATGCGAACCTTACGCATCATCTGGCGGACGATAACTTCGATATGCTTATCGTTGATTTCAACGCCCTGCAGACGGTAAACCTTCTGGACTTCGCTGATCAGGTAGTTCTGGGTAGCAATGCGGCCCTTGACAGCCAGGATATCCTGCGGATAAGCATGGCCTTCGGTCAACAGTGCGCCCTTGACGAGCACATCGCCTTCCATCACCTTCAGGCGGTGGCCGAACGGGATCAGGTAGCTCTTGGTAACCGGTGCGCCGTTATCGTCAACACCGGTCACTTCAACGTGGCGGCTCTTCTTGGTATCGTCAATATGGACGGTACCGGCGATCTCGGACATGATAGCCATTGCCTTCGGGCGGCGGCTCTCGAACAGTTCTTCAACACGCGGAAGACCCTGAGTAATATCTTCAGCAGATGCGATACCGCCAGTATGGAAGGTACGCATGGTCAGCTGAGTACCGGGTTCGCCGATGGACTGTGCCGCAATGATACCGACGGATTCACCGACCTTAACGCACTGGCCGTTGGACATGTTGGAACCGTAGCAGCGGGCACAGACGCCAACGTGAGCACGGCAGGTCATCACGCTGCGGATCTCCAGCTCGGTAATACCGGCAGCTTTGATCTTTTCAGCGTCGAACATATCCATCATCTTGTCCTTGGACACAATGAGTTCGCCGGTCTTGGGATCCATCACGTCATGCAGAGCATAACGGCCAATCAGACGCTCGGAGAAGCTTTCGATGGTAGCGTTGCCTTCGCTGATTTCGCTGACGAGGATACCCTCGGTAGCGTGGCAGTCTTCCTCGCGGATGATGACTTCCTGAGAAACGTCAACCAGACGGCGGGTCAGGTAGCCGGAGTCAGCGGTACGCAGTGCGGTATCGGTCAAACCTTTACGAGCGCCTCGAGAAGAGATGAAGTACTCCAAGATGTTCAGGCCTTCGCGGTAGTTTGCACGGATAGGCATTTCCAGGGTTTTACCTGCGGTGTTAGCCAGCAGGCCGCGCATGCCGGCCAGCTGCTTGATCTGGTCCATAGAACCACGAGCACCAGAGTCGGACATCATATAGATGGGGTTGCGCTGGTGGTGGGTCTTCAGGTTGGTAGACAGAGCGTTGGAAACTTCCTCGGTAGCTGCCTGCCAGATCTCAACGGTGTTCTTATAGCGCTCTTCATCAGAGATAAGACCACGGTTGAAGTTCTTCATGACCTTTTCAACCTTCTTGTCAGCCGCAGCCAGGATCGCCGGCTTCTCTTCGGGGATGATAGCGTCAGGCACGGCAACGGTGATGGCGGAAAGGGTGGAATACTTATAGCCCTGTGCCTTGATGTGGTCCAGCATGATAGCGCAGCGCTTGGTGCCATGCTTTGTCAGGCAGCGGCTGATGATGTCGGGCAGCTTCTTCTTGGTGACCTGGAAATCGACTTCGTAATCGAACTTATGTTCGGGGTCGGTGCGATCCACATAGCCCAGATCCTGCGGGATGGGGGTGTTGAAGATGATCTTGCCGACAGTGGTGGTGACAAGGGCGGTTTCGGGGCCGTTGCCAAAGTCCATGGTGCGGCGCACCTTAACGGGAGCCTGCAGGGTGACGATATGCTCGGCGTAAGCCATCAGGGCTTCGTCCTCATCGCGGAACACCTTGTCGTGGCCGGGGTCTTCGGGGTTGACCATGGTCAGGTAGTAAGAGCCCAGGATCATATCCTGCGTGGGCACGGTGACGGGTTCGCCGTCAGACGGCTTCAGCAGGTTGCCGGATGCCAGCATCAGCATCTTGGCTTCGCGCTGTGCTTCGGTGGACAGCGGCAGATGGACAGCCATCTGGTCGCCGTCGAAGTCAGCGTTGAAGGGGGTGCAGACCAGCGGGTGCAGCTTGATGGCGTGGCCTTCGACCAGAACGGGCTCAAATGCCTGAATGCCCAGGCGGTGCAGGGTAGGTGCACGGTTCAGCAGAACGGGATGGCCCTTGATGACGGTTTCGAGAGAGTCCCACACCTCGGTGGAAGCACGCTCGACCTTTTTGCGGGCAGCCTTGATGTTGGAGGCAATGCCCTTCTGGACCAGGTCCTTCATAACGAAGGGCTTGAACAGCTCCAGAGCCATCTCTTTGGGCAGACCGCACTGGTACATCTTCAGCTCAGGGCCGACAACGATAACGGAACGGCCAGAGTAGTCAACACGTTTGCCCAGCAGGTTCTGGCGGAAGCGGCCCTGCTTGCCCTTCAGCATATCGGAAAGGCTCTTGAGGGCGCGGTTGTTGGGGCCAGTGACCGGGCGGCCGCGGCGGCCGTTATCGATCAGGGCGTCAACTGCTTCCTGCAGCATGCGCTTTTCGTTGCGCACGATGATGTCGGGAGCGCCCAGCTCCAGCAGGCGCTTCAGACGGTTGTTGCGGTTGATCACGCGACGGTACAGATCGTTCAGGTCGGAAGTCGCAAAGCGGCCGCCATCCAGCTGGACCATGGGGCGGATATCCGGCGGAATGACCGGAACAACGTTCAGGATCATCCACTCCGGGCGCTGGCCGGACAGGCGGAATGCATCAACGCACTCCAGGCGTTTCAGCAGGCGGACGCGCTTCTGGCCGGTAGCCTTTTCCAGTTCCTCATGCAGCTCTGCGGACAGAGCTTCCAGGTCGATCTCAGCCAGCAGCTTCTGGACGGCTTCGGCGCCCATGCCGGCTTCAAAGGTATCCTCGTACTTTTCCCGCATCTCCTTGTACTCGCGTTCGGTCAGGAGCTGCTTTTTCTCCAGCGGAGTAAAGCCGGGATCGGTAACGATATAGTTTGCAAAGTAGAGCACCTTGTCCAGCTGGCGGGGGCCGATGTCCAGCATCAGGCCAATGCGGCTGGGAATGCCCTTGAAATACCAGATGTGCGAAACGGGTGCAGCCAGCTCAATGTGGCCCATGCGCTCGCGGCGGACCTTAGCGCGGGTAACTTCGACACCGCACTTATCGCAGATCTTGCCCTTATAGCGGATGCGCTTATACTTGCCGCAGTGGCATTCCCAGTCCTTGGTAGGTCCAAAAATGCGCTCGCAGAACAGGCCGTCGCGCTCCGGCTTCAGGGTGCGGTAGTTGATGGTTTCAGGTTTCTTGACCTCGCCATAGCTCCAGGCACGGATCTGGTCGGGAGAAGCAAGGCCGATCTTGATAGAATCGAACTCTTTATTTTCCATTCAGCGAACCCTCTCATTTAATCGTGACGTAAACAGCATTCCGATCATTCACCGTCGAACAGGTCGTCGCCATTGTCGGCTTCGATCTGTGCCAGAGAAGCTTCATCCGGCTCCTCATCGCCCAGGTCGTCGTCAAAGCCTTCATCGGCATCCTTGACACTGTAATCATCCTGCAGCTCGCTTTCCAGCAGAACGTTATCACCGATATCGCTGTTGTCAAAGGTGGCATCGTCATCGTCATATTCCTGACGCATATCAACAGCGTTGCCTTCCTTATCCTGAACAACAATATCCAGGCCAAGGCTCTGCAGTTCTTTCAGCATAACGCGGAAGCTTTCGGGGATGCCCGGATTCGGCACATCTTCGCCCTTGACGATTGCTTCGTAGGTCTTGACACGGCCCACAACGTCGTCAGACTTGACAGTCAGGATCTCCTGCAGGGTGTAAGCCGCGCCATAAGCTTCCAGAGCCCAAACTTCCATTTCGCCGAAACGCTGGCCGCCGAACTGGGCCTTGCCGCCCAAAGGCTGCTGGGTAACCAGAGAGTACGGGCCGGTGGAACGGGCATGGATCTTATCATCAACCAGGTGATGCAGCTTGAGGTAGTACATATAACCGACAGTAACCTTGGAGGGGAACTTTTCGCCGGTACGGCCATCGTAAACGGTGGTCTTGCCGTCATCGGTCAGGTCGATCTTGCTGAAATCGATGATGTGGCCCTTATCGCCCATCAGGCGGGGCAGCTTGGTGGGATATTCCGGTGCATGGTCGCCATGCCACTTATCGCGGGCTTCGGCCAGGCAGTCACGGATATCGGATTCGTGCGCGCCATCGAACACGGGGGTCTGCACATGCCAGCCAAGGGCCTTGGCAACATAGCCAAGGTTGACTTCCAGCACCTGACCGATGTTCATACGGGAAGGAACGCCCAGGGGGTTCAGCACGATATCCAGCGGGGTACCATCAGGCAGGAACGGCATGTCCTCCTGCGGCAGAATGCGGGAAACAACACCCTTGTTGCCGTGACGGCCTGCCATCTTATCGCCAACGCTGATCTTACGCTTCTGGGCGATATAGACGCGCACGCAGGTGCGCACGCCGGGCTGCAGCTCGTCAGAGTTTTCGGGGGTAAAGACCTTAACATCCACAACAATGCCGTAAGCACCGTGGGGAACGCGCAGGGAGGTATCACGTACTTCCCGTGCCTTTTCGCCAAAGATGGCGCGCAGCAGGCGCTCTTCGGCGGTCAGTTCGGTTTCACCCTTCGGGGTAACCTTACCAACCAGAATATCGCCGGTCTTGACTTCGGCGCCGATGCGGATAATGCCGCGGTCGTCCAGATCCTTCAGGGAATCATCGCCGACGTTGGGGATATCACGGGTCACCTCTTCAGGTCCCAGCTTGGTATCGCGGGCTTCGCTCTCGTACTCCTCAATGTGGATAGAGGTGTAGATATCCTCGCGGACCAGCTTTTCGTTCAGCAGAACAGCGTCCTCATAGTTGTAGCCTTCCCAGGTCATGAAGCCGATCAGAGCGTTCTTGCCCAGAGAGATCTCGCCGTCCTTGGTGGCGGGACCGTCAGCCAGAACGTCGCCCTTCTTGACAACATCGCCCACATAGACGGCGGGGCGCTGGTTGACGCAGGTTCCCTGGTTGGAGCGCATAAACTTAATCAGTTCATAGGTATCGGCGGAGCCATCTTCCAGACGGACAACGATCTTATCTGCGTCAACGCTTTCAACGGTGCCGTCATGGGCAGCCAGCACGCAGACACCGGAGTCGGTAGCAGCCTTGTATTCCATACCGGTAGCAACCAGAGAGCGCTGGGTAACCATCAGAGGCACAGCCTGACGCTGCATGTTGGAGCCCATCAGAGCACGGTTACAGTCATCGTTTTCCAGGAAGGGAATGCAGGCGGTAGCCACAGAAACCATCATTCGCGGAGAGACATCCATGAAATCGACCTGTTCACGGGCAAATTCCTGAATGTCGTTGCGATGACGGCCGGAAACGCGGGAACGGACAAAGCGGTTGTTCTCGTCCAGCGGTTCGTTGGCCTGTGCCACGATGTATTCATCTTCAACGTCGGCGGGCATATAAACAACTTCATCGGTAACAACGCCGGTTTCTTTATCCACGCGGCGGTAAGGTGCCTCAATGAAGCCGTACTTGTTGATCTTGGCGAAAGATGCCAGATAGGAGATCAGACCGATGTTGGAACCTTCGGGCGTCTCAATCGGGCACAGACGGCCATAGTGGGTATAATGAACGTCGCGGACTTCGAAGCCTGCGCGGTCACGGGACAGACCGCCGGGGCCCAAAGCGGACAGACGGCGCTTATGGGTCAGCTCAGACAGCGGGTTGTTCTGGTCCATGAACTGAGACAGTGGGCTGGAACCGATGAACTCACGGATGGCAGCCACGACCGGGCGGATGTTGACCAGGCTCTGCGGGGTGATCTCGCCGGATTCCTGGTTCTGCAGGGTCATGCGCTCGCGCACAACGCGCTCCATACGGGCAAAGCCGATGCGGAACTGGTTCTGCAGCAATTCGCCAACGCTGCGCACGCGGCGGTTGCCCAAGTGGTCGATTTCATCGGTCACGCCGATGCCATGGTCAAGGCCCAGCAGGTAGTTGACGGAAGCAAAGATATCGTCAACGGTAACGGTGCGGCTGATGAGCTTATCATGATTCTTGGTCAGCAGTTCTTTCTGCTCTTCCGGATCGGAGGTAGCATCCAGAATCTTACGGATTTCGGCGAAGGAAGCGCGCTCGTTGATGCCGCATTCCTTCACGTCAAAGCTGAAGAAACTCTGGGCATCGACACAGCCGTTGGAGAACACGATCACATTGACCGGATCCTGGCCCTTGCGCTCCACGATAACAGTAACGCGGGAAACACCGGCGTTATCAATTTCAACAGCCTTTTCGTGGCTGATGCGCTCGCCCTTGGCGGCCAGCAGTTCGCCGGTCAGCGGGGCAATGATGTCCTCGGCAGTCTTATAGCCCGCAATACGGCGGAACAGGCACAGCTTGTTGTTCATCTTGAAGCGGCCAAAACGAGCCAGGTCGTAACGGCGCGGATCAAAGAACAGCAGGTTGATGTGGCTGCGGGAGCTTTCCACCGTCGGCGGCTCGCCGGGGCGCAGCTTGCGGTAGCACTCCAGCAGGGCTTCCTCTGTGGAATGGGTGATATCCTTTTCCAGGGTGGCGTTGATTTTGGGTTCAGAATCGCCGAAGTACTGGCGGATCTGCTCATCGGTGCCAAGACCCAGTGCGCGCAGGAAGGTAGTAACCGGCAGCTTGCGGTTTTTATCAATGCGCACATAATATACATCGGAAGAATCGGTTTCGTATTCCAGCCATGCGCCGCGGTTGGGGTTCATGGTTGCGGTGAAAAGGTCCTTGCCGGTACGGTCCTTGCTGGAAGCATAGAACACGCCGGGCGAACGAACCAGCTGGCTGACGATAACACGTTCTGCACCGTTGGAGATGAAAGTGCCGGAATCCGTCATGAGCGGGAAATCGCCCATGAAAATTTCCTGTTCCTTCACTTCGCCGGTGCTTTTGTTCAACAGGCGCGCAGTGACATAAAGCGGCGCAGCATACGTTGCGTCACGCTCTTTACATTCTTTAATGGTATATTTGGGGTGCTTGTCCAGACGGTAATCGACAAATTCCAGCGAGAGATTCCCGGTGTAATCCTCGATCGCGTCAATGTCGTGGAACACTTCGCGCAGGCCCTCGTCCAAGAACCAGTTATAAGAGTTTTTCTGGATCTCGATGAGGTTGGGCATGCCAATCACTTCGTTGATGCGGGAAAAGCTCATTCTGGAGGTTCGACCGTTTTGTACGGGCTTGACCTTTACCATAAAATGCGACCACTCCTATTCCGTTCAGATTTGTTTTTGGCAAAAGCGCTCCGCCGAAGCAATGATTTTCTTGGAACATTCGTCGTTTTTAACAAAGTTTGAAAAAACGCGAAAAAATCAAAATTCCTTTAGGGCGCTCTATTCCATTTTGTGATACTATGCCAGTATACCAGCCAAAAAGCTGATTGTCAAGGGCTCTTTTGGCATTTTGCGTGTTTTTTTATCAGGCAATTGAACGCCCGGCTGCGTGTCACATTTCTTTTGGCAAAGTGCTATTTTTGCATTTCTTCTGCCACTTGACAAATCCTTGAAATGCCGCTAATTGGCACAATGCCCAATTACCTTGTGTGTTTTTTGTATGGGTTGCAGCCTGCGTTTTTTCTGCATTTTCCCGTTTTTTACGCTTTGCAAACAAAAAGTGCCCTTCCCGCCGTTATCCGTGTGCAGGGTGGGCACTCGTCTGTTTTTGGTGTTATGCGTTTGATGCCGGGCCCGCCACACGGGTATTTACACCAGCTCCACCCGGTATTTTTGCAGCCAGTAATTCAGCTGCACAAACCAGGCAATGGTCTGCGGGGTGGTCATCAGCTGGCCATACCAGGGGGTCGCAGTCTCGGCAGCGGTCAACAGCTGTTCCAGCGCTGCCCTCTTGGCAATACGCAGCAGCGGGGCATCCGGGTCCTGCATCGCACTGCGCAGCATGGCGCTGACAGCGTTCAAATACGCCGGGTTCCATGTTTTAGGGTAGGGGCTCTTTTTTCGCCACAACACTTCCGTGGGCAGCACGCCCTGCATCGCCTGGCGCAGCAGGCCTTTTTCGTGGCCCTCGTAATCCTTATATTCCCACGGCACGCTGTACAGGTATTCCGCAATGCGGTAATCGCAGAACGGCACGCGCACTTCCAGCCCGCTGTACATACTCATTCGGTCCTTGCGGTCCAAAAGGGTCTGCATAAACCAGTTAAAGTTCAGGGCAAACATCTGGCGCATCCGTCGTTCCAGGGGATCCAGACCGGGGCGGATGGAAGTTTGCTCCAGCGTGGCGCGGTAGCCTTCATCAATATACGCCGCCGGGTCAATGCTGCCGAACACCTCCGGCTTAAAAAAACTGACCCTGTATGCCGTGCTCTGCGCCCAAGGGAAGCCATACCGCTCCCGCACGGTCTTATCCCTGTACCAGGGGTAACCGCCAAATATCTCGTCCGCGCACTCGCCGGAAAGTGCCACGGTGGCTGTTTTACGGATCTCACGGCAGAACAGCAGCAGCGAGGAGTCCACATCCGCCATACCGGGCAGGTCGCGGGCGTCCACCGCTTCCAGCAGGGCGGCGGCCAGTGCTTCGCTGTCCAGCGTTACCCAGGTATGCTGCGCGTTCAAGAACTGGTTCATGGTGCGGATATACGGCGCATCCGGGCTGGGCTGGAAATGGGTGGCGTGGAAGTACTTTTTGTTATCCTGATAACCGACCGAGAAAGTCTGCAGCGTTTTGCCCTGCGCCGTAAAGTGGGAATCCGCGATTGCCGAAATCAGGCTGGAATCCAGCCCGCCGGAAAGGAAGGTTGCCACCGGCACATCCGATACCAGCTGCCGCGTGACGGCATCCATCACCAGGTCCCGCACTTTGGCTGCGGTGTGGGTAAAATCATCGGGGTGTTCGTGGTCGGTCAGCTGCCAGTAGCGGCGCACGGTGAGGCACGGCGCACCAACCTGTGGCACAGTGTATTCTGCGCAGCAGCCGGGCTTCAATTCCTGCACATTGCGGAACACCCCGCACCCCGGCGTGCGGCCGGGGCCGAGCAGCAGCACATCGGCCAGCCCATGGGCGTCCACCTGCGGCGGGATCTCCGGGTGGCAGAGCAGCGTTTTCAGCTCGGAAGCAAAGATCAGGCTGTCCCCGCGCAGGGCATAGAACAGCGGCTTGACCCCGACGCGGTCCCGCGCCAGAAAGAGCTTTTGCGCCCGCTGCTGCCACACAGCAAATGCAAAAATACCGTTCAGCTTTTCCAGACAGTCCGGCCCCCACTGGGCAAAAGCATGTAACAAAACCTCAGTATCGGAATGGCTTACAAAGCGATGGCCCAGAGCCGCAAGCTGGGCGTGCAGCTCCGGTGTGTTGTACAGCTCGCCGTTGTACACCAGAATGTATTTCTCCCCGCCCTGATCCAGCACCATGGGCTGGCAGCCGTTTTCCAGATCCACCACAGCCAGCCGCGCATGGATCAGCGCCGCATGGCCGTGCAGGTACATTCCCCGCTGGTCCGGCCCGCGGCGTGCAAGGCTTTTCTGCATTCGGCAGTAAGCTGGGTAGTTGGCTGCAATCTTATTTGGGTCCGCGCTGATCTGTCCGGCAATTCCACACATCGTTATCCCCTCCCCTATATCATCAGGGTAATCGTATGCTGTGGCTTTGTCATTTATGCCTGCTGCACACAAAAATACACCCGCACCGCCGGGCAAACAGCAGTACGGGTGCAGATGATTTTAATTTGCTATTTCTATTCTATATAAGAATCACGGCATCAATCCAGGAAGTCGCGCAGCTTTTTGCTGCGGCTGGGATGGCGCAGCTTGCGCAGGGCTTTTGCTTCGATCTGGCGGATACGTTCACGGGTAACGTTGAACTCCTTGCCCACCTCTTCCAGCGTGCGGGGGCGGCCATCTTCCAGGCCAAAGCGCAGGCGCAGGACCTTTTCTTCACGCGGGGTCAGGGTTTTCAGCACATCGGCCAGCTGTTCTTTCAACAGGGTCTGGCTGGCGGCTTCGGCGGGAACGGGGGCTTCCTCATCGGGGATAAAGTCGCCCAAGTGGCTATCTTCCTCCTCACCGATGGGGGTTTCGAGGCTGACGGGTTCCTGTGCCACGCGCATAATCTCGCGCACTTTGTCCACCGGCATATCCAGGCGCTCGGCAATTTCTTCGGCGCTGGGCTCATGGCCGTTTTCGTGCAGCAGTTGGCTGGAAACCTTTTTGACCTTGTTGATGGTTTCCACCATATGCACAGGGATACGGATGGTGCGGGCCTGATCCGCAATGGCGCGGGTGATGGCCTGGCGGATCCACCACGTTGCATAGGTGGAGAACTTGAAGCCCTTGGTATGGTCAAACTTTTCAACCGCTTTGATCAGACCCAGGTTACCTTCCTGGATCAGGTCCAGGAACTGCATGCCGCGGCCCACATAGCGCTTTGCAATGGAAACTACCAGACGCAGGTTGGCTTCGCTCAGGCGCTGCTTGGCGCGTTCGCCGTCCTTGCCGCCTTTCTGGATATCCAGGGCCAGCTGCACTTCCTCATCGGGGGTCAGCAGGGGCACGCGTCCGATCTCTTTCAGGTAAACCTTAACGGGGTCATCGATGGTAATGCCGTCCGAGGTAACGGTATCCTCAAAGTCATCCATCCCCTCCTCGCCCATATCGGCCACAGCGGACATATCCGTGGCGTCATCATCCACCACTTCAATGCCGTTGCTTTCCAGCTCTTCATACAGCTTTTCCATCTGCTCCGCGTCAATAACACGGCTGCTTTCTTCCATAGCGTCACTGATTTCGGTGCTGGTCAATTTGCCTGCACGGCGGCCCTGTTCAATCAGGTTGCGAATCGAATCTTTCTTTTCTGCCATAAGTAGTTTCTCCTTTGGTTTTTATTCTGCCCATCTTACTGGAACGGGATAAAACAACATGGTTTTGGCCGGGTGGAAATTATTCTTCCGGCGGGCGTTCGCCCACTTTTTTGCGGGCAAGGGCGGCAAATTTCTGCCGAAATTCATCGTCTGTGGTGCCTGCCACCTGGGCGCTTTCGGGGTTTGCGGTCTGCAAACGATCCAGCAGCATATCAATATCCCGGCGGGTCAGGCGGGTATCGGCGTTTTGGGCCTGGGCCAGCATCACCTGGCTGTAGGCTTTTTCCTCCAACAAGGGGGAAAGGGTCGTGGCGTTGGCGGGCTGGCCGCGGGCGGCGCAGTCGTAAATCGCCTTGATTGCCTGCTGCATTTCCGGCAGCACCACCATGCCAAGGTTCAGCCGCTCCCGGATGTAGGGGATGGCGCCGGCATCCTGCAGCATAGCCGCCACAAGCTGGCGGGCGGCGCTTGCGGCCCCCAGGGCAGCTTCGCCCCCGCGGTCATAGGGCACGCGGATATCCGCCGCAATCCCCTGGCGGGAAAGTTCGTTCTGCTCTTTGCGGCGCGCCCTGCGCCCGGCCCCGCGCACGGCGCTTTCCAGCTGGACCAACACAGCCTTTTTATCAATGCCGGTCTGCTCCGCAATGCGCCCGGCATACACATCCCGCGCCGTGGGGCTGACCGCGCTGCCTGCCAGAATGCCGATGGCTTCATCCACATATTGCAGGCGCTGGGCATCGTTGCGCAGGTCATATTTTTTCACTGCCTTAGCCAGCTTGAACTCCAGCGGGGTTGCGGTGCCTTCCAGTACGGCTTCAAACCGGTCGCGGCCATAGGTGCGGATAAATTCATCCGGGTCCTTGGCACCGGGGATGTTCAGCACCCGCACCTGCAAATTGGTACCGGAAAACAGCGCCAAACTGCGCTCCGTTGCCTTCTGGCCTGCTTCGTCCGAGTCATAGCTCAGCACCACTTCGTCGGCGTATTCCGTCAGCAGCTTGACCTGCTCCGGCGTCAAAGCCGTGCCGCAGGCACAGACAGCAGTATCAAACCCGGCTTCGTGCATCGAGATGACATCCATATACCCTTCGCAGAGGATATACCGCTTGGACGTTGATTTTTTTGCCACATTCAGCGCAAACAGCGTGCGGGATTTGTGGTAGACCATCGTTTCGGGCGAGTTGATGTATTTCGGCTTGGAATCATCCATCACGCGCCCGCCGAACGCAATGATATTGCCCCGCACATCAATGATGGGCACCATCACGCGGTGGCGGAAGATATCATACAGATTGCCCTTGGCGCTACGCTTGACAAGGCCGGAGGATTCCAATTCCGGCTCGGTAAAGCCGCGGTGGCGCAGGTAGTGCAGAAGGCCGACAAAATCTTCCGGTGCATAGCCCAAGCCAAACCGGCGGATGGCCGCATCCGAAAGGCCGCGTTTTTCGCGCCAGTAGCGGCGGGCCATGGCGGCTTCCGGCGTTGGGGCGTTGAGCTGGTCATAAAAATAGCGCGCGGCGTTGCGGTTGATCTCCAACAGGCGGGAGCGGGAACGGCTTTCCTGGTCGTCCTCCTCCGGCATGGGCATCCCGGCGCGGCCCGCCAGCTGTTTAACAGCTTCCACATAGCCCAGGTTGGAAATTTTGCGCACAAAGTTAATCACATCCCCCGCCGCACCGCAGCCAAAGCAGTAAAAACTTTGGGTATCCGGGTAGACGGTAAACGAAGGGGTTTTCTCGTTATGGAAAGGGCACAGCCCGGTATAGGTCCGCCCGCGATGACGCAGCTGCACATATTGGCCGATTACTTCGGTAATATCATTGCGTGCAACCACTTCCTGTATGTATTCCTGTGGGATCAATGGGGCTCCGGGCCTCCTTTCGCGTATATATCGTAATAATTTATAGGTTAGCGGGCGCACAATGTGCGCCCCTTCGGGGCGGGCGGCAGTGCTCTAACATACTGCCAATTTTATAGCACCTGCCACTTTTGCGGCACAAACAGCTCCTCAAACAGGCGGGTAGCAAATTCATCGCTCATGCCGGAAATATAATCCGCCACGGCACGGTCCATTCCCTGGTGATATGCCACCTGCATATAAAAATTAGGCATCAGCGTGGGGTCCGCGCAAAGGCGCTCATACAGCGCTTCGATCATCTTGTCCACTTTTTTCTCTTCGCGCTTGGCATCCTTGTCCACATACACCGTGCTGTACATAAAGTCTTTCAGCACACCGTATGCCTCCTCCACTTCGGGGGAAAACTGCATTTTCCCATTTTTGCAGTTTGCGCTGTTTGCCACAAGGTCGGTGATCATTGTGGTGATGCGCCGGGATTTGGTATCTCCCAGCACCTGCACGGCATCCCGCGGCAGGGCGGTGGGGTTCAGCACACCGGCGGCCACGGCATCCTCAATATCATGGTTCAAAAAGGCAATGTGGTCCGCATAGCGCACGGTACAGCCTTCCATCGTGCGGGCCCATGCGCCTTTGGTGTGGGTAATAATCCCGTTGCGCACCTCCCAGCAAAGGTTCAGGCCCTTGCCGTCCTTTTCCAGGTAGTCCACCACCCGCAGGCTTTGGCGGTAGTGGGTAAACCCGCCGGGGCACAGCCGGTTCAGTGCGCGCTCCCCCGCGTGGCCGTATGGGGTGTGGCCAAGATCATGCCCCAGGGCAATGGCCTCGGTCAGGTCCTCATTCAGCCGCAGGGCGCGGGCAATGGTTCGGGCAATCTGGCTGACTTCCAGCGTGTGGGTCAGCCGGGTGCGGTAGTGGTCGCCCTCAGGCGAAAGAAACACCTGTGTTTTCTGCTTCAACCGCCGGAAACTTTTACAGTGCAAAATTCTGTCCCTGTCACGCTGGTAGCAGGTCCGCAGGTCATCTTCCGGTTCCGGGGTGCGGCGGCCAAAGCTCTGCTCACTTAAAGCGGCATAGGGGCTTAAGGTCAGGCGTTCAATTGTCTGGGTCTCTTCCCGCACAGTCACGGCGCAGCCTCCTTTCCCCTATCCGGTTCCCCGTTGGGCATATCATGCCCAAAAACGGCTCTCTATATTATAAATACGATAAAAAGCCGCCAAACACTTGTATGAAATGTAAAAATTTCATGGGAAATTCTGCTTTCTTGCCAGAAATGACTGCGCAGCATCAAAAAGCTGCGTAAAGTGGTTTGCTGATCGTCACTTCGGCACTGCCGCGGGTCAGCTCGCTCAGGTCATGGCACAGGGCTTCTTCGGTTCCGGCAGGCATGCGCCAGCGCAGGGTCACAGCGTCGGCATACTCCGGTTCCTGCAGTTTGGCCCCGGCGGCTGCGATCATCCGCTGGGCCTGTTCAAACTTGGGGTATGGCACGGTCACGGCGCAATCCGTCACCAGCCGCATGCTGACAATCTCCGCCTGCTGCAAGGCTCCGGATGCCGCCGCGGTGTAGGCCCGCACCAGCCCGCCGGTACCCAGCAGAATTCCGCCAAAGTACCGCGTAACCACCACGATCACATCCGAAAGCCCTGCATGGCCGATGGCTTCCAGCACGGGGGTACCGGCGGTTTTGGCGGGTTCGCCGTCATCACTGTAGCGGGTGCGGCCGCCCTCGCGCAGAACATAGGCATACACATTATGCCGCGCGGTGCGGTTGGCCGCTTTGATGCGGTTCAGGTGGGCAAGGGCAGCTTCCTCGGTATCGGCAAACGCAGCGGAAGCAATAAAGCGGGAGCGCTTTTCTTCATATTCAAAGGTGGAAATACCGCGGATCGTTTGATAGTCCGGCATAGGGGTTCTCCTTTGAGATGCAAGATGATGTATTTGAAAAAAATACCGCAGATGTTGCCATCTGCGGTATACAAAACTTTAATGCAATTACTTGCCAGCCTTGTTGGCGTAGCGGCGCTTAAAGCGCTCAACACGTCCGCCGGTGTCAACCAGCTTCTGCTTGCCGGTGTAGAAGGGATGGCACTTGCTGCAAACTTCAACGCGGATCTCCGGCTTGGTATCGCGGGTATGGATCACGTTGCCGCATGCGCAGGTAATGGTGCAATCCACATAGTTGGGATGAATACCCTGCTTCATTTTCATTTCACCTCTTTCTCGATCATGACTAAAGGGAGCCATACTTGATATATGTGCTCATCACAATCTTCGAATTTCGGCTACCAGCAGACGCCATCCTGTGCGTGTGGAGCAGCCCTCTGAACGATTGCTAGAGTATTTTACCAGAGTTTTTGTGTTTTGTCAAGTAGTGCGGGCAATCTTTTGCGGCGGCAAATTGCCAGCAAAAGTGCAATCATTTATATGCCCATCCGGGACGTTGAGGACGCCGTCTCCTACTGTGGGGCAAAGTACATCATACGTTTTTTGTATCTGCTCCGGTAAGTTTCCGGCGGAGTCGGGTACCCCCGCCCTACTGGGTGTTTGTGGGTTGGCCGCACACAATAAAATGCTCTGTAGGGAACGGTCTTGACCGTTCCGGGGCCTTGTAGCAGATGCCGCAACAATTTTCCGCAAAGCCTTTTGCTCCCCTTCGTGGGGAGCTGTCGCCGAAGGTGACTGAGGGGTGATTCCCCAAGCGGAGCCTGAAAATGCGCGTTATTTCCTCACTGCGGCGGCTAGGGGGCTGCATACAAAAAAGGCCGTCTGCGTATTACAGCAGGCGGCCCAAAGGCGCCAAACCTATGGAATCACATTATACCAGCAGCGGCTTAACGGCAGCGGCCAGTTCTTCTTTCTTGGCTTCGGCTTCGGCCAGGTCTTTGCCCTTGGTGGTAAAGTAGGTCTTGATCTTCGGCTCGGTGCCGGAGGGGCGCACCACAACGGTGCAACCGGATGCCAGGGTGTAGATCAGCACGTTGGCGGCGGGCAGACCGGTCTCTTCAGGCTTTTTATAGTCCACAACCTTTACAACGGCGTCACCGCCAAAGTCCTTGGGCGGGTTCTCGCGCAGGCCGGACATAATGCCCGCCATCTTGTCCATGCCGGACAGGCCCGGGAACTCAAAGCTGTCAACCTTGTTCAGGTAGCGGCCATACTCGGCGTAAATGCGCTCCAGCTCTTCCTTGATGGAACTGCCCTTTGCGCGGTAATAAGCAGCCATTTCGCAAATCAGCATAGAGCCGATGATGGCATCCTTATCGCGGACGTAAGGACCTGCCAGGTAGCCATAGCTTTCCTCAAAGCCAAAGATGAAGCGGTCGACCTGACCAGCAGCTTCCAGCTTGGCAATCTGATCGCCGATCCACTTAAAGCCGGTCAGCACATTGCGGCACTCAACACCGTAATGCTCGGCCACCTTGTCCGCCAGCGGGGTGGACACGATGGACTTGCACATGACGGGGTCTTTGGGCATGGTCCCCTGCTCAATGCGGCCCGCGCAGATGTAATCCAGCAGCAGAACGCCGACTTCGTTGCCGGAAAGCAGCTCATAGCTGCCATCCTTGCACTTAACGGCAATGCCAACGCGGTCAGCATCGGGGTCAGTGGCCAGCATCAGGTCTGCACCAGACTTTTCGGCCAGTTCCAGGCCAAGGCGCAGAGCCTCGAAAATTTCGGGGTTGGGGTACGGGCAGGTGGGGAAATTGCCGTCCGGCTTTTCCTGTTCCGGCACAACGGTGATATCGGTAATGCCGATGTCATGCAGAACATGGGTGACCGGAACCAGGCCGGAGCCGTTCAGCGGGCTGTAAACCAGCTTCAGGCCGGCGGTCTTGCAGATACCGGGACGGATGGAGCGGGCTTCGATTGCTTCGTACAGGGCGTTGATGCAGTCATCGCCAACGTATTCGATGATGCCCTCTTCCAGCCCCTCGGCAAACGGCATGGTTTTGGCGCCGGTCAGGATGTCGGTCTTCTGGATTTCGGCGTACACGATGTCAGCGGCCTCATCGGTCATCTGGCAGCCATCGGGGCCGTAGGCCTTATAGCCGTTGTACTTGGCCGGGTTGTGGGATGCCGTTACCATGATACCGGCGTTGCAGTTATAATACCGGGTAGCAAAGCTCAGTGCGGGAACCGGCATCAGGGCGCTGTAAATGCGCACCTTTACGCCGTTGGCGGCCAGAACTTCGGCAGCAGCCTTGGCAAACACATCGCTCTTGATGCGGCTGTCATAGCTGATAGCAACGGTCTGGGTGCCGCCCTGGGTCTTGACCCAGTTGGCAAGGCCCTGGGTAGCCTGGCGCACAACATACACGTTCATGCGGTTGGTACCGGCGCCGATCACACCGCGCAGACCGGCAGTGCCGAACTTAAGGGCAACGGCAAAACGATCCTGAATGGCAGCGTCATCGTTCTGAATCGATTCCAGCTCCGGCTTCAGATCGGGGTCATCCAGGTTGGCAGCAAGCCAACGGCTGTACATTTCTTTATACATTTTGGACACCATCACTTTCTTACCCTGTAAAAGTTTTGGGTAAATTTACTTGTTCAAATTAAATATATCAATTTTAGTTTGCGTTGTCAATCAAAAAAAGCAGGAATTCCGGCTTTTTGCCGGGGCTTTGCCTATTTTTTTGCCCTACAGCGTCAAGGCAGATTGTGGGCACAAAAAATATGCTTGCCGCCGCGGGCGGAACAGGATATACTGAAAATAATCAAAGTACGCAATTTGTTGAAAAAAAGGAGTTGGCTGCGCCATGTATGCACACGTTGTCAGCCTGGGGGTAACGGGGCTGGATGGCTACCCCGTTACCGTGGAAACCCACATCAGCGGCGGTCTGCCCAAATTTGCCATGGTGGGCCTGCCGGATTCCGCCGTGAAGGAAAGCAGTGAGCGGGTGCGCAGCGCCATCAAAAACCTGAACTGCCCCTGGCCCGCCAGCCATGTTACCGTCAACCTGGCCCCCGCCGATGTGCGCAAGACCGGCAGTTTGTATGACCTGCCGGTGTTCATCGGCATTTTGGCGGCGCAGCAGTACATCCCACAGCCAGAGCCGCACCAGGCATTTTTGGGTGAGCTTGGGCTGGATGGCACACTGCGCCCCATTGCCGGTGCCCTGCCCATGGCCCTTGCCGCCCAAAAGGCGGGCGTGACCGAGCTGTTTGTTCCTGCCGAAAACGCCGCCGAAGCCGCCGTGGCCGAGCAGCTGACAGTTTACCCCGCCCGCAGCGCTGCGGATGTGATCCGCCACCTGGCGGGGCAGGCAAAGCTCAGCCCCGCCAGCCGCACAGGATACGATGCCGCCGGGCAGTGGCTTGGCCCCGATTTTGCGGATGTGCGCGGCCAGGCGGAGGCCCGCCGCGCGCTGGAAGTTGCCGCTGCGGGTGGGCACAACCTGTTGATGGTGGGCCCGCCGGGCACCGGCAAAAGTATGCTGGCCAAGCGCCTGCCGGGCATCCTGCCGCCGCTCAGTTATGAGGAAGCGCTGGAAACCACCGCGATTTATTCCGTTGCCGGGCTGGTGCAGGCCGGGACCGGATTATTGCAGCAGCGACCGTTCCGCAGCCCCCACCACAGTGTCAGCGCCGCAGCCATTGCGGGCGGCGGCACAGTGCCCCGCCCCGGCGAGGTCAGCCTGGCCCACAACGGCGTACTGTTTTTGGACGAGCTGCCGGAGTTCAGCCGCGAAGCGCTGGAGGTGCTGCGCCAGCCAATCGAGGACGGGTGCATCTCCGTGAGCCGGGTACACGGCACCGCCACCTACCCCTGCCGTTTTATGCTGGTTGCCGCCATGAACCCCTGCAAGTGCGGGTATTATGGTTCCGGCGTGCGGGAATGCAGCTGCACGCCCAGTGCGATTGAGCGCTACCGGCAGCGGATTTCCGGCCCGCTGCTGGACCGCATTGACCTGCATGTGGAGGCCCGCCCCGTGGAGTACGACGCCCTTGCCGCAAAAACCGGCGGCGAGCCGAGCGCTGACATCCGCACGCGGGTGGCCGCGGTACGCGCCATGCAGGCCCAGCGCTACCAAGGCCTTGGCTTTACCTGCAACGCCCAGCTGCCCAGCGGTATGCTGCGCCGCTACTGCCCGCTTGCCCCCGCCGCCGAAAAGCTGCTGCGCGGTGCGTTTGAACGCATGGGCTACAGTGCCCGCGCCTATGACCGCATCCTGCGCGTGGCCCGCACCATTGCCGACATGAACGGCGTGGAACAGATCGGCGCCGCAGAGCTGATGGAAGCGCTGCAATACCGGAGAATGGACAGGGCGGTAGGCAAATAAGTGCTTGACCTTATTTGCCCAATGAATAAATAATAAAGAATAATTAAAAATGTTGGTGGATCGCAGTGCTACGCACTGCTCAGAATTATTAGTGCTCTATGGATTACAGAACTCTAATATTTTTTGAGCGTTGCGTCAGCAACGCGGTCCACCTGCATTATTCTTTATTCTTTTTTCATTATTCTTTCTATTTGACTCGTTCCTTTTCGGAACGGGCGAAATAGAACATCCACTGCTGCAAAATTCCGGCATTGCCATAAGCCGGGAAGGGGTTCTGCCCGGCGTAATGCTGGTCGATCACACGCTGGATCCACACATCCACGGGGGCACACTCCATGCGGCCATAGGCAAACAGGGCTACGCAGTTGGCCACCTTGATGCCCACGCCGTGCTGCTGCATCAAAGCTTCCAACAGCCGGGCATCGGGCAGGGTTTCCAGCGCGGCAAGGTCCAGCGCTCCCGCTGCAACTGCCTGGGCGGCAGCCAGAACATACGGGGCGCGGTAGCCCAGCGCGCAGTCCCGCAATGCCTGCTCCCCTGCCGCGGCGAGCGCCTGCGCCGTTGGGAACGCATACAGCACATTCCCGCCCGGCTGCAGTAGCGGCGCACCGTACCGGGTACACAGCGTTTCCACGCAAGCCTGAATGGCCGGGATATTTTTGCGCTGGCTGATGATAAAGGTAACCAGCATCTCCCAGGCGTCCTGGCGTAGAATGCGGATGCCCGCCCCGGCCCGGGCCGCTGCGCAAAGGTAGGCATCCTGTTTGGGCACCGCGGCGCGGATGGCCGCATAATTGCGGTTCAAATCAAAATAGCGGTGCCAGAAGCCCTGCCATTCTTCCGGGGTACAGCTAGCTGTATACGTATCACCGCTGCCGGGCTGCAGGTACAAAAGCTTATCCCCGGCCAAAAACCGCCAGCCCTGCGGCGTTTGCGCAATGCGGAACGCCTGGCCGCTGGCAGCTATTTTTTGCAGATCGAAATCACCCGGTATCGTTACGGTCATGGCTCGCGCAGCACCTCCAGCATGCGGCGGGCACTGCTTTCCCACGAGTATTTTTGCAGTACGGCGGCGGCATCCCGGCCGGGGGTTACATGGTCCACACTGCCGTGGTTGGTGGAAAGGTCAATGTAATCAGCGTGGGAGCCGTAAATTTCCCGCATGCAGGGGGTATTGCTCACCATCACGCGTGGAGCACCGCAGGCAATGGCTTCCAGCGGGGGGATGCCGAACCCCTCATACAGCGTGGGGAACAAAAACGCCTTGCAGTTTTCCATCAGGCTTTTGGCTTCGCCGTCCGTCACATAGCCAAGGTACATCACGTTGTTCAGGTGGTCCAACCCCAGGGCAGCGGCCTCTTTGGCAAGGCTGCCACCGCCCGCAATTGCAAACATAACCTGGGGTTTGCTCTGCGCAGCGCGCAGCACCCAGGGAAAGTTCTTATTTTTAAGCAGGTTGGACATTGAGAAATAATACTCGCCCTTTTTCAGCTGCGGCCACTTGCTGTACTCACCAAACAGCATGGGGTCAGGGCGCACGCGCTGCATATGCTGCCAGGCGTTATACACCACGGTGATCTTTTCGGGGTTCACATGGTAATATTTCACGATCTCGCTTTTGGAAAATTCCGAGACCGTCACGATTTTTCTGGCCTTTTTGGCAATGGCCGCATACTGCATGCAGTGCCAGACAGCGCTGGTGCGGCCGCGCAGGTCGGTATAAAAATCCGGGCGTGCTTTATAGCACACATCATGCACCACGGCAATGCCCTCGTTCCCACGGTGGAACATGGGAATAACGTTGCACATGCCCAGCCAGCAGCGCCCGCTTTGTGCCAGATATCGGCCATACACCCGCTGCCAGCCCAAAATGCCGCTGGACTGCGGCAGGGTGACCACCTTGATATTGCGGTATTCGGGAACGATACAATCCGGCGGAACCGCCACTTCCAGTTCGCCGGGTTCCAGCATGGGGTCCATGGCAGCGAGTATTTCCCGCGCATAGCGCTGGATGCCGGAAAGCTGCTGCACAAAAAACGAGCCGTCTACTGTATACTTGGGCATTTTCATTCTCCTTATAAACGGCACCGCGTTACTGCGTCAGGATGCCGTATTGGTATTTGCACTGCAAAATGCGCTGCACGCTTTCGTCCAGTCTCTGCTGGGGGATGGTACCCTCCTGCACAGCTTCCAGCACGGCGGTATAGGCATCGACAAGGCCGTTGGGCATCAGCAGCAGGTCGGCACCGGCCTGCAGCGCCTTGACCGCCGCCTGACCGGGGGTATACACATCGGTGATGGCCTGCATCGCCAGCGAATCCGTCACGATCAAGCCCTGATAGCCCAACTCCCCGCGCAAAAGATCGGTCAGCATGACGCTGGAAAGGGAGGCCGGGGTATCGTCCCCTGTTACCTGCGGCACGGTAATGTGGGCCGCCATAATCAGCGGAGCATTGTTCACATTTTGGGCAAAGGGCACCAGCTCACAGCTGCGCAGGTCATCCAGCGTTTTGTTCAGCGTTACGGTGCCAACGTGGGTATCCTCGCTGGTATCGCCATGGCCGGGGAAATGCTTGAGGGTGCAGGCAATGCCCGCATCGGCAAACCCGGCGCACGCCCCGCCCACAAGGTCGGCGGCGGTCTGCGGTTCACTGCTGAACGCGCGGGTACCGATGACCGGGTTATCGGGGTTGGTGTTCACATCGGCCACAGGGGCAAAATCCAGGTTAAAGCCGTATTCTTTTAAGTAGCCGCCAATGGTGCGGCCCATGGCGCGGGCATCTTCCGGGTTACCGGATGTTCCCACCGCCGCAGCGCTTTCGTATTGGGGCAGGTCAAACGCGGCATTGTTGGCAAGGCGCGCCACCAGGCCGCCCTCCTCATCAATGGCAGTAAAAAGCGGCGTATCGCTCGCCTGCTGCAAATCGTCCAGGAATTGGGTGATCTGCTGCGGGCTTTCCAGATTTTTGCCAAAGATCACCACGCCGCCCACCGGGTACTCCGCCAAAGTCTGGCGCATGGCATCCGTCAGTTCGGTCACGCCGTCCGCCTTGGCATCGTTGATCTGGTCCTGCGTTTGGCTCAAGTCCAGGGAATCGGGTCGAACAAGAAAGAGCTGCCCCACCTTTTGTTCCAGCGTCATCTCCTCCAGCAGCTGCTGCACGGGGTCCGGCTCCGGGGTGGGCTGTTCCGTGGGTGCTGCCTGCGTGGTTTGGGCTTGCTGTGTTGGTGCTTCGGTCGGCTGGGCCGCCTTATTTGGGAGTACATCTTTTGGGGCAGCAGAACAGGCGCACAAGACTGCCGCCAAAACGGTTGACACAAATGCCGCGAATCTTTTTTTCATGCTTACCGCCCCCTGCTGTTTGTCTAGGGTGTATCCTCTAATAAGATAAACGAAGAAGTCATCCAAATTGTTACATAAAGGGAAATATCTTTGCCTTAAGTTAGCGGGCGCACAATGTGCGCCCCTGCGGTCACTATAGGGAAATGCCATTTTCCCCGCACAACGCGCCCTGCTGCATATGCTGGCCTTGCGGCGTGTTTTATTGTATTTTGATTATACCATGTCTCGCGGCAGAATGGAACGGAATTTACAGGAATCAAGTGGTAAAATCCCGCATTACTCTGCAAAAAGCCCTCGGCACAGTGGTTTGGCACCGTGCCGGGGGCTTTGCATTGGTTCAGGCTTTGCTGCCGGACCGATTATTCATCATCAACGGTATTGTCATTGCCAACCGGGTCTTCGGCGGCAACATCGGCGGTTTCGGGGGTAGCTTCCTCCTCGGCTTCCAGCGCTGCCTTGTCATAGGCAAAGGCGTTCAGGGCGTCAGTGCTCACTTCATACACAACGCCTGCTGCGCCGGAGCTGCGCAGGTAGCACAGGGTATCGTCCTCGGCATCGTTGCCGCCAAAGCTGCACTGGATGCTGGTGCCGTCCGATGCGATCAGGGTAACGATGGCATTGGGGGTATCCAGACCATACACGGCATCGGCCTGCGGTTCGGTCACGCTCCACTTGGTTTTCAGATCACAGATGGTACTCGCCATCTTTTTGACGATATCCTGATTCAGGTTATACTCCGCATCATCCGTCAGCGTCCAGGTGCTGTCATTCTGGGCAAAGCTCAGGGTTCCGCCGTTGGCGGTCTGCACCACCATCTTGGTCACATCGTCCACATCTATGTCCGTAATGCTCTGGGCGGCATACAGCTGCTTTGCGGTTTTGCAGATGCCGCTCAGGGCCGAACTGTCCAGCGTATACACCGGGCCGTCTGCGCTCAGGCGGGCATACCAGTTGTTTGTGATGGAGTTCTTGCTGCCAACGGTCAGCGTCCATTCGGTATCTGCCGTTTTCAGGCTCAGCTCATAAGTCGGGGTATCAAAGCCCATGCTGGCAACGTCGGCGTCATCGCTCAGTTCGCGCAGCGCGGTCAGAGCGGTCATGCTGTCGGCAACGCCTTGGGCCTTACTCTGGTCAAGGGGCAGCGCGGGGTCAGAATCCAGTGTCCAGGTATCATCCGTTTTGGTCAGGGCGGATTCCAACGTTGCGCCATCGCTGGCGTCTTTGTAGGCAATCGCGGTCACACTGTCAGCATCCAGGCTGCACAGTGCAATGCTGGTATCCTCTTCCTCGGTGTCTGCATGGTTCAGCACGCCAAGGGCAACGCCCAGCACAACCACCACGGGAACCAGCACAAAAAGGGGCAACATTTTCTTTGTGTTCATTGGCTGTTATCTCCTAAGGTTTCTGCAGTACCGGAACACTCAACGGCGGCGGCGCACCAAAGTGATGGCAATACCGGCCACGATAAAGGCCAGCGGCACCACGATGGTAAACAGCAGGCCAAGCAGCATGGTGGCCTTGGCAGGTACCGTCAAGGTTTCGGCGCTCATACTCTTGCTGTCAATCACCACACCGTTTTCTTCGCCGATCATCCAGTTCATGGTACTTGTTAGTAGCTGTGCGTTGCCACCAATCAACAACGAGGCATATTCCCTAGCGACATACTCTATCCCCTTGCTGTTCAGTAGATTAGCGCAGTTCACCCACACTACCTTTGCACCAGTGGTGCTGTTGCTGGCGGCAACGGCAATGTTAAAGGGGCCGTTGGGATCATTTGCCCCCTGCTCGGCGGTGGTAGCCTCGGCGTAATCCTGCATCGCATAAGCCGTGCTGCTGGTGCTCAGCAGGGTGGTCAGGGTCAGGTCATCGGTGCTGTCGCCCTTCACAATGCCCTGTGCCACGGGGGTAAAGACATGCATGCCGTCGGTCACGCCCGCGGTGATCTCGTTAGAACTCAAGTTCGGCAAAAGGCACGTCTGTGCAGTGCCGTAAAGGTAATAGTTGCTGTCGTTTTCAATCACAAGGCCTTCCTGGCGGGTCATGCCGTACTCTGCCAGCAGGGCATCCAGGTTGGGGGTACTCACCGTCAGATCGGTGGTCACAAACAGGTGGCCGCCGTTTTCCAGATAGGTCTTGATGGCAGCGGCATCCAGGGTGGAAAGGTCCGCCTGCGGATCGTTGATCAGCAGGGCTGCGGCATCTTCGGGCACTGTATCGTTGGTCAGCAGGTTCAGGTCCTGCACGGTAACGCCGGAATTATCCAGCGTTTCGGTAAAATCGCTTTCCAGGCTGGCTTCGCCGTGGCCGGTCAGCTGGTACAGCACATAGCTGTTCTCCCGCGTGACCTTGGCAATGCCGGAGGACAGCGCGTTCTCAGCGGAGAAGCTCATTGTGTAACTGCCGGTGGTATAATAGCTGGAATAATCCGCCGTATACATATCATTGTAGTCCACCACGGTGTGGTTATCCCCGCATACAAGGATCACGCTGGAGGAGCTTGCGTTCTGCGCGTCATACTGCTGTGCAAAGGTGGGGTACAACGCGGGGTCGCGCTGCTGCCAGGTAAAATGGCTGCTTTCGCCCGCATAGCGGTCCAGAATTCGCGTAATGTTGGAATCCTCGTTGCCGGTTTCCGCCAGGTAATAGGCGGTCACATCGGTGTTCAGTCCCTGCAGCATGGTTTTGGTGGTATCGCTCAGGGTGAACATTTTGCCGGTGGAAATATCAAACTGGGTAAACTTGGTGGGCACCGCGCCCACCACAAGGTTGAGCAGAATTACCAGCACCAGCACCACAACGGCCAGCACGCTGGCGTAAGCACCGCTGCGCAGGCTGCGGCGGCGCGCTGCCTGCTGTGCCTGGTTAGGGGCAGGGGCATTGGCCGCGTTCTTTTTCTTAAAGTTCATCGTCGGACCCCCCTCTTTAATTCCAGCGGCGGCGTTCCAGTGCCTGACCCGTCAGGAAGAGGAACAGTCCCGCCACCGATAGATAATACACAATGCCGGTCACGCTGAACATGCCGCCCACAAAATCCGTAAACGGCTGGAACAGTGCCAGCGCGCCAAGCACGCTGTTAAAGCCGGTCAGCAGCCAGGCCGGGCGCAGCTTAAACAGCAGCACCAGCACCACGGCACCGCCGCAGAACACCGCGCTGCCCACCGTGACATTTTTGCAGGCCAGACCGACCAGCAGAGCCACAACCGCCAGCACCACGCAGAACACGATGAATGCCAGCGTGTTGCCGCTGGTGAACAGGCTCTTGATGCCGTTCATCAGGTAGCAGATCAGCAGCGCACCAAAAGTAGCCAGGTACGCAATGATCTGGTTTTCCGTCAGGGCGGAGACAAAGGTGCCGATGGCAATGCAGGCAGCGCCCATCAAAAAGTACGCCAGCCAGGTGGCGTAAGCGCTGGTAAGGGAGATGGTGCCAAAGGCCGTGAGCACCAGCGGCATGATGGCCGCTGCCGCCATGGGCACGGCAAACACCGCCAGCTGGGCAAAGTACTTACCCATCACGATAGAAGGGATACCCACCGGGCTGGTGAGCAGCAGCTGGTCGGTTTTATTGCGGCGTTCATCCGCAAAGCTGCGCATGGTCAGCGCCGGCAGCAAAAACAGCATGACCAGCGTGGTAGAATACAAAACGGTTGAAAAATCCGACGTGCCATACACCAGGCAGTTGGCGGAGTAATATAACCCGGTAAACGCCAGCATAACACCAATGACAACATAGCCGACCAGGCTGGTGAAATAGCTGCGCAGTTCCCGCTTAAAAATGGCAAACATGGCTCACTCTTCCTCCTTTTGGTCGTTTTCGGCTTCCGGTTGTTCCGGAGTATCATCCGCCGGGGCCTGTGGTTCGGCAGGCTCAGCAGACTGTTCCGGCTGTGCGGCAGCCGCTTCCTGAGCCGGTTCTTCGGTTTCTTCCGGCTGGGCTTCCTCCGGTGCAGTCTCGGTGATCTGTAGGAAGATATCCTCCAAACTCATCGTATCGCTTGTCAGGGACACAACCGGGCAGCCAGCTTCGGCCAGCGCCTTGGACAGGGCCGCGCGCAGGTCTGCACCGGCGGTGCTGGTGGCGGTAAAGCTGACTTCATCGCCCTTTTCTGCGGTCACGCGCAGGTCGGTCAGGCCCTCCACCTTGGCGGCAGCGGCCAGAATCTGTTCTTTGGTGCCAAGTGCCGTGGCGGCGATCATGCCGCGGGCAGCCAGCTGGGCGGCCAGCTCTTCCGGCGTGCCCTGGGCGGCCACTTTACCGTGCGCAATAATCAGCACGCGGTCACAGATCGTCTGCACTTCGCTCAGGATATGGCTGGAAAGGATGACGGTGTGGGTCTCTCCCAGGTCATGGATGAGGTTGCGGATCTCGATCATCTGGGCGGGATCCAGGCCAACGGTGGGTTCGTCCAGAATGATCACCTTGGGGCTGCCCAGCAGCGCAGCGGCAATGCCAACGCGCTGGCGGTAGCCTTTGGAAAGGTTGCGGATCAGCCGCTTTTCCATCTCCTGCAGCCCAGCGCGCTGCACGGCCTGCGCTACATCCTGCACGCGGTCCGCTTTTTTCTTTTTGCCTTTCAGCTCGCTGACAAACAGCAGGTATTCCTGCACGGTCATATCGGTATACAGCGGCGGAATTTCCGGCAGGTAGCCGATGCAGGCTTTGGCCTCCTTGGGCTCTTCCTGAACATCATGGCCGTCAATGGCAACGGTGCCGCCCGTGGGCGCAAGATACCCGGTGATCATGTTCATTGTGGTGGATTTGCCGGCGCCGTTGGGCCCCAGCAGGCCGTAAATACAGCCGTCCTGCACAGTGAAGCTGATATCATCGACCGCGGTGTGTTTTCCGTAACGCTTGGTCAAATGCTTGACTTCGATCAATGGATGCACTCCCCTTTTCTTGGGGGCCGCCCGCCGCAGGGCAGGCGTACCCCTGAACTATCCAGAAGTATACTGCCTATTTGTGAAAATTGTGCGTCGTTTTTTTGCCAGGATGTGAAAATTGTGTGCACATGCAAAAGCACCCCTGCGCGGCTGCAGGGGTGCCAAATCAGCTTATTCTTTTGCTGCTTCGTTTCTTTTGCGGGGGGGCAGCTTTAGGCAACACCGCACAATTCCCGCCTGACGGCTTAAGCACCGCTCCGGCGGCT
>OLNP01000861.1_pt1 | contig 28734 bp, 21 predicted proteins | sample 1671951 | NCBI WGS metagenome assembly OLNP01 (sample SAMEA3136629, study PRJEB25190) | human gut metagenome | biome: human gut; feature: human-associated habitat; material: faeces | place: Austria | collected 2013
TCTGTATTCAGTACGTTTTAATTATTTGTACTGTCTACTTTTGAGAATCGTATCATAACATGCAAGCTTTTAAATTTTCTTCTTTTTCCTGTTTTCTTTCTATATTCTAATTATCAAATATATTTTCTATCAATTTACTTTTTAGACTCTACCATATCTAAAATTTTTAGAATTCTAGTATCATTTGGAGCAATAGAGAATAAATCATTTTCTACTGCATTTCGTTAGGAATCTTCCTGTTTTTTTGATAATTTGAAGCATATATCATTTCAATAGGCTGTTCAATATTATGAGTATTCTTCTCAAAAAAGAATAAGTGTGCTTTGATAGGTTTAAATCAAGAATATCTGTATTATGTGTTATGAAAAATAGTTGTTGATCTTTTCCTAACAATTCAATTAACAATGATAATATAGATTTTTCCAAATCACTTTGAACAAAACAGTTTTTTTATAAAAAGTCTTAGAACAAAAATATATTCTAAGACTTTACTTTTTATTCATTAATGTTAAATCCGTATTTTAAAGGGTCCTTTTCATCAATGATAAATGTACTATATCCATCAATATAAGCCATTCCTGTAATTTTAGGAACAATTGCTAAATATTCATCAATTTTTGTATCCCGAATAATTTCACCAGTAAAAGAAACACCAGTAAAGCTTTCATTCACAAATTTTTCGTTTTGTTTTAACTGATTCATTGCATACATGTAAGCTAATTTAGCACATGTACCTGTCCCACAAGGAGAGCGATCAATTTGTCCTTCTTCACTAATAACAATGTTTCGTTGCCCGTTTGGTGTTTTCTTATAAAACTCAATATTTGCAATTTCTTGAATAGGAAGGCTAGGATGCTTAACACGATACTGACCATTCATCTTCTTTAGCAAATCAACTCCTAAGGTTTTATAATAACTGACATTTTCTAAAGATATTTCTTTATTAAACTGGGTGACATCAACCAAAGCAAAGAAAGATCCGGAATAACTAATCGAAAAGTTTAAATCATCAAGAGTACAATTATCTTGATATAAAAAGGATGGTATATTTTCAAAGGAAATACTTTGAATTTTATCTTTTTCTATCTTTACCTCTACTTGAATCAATCCGGCAGGCGTTTCAAGAGTTAGATGAGTCAACGGTTCTTTTATTTCGACCATTCTTTCTTTTACTAAAACCATTGCTACTCCTATAGTCGCATGACCACACATGTTGATCCATCGATTTGCATCCATATAAATCACTCCAACATCTGCATGTTTAGATATTGGTTTTACTAATAATGCACCTACCATATCTTTATGTCATCTTGGTTCGCACATCAATAAGTTTCGATAGTGATCATAATTTTCCATCAAATACTCTTTGTATTCCATCATTGATTTTGCATTATAAGAAGGAAAGCCTTCCAAAATAATGCGTGTGGGTTCACCTAAGGTATGAGTTTCAATTGTTTTAAAACTTCTCTCCATTTTAATCTTCCTCAAAGACACAAGAACCGTTCGTTTCAATCAATTTCTTATAATAATAAAATGAATCTTTTCGAACCCTTTGAAGTGTTCCTCTTCCTTCATTGTCTAAATCCACATAAATAAATCCATACCTTTTCTTCATTTCACCAGTTGAAGCACTTACCAGATCAATAGGTCCCCACCACGTGTAACCAAACAAATCTACGCCATCATCTATAGCTTGCTTCATAGCTTTGGTATGTTCTCTAAGATAATGAATACGATAGTCATCGTGAATTTTCCCATCATCGGAAACTTCATCAATTGCTCCCAATCCATTTTCAGCAATAAAAATAGGAACATTATAACGACCATATATTTCATTCAATACCCAACGAAGTCCATCTGGATCAAAAGCCCATCCCCAGTCAGATTTCTTCAAGTAAGGATTTGCTGCACCTAAATTAAAATTGCCTGAGTCAGTATCTACTTCTTGGTCTAAACAATCCGTTCCAGAAGTATAATAACTTAAAGAATAGAAATCAACTTTCCCTTCTTTTAATATTTTTTTATCTTCTTCTGTAACATTCAGTGTCACACCTTTTTCTTCTAAGTAACGCTTTGTAAAGTATGAATATTCTCCTCGAACCTGCACATCACCACAATACCAAAGCTTCCTCATTGAATTTTGAGCAGCAAGAATATTAACCGGATTACAAGAATATGGATAATGAGCATCGGATGCAATCATGCAACCAATTTGATTGTTTGGATCAATTTCATGCCCAGCTTTAACTGCCAAAGCACTTGCCAGAAATTGATTATGTAAAGCCGCAAATCGTTTATTTTGTTTTTCTTTTGACATTGCATCGTCACTTACATTATTGATATCAATTATTCTTGTTCCATTAGACAAGATGCCAGCTCCATAGACATCACCAAAGTAATTCATTGTCATATTAATTTCATTAAAAGTAATCCAATAACGAACCAATCCTTTATACTCAGTGAATAATGTTTTTGCATATTTCACATATGCATCAATAGTCTTTTTGCTTAACCATCCATCCTGTTTGATAGCTAAAGCCATAGGTGTATCATGGTGCATAATTGAAACTAGTGGTTCAATACCATATTTATGACATTCCTTAAACACATCTCTATAAAAGTCTAAACCCTTCTGATTAGGCTTTTCATCATCTCCATTAGGATAAATTCTTGCCCATGAAACAGACATTCTATATACTTTAAATCCCATTTCAGCAAACAATTTAATATCTTCTTTATAACGATGATAATGATCAATTCCCATTTTAGCTGGATAATACACGCCTGGCTCTACTTCTAGTGTCAGTTTTCTTGGGTTTCTTCTTGTCCCTGCTGTTAATAAATCAGTAATGGCAAATCCCTTTCCATCTTCATCCCAGGCACCTTCACATTGATAAGCAGCTGTAGCTCCTCCCCACAAAAAATTATCCGGAAATTTATTATTTACCATAAAACTAACCTCACTTTCGCATGAATTTTTCAACGCCTTCTTTTAAGCGATTTAATCCCTCATATAAAATTTCTTTGCTGGTAGCAATACAGATACGTATATGTCCTTCCGACTGATCTCCAAAATAATTGTGACCACCTGGAACAACAGAAAGTTTAACTTCCTTTCTTAAAAAATCTACAAATTCATCGGCCTTACAATTTAAATCTTTTATATCGACATATAATAAATATGTTGCTTGTGGTTTGTAAGCATGTAGTTGAGGGATATTTTTATTAATAAACTCAACCGCATAATCTCTATTTTTAGTTAAATGTTCTAAAAATGACTTAAGCCAATCTCTTGATTCATCCATTGCTGCAATAGCAGCAATTTGTGATATAGAAGTAGCTCCTCCCGCAGTTGACATTACATCACTTGCTTCTACTAATTTTTGGAACATTTCATCATCTGTAGCATATACGCATCCAATTCTTAAACCTGCCAAGCCAAAACTTTTTGAATAACCAAAGACAGATAATACTCGTTTACATCTTTCATTACCTAAACTATAAATACTTGTAAATTTTGTATCCGGATAGACTATATCAGACCAAATTTCATCATTCATGATATATAAATCATATTTTTCACATAGTGTCATTATTTGATCTAGCTCTTCTTTTGTATAAACTAAACCATAAGGGTTGTGTGGATTACATAACCCAATCATTTTAGTCTTATCTGTAATATAACTTTCTAACTTAGAAAGATCCATCTTACGATTCTTGGTGTCAATTCCTGCTGAATAATATACAGGTGTTGCTTGTGCTGCTAAACAAGATTCTCTAAATAGAAAATCACATGGATCAAAAACAATCATTTCATCTCCTGGTTTCAAAACTGTTTTAGCAATGATATACATGGCACGTGCTGCACTATCTACAGGTAATACATTTTCAACAGGTATTTCTTCATTCTTTAAATCCTTAACATAATTAGAAAAAGATGATTTGAATTCATCAAAACCTGTTTTAGGTGTATACGAAAAATAACCATCTGAAGCATAGTCGATAATCGCTTGCTTTATCTTGTCTGAACAAGGAAAGTCGGGATCTGCTGCAGTTAGAGGGATAACTCCATCATCTACTTCTGCCCATCTTAAATTAAAAGCTTTTTTTCTCAAAGCTTGTAAATTTACATTTTTATCATCAAAATAAGACATTCTATATTATCCTTTCTTTGAAATTTGGCAGGAATTTCTCCTGCCAAATTAATTATTTGTTCTCTAATTTTTTAAATCGCTTATCAATGACTTCAAATAATTCTACTAAATGCTGTGCCACATTCAATTCACTGCTTGCACACATACAAGTATCTTGAGCATGTGTAAACAACATAGAATATTCTAGTTCTTCTCCACGAGACTCTGCCTGTAGAGCATTGGTCTGCACCTGATGTGCTTTTACAATATCTTCATTAGCTTGTTGTAAAAGTTCCTTAGCTTTTGCAAGGTCAAATACATCCAAAGCATTTAATGCTTGAGCTACCTTTTCTCTAGCATCGCCTGCATGTAGAATGATCTTCATAGCGGTTTGAGCATGTTCTAAATTCATATTAAAGCCTCATTTCTATTTTATATATTAGTTTCCCTGCATTTCTTCAAGATATTGTTGTTTCTCATAAACTTTAAAGAATGGCAACCAAATAAACCAGGAAACAATAAACAATACAATAACTAGAATAACTCCTGAGAAGCTTCCTGTTGTTAAATAACCCTGAATGATTGTAGGTAAATACCACATCTGCATTGGTGAACTAGGAATTGGAACCAAACCAAAGTGCATTACTACATACATGATAGTAGGGATAACAATTGAATTCAAGCATAATGGAATCATCAAAATTGGATTCCAGACAACTGGTGCACCAAATACGATTGGTTCATTGATATTAAAAATTGCCGGGAAAATACATACATCGCCAATTGCTTTCAAACGTTTAACTTTTGAGCGCATGCACATAATAACTAATGCTAAAGTACAACCCTGTCCACCAATATAAGTTAGACCCATTACAGTTTCCATCAAGTTGATATTTGTTGCTACCTGTCCTGCAGCTACAGCTGCCATGTTAGCATCCATACCATCCATCCAAATTGCCCATGCGATTGGAAATAAGATCCACGTAAACCCAAATGAATATAAGAAACAAGTAAAGAATGTAATTGCAATCAAACCTAACCATGTTTGACCAAATGCTGAAATTGGTTCAAATAATCCACGAATAAACAATGGTAAATCAAAGCCTGTATTCATAATGATCAAACCAATAACCAATGTAATGGTAACTGGTACTAAAGCATCCATCCAGGCAACAACCATATCTGGCATTACTGTATCTTCTTTAAATAAAGAGTGATTTGAAGCTACATTAAAAATCCATGCAGTAAATACCGCTGTAACTACTGCTGTTAACATACCACCTGTACCAATTTTATCAACAACAAAGGAAATATTTCCATCCGCAATTGTAGGAATCGTAATTATAAAGAATAGAGCCAAGCTCGTTAACATTGCAGAAACTTTTAATTTCTCATTTCCTTTTTTCTCCAATACTTTCATTGGTACTAAAATACTTAAGAAAATTGCAATCAAACCAAATGAGAAAGTGTTTAACTGTGAGATATCCGGTATCCAACTTAATACCTCAAAATTCCTTAATACTCCAACAATTGATGATACAGAACCAATCATAATCATTGGTAGAATATTCATGATTGACTGTTGAATAGCAGAAATATAGACATTTTGAGTTAGCTTATCTAATTGAGGAGCTAATGAATTTGTGATCCAGCCCATGAAGCCCTTCTGATTATCCGTATCTAATTTCACTTTTTCTTCTTTTTTCTCAGTTTTAGGCTTTACTTCTTCTTTTGTCTTAGAATTATTAAGAACTTCTAATGCTTGTTTTAAAGTTGCTTCTCCATCAATTGCCCCATATGCATCCTTATCTATAAAAGTATATGGAACATTATATTGTGCTAAATCATGCTCTAAAGCTTCTTTTTTGAAAGCCAAATGTGGACCAAACATTACTAAATCTGTATCTTTAAGATTGCTTGTCATTTCAGCTTCGCTTCTGGCAATTACTTCAATATCATTTAATCCTTGTTCTTTTGCTGCCTTTCGCATAGCTTGTGCCATAAAACCACTCGACGCGCCCGCGCCACACATTAATAAAATTTTCATAATTTCCCTCCAATCTAAAATTCATTATTTGTGTGCAATTACTTCTACTTCACAGAGAACTTTTTTAGGTAGTTCTTTTGCTGCAATACATGATCGTGCAGGACATGTTCCAGTAAAATATTCACTATACACTTTATTAAACGTTGCAAAATCATCCATATTTGAAATAAAACATGTTGTCTTTACAACATCTTTTAAAGTTAATCCAACTTCCTTTAAGACTGCACTTACATTTTCTAAAGATTGTTTAGCTTGCCCTTCAATAGTATCGTACTCTACACATCCTGTTTTTGGATTTACTGGAAGTTGTCCAGAAACAAATACATACTCTCCAGCAATAATACCTTGTGAATAAGGCCCTATTGCTTCAGGTGCTTGTTTTGTTGCAATTTCACTATTCATTTTTTCTCTCCTCTCTTCATAATATTCTTCTTTTATATCTCTATATTAATACGTTATTTTATTTTAGTCAATAAACTTTAATTAATTTAATTAACGTTTTTTAATTTAATTTTTTACATTTGTAACACATTATTTTATTTTTTACATTATATTTGTTTATTTAATGTATTATCTTTTATTATTTTTTGAAATATTTTTAATTTGAGATATAATATTTTGGGAGGTAGTTATGAAACCAAAAGAAATTCAACTCACTTTAATTGATAAACAAATTTTAAAAAGTTATAGCGAATTACTTGAAGGATTAAAAGAATACCTAGGTGATGGATATGAAATTGTTCTCCATAGTTTAGAAAGTTTTGAACACTCCGTCATTAATATCGTTAACGGAGAACATACCGGTCGAAAAGTAGGCGCTCCTATCACAGATAGAGCTCTAGAAATGTTAAACCGGTTGGAAGATAAAGGTGAATCTAATGAGACCTATTTCTCTACTAACACAAAAGGCGAACCATTAAAAAGTACAACAATTGCTATTCGAGGAGAAAACAATAGAATCATTGGCTTATTATGTATGAATTATTATATGAATATTAGCTTCAATGATTTTATTCAATCCTTCATTCCTAATAAACCAAAAGAGATCCAAACAACAAGGCCTGTTACAGAAACATTTGCCAGCAACGTTGATGAAATGATACTGTCTACACTAGAGTATGTTAAAAAAGAAATTTATGAAGACTCTTCAATTTCTTTCTCAAACAAAAACAAAGCAATTATTTCCCAACTATATGATAAAGGAATTTTCCAAATCAAAGATTCAGTCACAATGATTGCCGCACAACTTGGAATTTCAAAAAATACAGTGTACTTACACCTTCGCAATCTTCAAGGATTAGAGAATAAATAACAAAAAGAGATGGTTGATCGCACCAATACGATTCCATCTCTTTTTTTACTAAGACTTAAAGTACAAACGGTCCATTCTCAATTCTAAAATTTTTATTGTAGTACGGATCGCCATTTGCTAAAATTTCAGGCCATTTCTTTTGGAAAATCTCAACTTCATGATTAAAGCGCCACATCTTTTCTTTGTTGTTATCGTCATACCCTCTTGATTTTGATTCATAGTGATGCCACAGAGAGAATGCGTCATATACAACTAAGTAATCCTTTTCTCGAACTTTTAGACAATAATCCACATCGTTGCAAGCAACTTGGAACTTCTCATCTAATCCTCCTACTTCTTCAAATATAGATTTTTTGGTCATTAAACATGCTCCAGTCACAGAAGAGTAGTTACAGTTAATAATTGCACGCATCATAAAGCCTAAATCATCTTTGCCAATACCATTAAAAACATGCCCTGCATAACCAGAAAAACCAATTACAACACCAGCATGTTGAATTGTATCATCCGCATAAAGCAGTTTAGCTCCTACAACACCTACTTCTGGACGCATACAACATCCTAACATTTCAGATAAGGCATCCGGTTTTATCATTTCGGTATCATTATTCAGTAATAATAAATAATCACCCTCAGCAAATTTAGCACCAAAATTGTTTATTGCAGAATAATTAAATTCTTTTTCCCACTTAACAACTTTGATATTCTCATGCTCTTCCTGCAATTGATCATAATAATCAAATATTTCTTGCTCAGTACTATTATTTTCAATAATGATAACCTCAAAATTTTTATAGTTATTTACCTCATATAGAGAATCAATACACGTTTTTAAAACATCTTTATGATTCATATTCGGTATCAAAATAGAAACAAGTGGATTATCTTGTGTACTGTAAATCGTATGATATAAACCATAATAAGGTTTAGGCATCATTTCAACTTTTGCTTGTACACCCGTTCTTTGATAATGAGCTTCTATAGCTTTTTTACCTGCCTCATAACAATACATTTTGCTTTCAGGATTCTGTGCTGTTGATTGCATATGCATACGCCAATGATACAAAATCTTTGGAATATGATGAACTTTGTTTGCTTTCTCTACACATCTGAAAATAAAATCATAATCCTGACTCCCATCAAATTCACTGCGTAAGCCACCAACTTCATCAATTAATTTCTTATTCACACAGAAAAAATGAGTAATATAGTTATGAGATCTTAATAAATCCTCACTGTAGTCTGGTTTAAAATTAGGATCGACATATTTCTTTGTATCGTCATCTAGCTTATCTTCATCCGTATATAAAACATCATATCTGTATTCTTGCAAAGCTGACACAATCTCGTAGAAGCAATCTAATTCTAAGATATCATCATGATCATATAGACCTACATAATCTCCTGTAGCAAGCTCCAAAGCTTTATTCATATTTCCAGCAATACCGTAATTATCATCTAGCTTTGTAAATTGAATACGTTGTTCTTTTGAATAGTTTTCTTCAATATATTTTTGCACTCTATCATCTGTGCTTCCATCTGCGATACAAAGCTGCCAATTTGCATAACTTTGATTAACAACAGAATCTATCATGTCTTTTAAATAGCTTTCTTTTGTATTGAACGTTGCTACGATAACACTAATTTTAGGAGCATAAGAAAATTTTTTTGATTTTTGAATTTCGAGATCTTTCGCAGAAACTCTATTAGCTAAAAGCCAATCCGAGTAATTAGAAGTATAAGGAGATACACCATACCTTAATCTCTTTAAAAAACCTTTCATTCCATTTCTTTTCAAATATATCCCCGCTTTTTTTATGTTCTCCGGATTGACATTAAGTATATATGATCTCAACAGTCTAATTCGTGAATGAGTACGTTTTTTTAACATTACTTTTTTACTGCTTGATTTAGAAGTAAAATTAATGTAATATTTTTGACCTTGTAAAAGTGAGAAACTAATCTGAAAACCACAAGCTTTTCGGTCTTCTTCTATAAAATGTAAATCCACTAAATCAGTTCGATTAACAATTCTTATTGTTGAATCTACTTCTTTATCATTAGAATCCAATATTTGGATACTAATGTCTTCACAATCCACTGAATAAGCCCATCCATGAACTTTTGCAAGGTTACTAGTTTTATCAATTTCATAGGAGTCTATAGCAAATTCTATTGGACAATTATCTTCTATTTGATCAAGTGCATCTTTATCTAAAGATAATAAATTTTGCTCATTTCCATCTTTATCAAAAACAGACAATATAAATGAATTTATAACATCCTCAGAAGGGTATACACGAACATAAAATCCCACTTTATTCGTATCTAAAAAATCCTTATACTTTTTAAAAACATCCATTCTCAATATTGGTAAAAAATCGAATTCGTATTCTTTATCATTAATCTTTAAAGAATAATCTAAATTGGATTTATTTTTACTAAAACACCATCCATTCACAAAAATATATTGTGATTTAGAAGTATGCTTATATTTAACAAGATTTATTTTGTAGCAAAAATTTTCGCTCATGTTTTCCTCCTATAATTCTTCTGCAAATCCCTTTTCCAATACTTTAAATATCTTATATCCTACCAAAAGAACCACAATGGCAAGAAGAAATACAAGCCCTAAAGAAGACATGTCTGGTAAAACATGATTCATAAATATATCTCTATAGCTGTTAATAATTGTTGTCAAAGGATTTAGTGATATTAGTTTATACAAAATCCCAGCATCGCCAAACATTGACAATTCATAAAGAACAGGAGTTCCATAGAACAACATATTTAAAATAAAAGTAACAATGTATTCCATATCTTGAACATATACATTCACTGCACTTAATATAAAAACAATACCTAAAATCAAAAGAGATTGAACAAATGCAATAACCGGCAACATCAATAAATGAATCGAAATGCCAAAACCAAACACTAAACAGAAGGCTAAAATAATGATACAAGAAATGAAGAAATTAACTAAACCACTTAAAACCTGTGAAATTATTAGTATCTCTCTAGGAAAATATACTTTTTTTATAATTCCTGCATTTGCTTTAATAGCAGTCGTTCCACCACTTACCGTAGTTAAGAAAAACGTCCAGGGAATCAAACCGGTGATCAAATAAATCAGGTAATCACTACCCCCTGTACCTCTCATCAGATACGGGAATACAATCCAGTATACCACAACCTGTAATAAAGGGTTAATGAAAGACCATAAAACGCCTAAGAATGACCCTTTATATTTTCCTCTTATATCTTTTTTTACATTTGTTTTTAAAAGTTCTCTATAATCATATATATCTTTAAATATATGCATCATTTCACCGCCTTAAATTACAGTAAATTGGATTTCTTTTTCAGAAAGAGTATTACTTTGTCTACCAATACACGATACTGTCAGTGTATGAGAACCTTCCTCAATTTCATTCAAATTCAATATTACTTTCCATCCGATTTTATCTTTATCCATAAATCCTGCATATGATTCTAAGTAAGCATCATACACATCTTCTCTTGGAATTCTTTGAACATTTTCTACTTCTTTGTTATCAATTTTAACTTTTAATTCTGCATGTCCATCATCTGATATTTCCCATCCTTGAAAAACCATCTTTTCTCTTGATTTTTCAAGTTTCGCGAAGTCTTTAGGTGCATCAACAAAAACAACACCTCTGAATGCATGTTTCCCTGATTGGATCGCTTTTTTCTTTTCTTCTTTATGATCAATGGCAACTTGTTTCAAATATTCATCAATCACATAGATTGGATCGCCATCTAATCTTAATTCACCTTTATAAATCCATATAGCTCTATCACATAAATCTTTAACTACATCCAAACTATGTGTAACAATTACAATTGTCTTACCTGATGCTTTTAATTCTTTCAATTTGTTGTAACATTTTGATTGAAAATGCTGGTCTCCGACCGCTAGAATTTCGTCAATCAATAAGATTTCCGCATCCACATTGATCGCAACTGAGAAGGCCAAACGCATATACATACCAGAAGAATAAGTACGTATTGGATTATCAATAAACTCACCTAATTCTGAAAACTCAATGATTTCATCAATTCTTTTGTCTATTTCTTTTCTAGTTAAACCAAAAATTGATGCATTAAAATAAATATTTTCTCTTCCGGTAAAATCCTGATGGAAACCTGCCCCCAACTCTAATAATGAAGTTAATTTTCCATCTGTTTCTATAGTGCCTTTATTAGGAAAAATTATTTTTGTCATTAATTTTAATAAAGTTGATTTCCCTGAACCGTTGGTTCCAATTAACGCAACAGTCTCACCTTTTTTAACATTCAAATTTATATTTTTTAAAACTTCATGTATTTCTGTATGCCCTTTTTGCCAAAACAGAATCTTTTCTTTTAAAGTATGTGCCTTTTCATAGTTCACTTTGAACTGTTTTGACATATTACGTACTTCAATTGCATTTTGTGTATTCATTTTTTCACACCTTCCTGCAAAAACCAACAATATTTTATCATATATCAAATATAAATCCAAACTAGGCAAGGCTAATTTATAAATTCTCTCTTTATTTTCAATAATATCTCTAATATGTTAGAATACAATCGTTCAAAACACTATTATTATCATAGTGTTTTTTATAGATACGAGGAAAAAATGAAAAATTGCCTAATTATTTTAAATTATAACGACGCTCAATCCTGTTTAAATCTAATAAATAAAATTAAACAGTATCAGAATATAGATAAAATTATCATCGTTGATAATCAATCTACAGATGATTCATATTCTCTTCTTTCAACTTTAAAAAATTCAAAAGTAGATGTAATACAAACTGATCACAACGGTGGTTACTCCTACGGAAATAATTATGGTTGTTTCTGGGCAATCAATAAATATTCACCAAACTATTTGACCATTTGTAATCCTGATATTTATGTTAAAGAAGAGGTATTAGATGATTTAATATCTATAATGGATCAAAAAAAAGAAGAATCTATCTCGTGTATTTCCTGCAAAATGAACTGTGAATCAACACCAAATCTATTGTCTACTTGGAAGTTGCCTAAATATTCTGATTGTGTATTAAACAATTTGACAATTCTACGAAAGATAATAGGTAACAAAACTATATACAATGAAAATGAATTAAATAAAGCTTTTCCTGTTAAAGTAGATGTATTAGCTGGATCTTTCTTTATAATCAGATCTAAAGCATTCTCATCCGTTAAAGGCTTTGATGATACAGTCTTTTTATACAACGAAGAAAACATATTATCCAAAAAGCTGCAGGAAAAAGGTTGGAAAAATCTATATGTAAATTATTTATCGTATGATCATTATCATTCCATAAGCATCAACAAGTCTTTTTCTTCAGAAGCAAAAAAACTGGATTTAGCATATAAATCCAGATTAATTTACTGTGAAAAATATTTAGAAATAGGAAGAATCAAAAAGTATTTCTTTATAATTACCTATAAGATAGGAAAATTCAACTATCTCACTGGAAAATACATTTTAAAACAACTAAAAAAATAAAATCTCTTTATTTCCTTAAAGCAAAAATCAAGTCCATAATTCTTGCCTTTTTTGTTTTAATAAGTTTATAAAATGGACTGGTATTTTGTTTCAGCAATCCGAAAAAGTTTTTATTTTCTAAGTTCTTGTTATGCTGAACTAAAAATTGTTTTAAGTTTTTAAACTCCTTTTCTCTAGATGTATAAAATGCAGGATTAACTTTTTCTATATCTTCCAATACGATCAATGCATTAGCAGAATTCTGCATACGAATATTTGCCGAATTCGCTTTTTGTATATGTTCACTTGTTGATTGTGTTAAGTACTCCACTCCTATTGAATTATTATCATGTAATCGATACTTGAACAATGCTTTATTAAAAAAGAACATGCCTTGATAACTTGAGGCAATCATGCTGACTAGCCAGTCATGAGGAAGTCGATCATCAAAGTTTTTTAACACTAAATCTTTGATCCATTTATCCAACACTAAAGAACAACCTTGAAAATAATTCATTGGAAGATATTCATCAAATCCAATAGATACAAGAGCTTCTGATTTGACAAATCTTGGATATAAATTATTATTCGAAAAATTCTTCTTTTGTTTCATGAGAATCAAATTATCCTTAGAATCTATATATACAAACGAACTAGCCAAAACATGAATATTTGGATTCTTTTGCATGATTTCGATCATGATCTTCACTTTGTCTGGTTCCCAAATATCATCTTGATCACATAAAAACGTATATTCATGAGTACATAAGCTCATAGCTTTTTTAAAGTTCAATCGATATCCTAAATTCTTTTCATTTTGATACACTGTAACAGGATACTCTTTTAATATTTCTACGGTTTTATCAGTCGAACCATCATCACAAACTATGATTTCATCTACTTTCATGCTTTGATTTAATATGGATTCTATCTGCTTTCGTATGTATTTTTCACCATTGTATGTTGTCATAGCTACAGAAATCATACTATCTCAAGCCTTTCTAGAGTTTTATTAAAAGCTTCCTGACTGAAGTTTTCCATAAACACTTTCTTGATTGTTTCTCTTTTTTGTCTATTTTCATCAATTGTCTCTTTTTCAAGTAAAGAAACAATTTCATTTATTGAATCTTTAGAAAGATTATAGCCAACCAAATATTCATCACAAATCTTAGCCGTATCTCCTTTGATCGTATTGATCATAGGTAATCCACCACACATATAATCCATGGATTTCATGGTCAAACCAACCATAACTGAATCTTTCATCACATTGAATCCATATTGGCATTGATCAAGAATTTCTTGTTTTTTCTCTTGTTCAAAAATATATCCATGATCAATTACTAGAATTGAATTTTGTCTTAATTGTTCAATCAATAGCGCTTTCTTTTCACCGCCACCAATGATATGTAATTTTACTTTTCTTACTTTTGTGCAGGCACTTAAAAAAGCAACAATCAAGTCAATATCAATGATATTATTAATACTTCCTAAGTAACAAAAACTAAACTCTTCTAATGTAAATGTACCCACAGTATTAGATGGATGCATTTTCTTGGCAAAATGTAATGTATGCCATTTTGAAGAATGTTCTTTATGTAAGATTTCTTTAAAGTAATCACATTCTGAAAGAATCATATCTGCATGCTCAATATATTTATCTCGTGTATTTTTCCATAGAGTAAAAGGAAAACGATGTTTGATATTTCCTACAGGCAAAGATTCTGGCCAAAGATCATTGACATCAAAGATCAGTTTAACATCGTGCTCTTTTTTATATGCACTCATTGTCTTACACAGTGAATTACATGGGATGATACAGTGAACAATTTCTGGTCTTAAGGTTTCAAGATATTCTTTTACTTTTTTGGCAAATTGATCATGAGACCTTAAACGGTCGATAGATAAATTTTTGTTATATGGTCGAACAGAAAGCTGGATATCTGCTTTATTGTTTTGATACTTTTCTTTTAAACGATGAGAGTAATCAGAAGTAATGACCGTAACTTCTAACCCTTTATCTTGATAATACTCTTTTAAAAGATCTACACGATCAAAAAAAGTATCAAAAGTAGAAATAATAGCTACTTTCATGATATCCCCTCTTTCTCTATATATAAAATTATAACATATTCTATTATTCAAACTTATCAAAGACTTCTTTCCATGAAGTACATGAATTTGGACTTGTATTAACATAGGAAGCACTATTAAAGATTGGCTCATTATGAATAGCTTTATTCATTAAATTTGCTAACATAGCTGCATTATCTGGATCAAAGAAACAAACTTTATCGTAAATACCAACGGTCTCATGTGCATAATCTAAATCCGCAACGATCATTGGTAAATCAAATTCCTTTGCTTCACTGATTGGAAGCCCCCAGGTTTCTAATTTGCTGGGAAAAATTAGACAGCTTGATTTTTGATAATAATCATAAACTTCATCCAGTGGCAACAATCCACAAAAATCAATGTTTTCTAAATTTCCATACACATTTAAAATATCCTTTGCGTATTTATCTTCACTGCCATCAATTGTCAAAATAACCTGATATAAAGATGGATTAATTTTTTGATTTAATAGTTTCACAGCTTCACAGATAATTTCAAAGTTTTTAAAATGACGACTCACAGATGGAAAGAAAAAAGTATATGGTTTTAACTTTTCTAGTTTCTTCTCTGACTTTTCAATCTTATGATCTGCTCGCATAACAATGATTTTATTTAAATCAAAATCAAGGAGTTTTGACATGGATCTTGCGATCCAATCTTGTTGAACAATCACAAAATCATTGGCTTTGACATTCCATTTATATACATATTTATAAACAAACGAGAAAATAAATACTTTCTTGTTGTATTTAAAATCTCTATATCCTGCTTTATAGGAAAAAGTCGGATTATGAAAATAAGAAATTTGATGTTTCGCATGAACTCTAGGTGAGCTATCATGAATAGATATCCATAAATAGATATCTTTATCTTTAGAATATTTCTTAAAATAGATATATTCATAGTACATACGAATAAACCAGCTTTTTCTTGATTTTGGTAATTCTAAAATTTCAAAGTAATCATTGTATTTTTCAAATAATTCCTTCTTATGTACAAACAAAATGAAATGATATTGCTTATGTAAGCCGGATTGGATAATCTCATCACAAAAATTATAATACACTCTTAATGTTCCACCCTGAAATAAATTAATTCCTGAAACTACAACTGTCTTTTTTGTCATAAGATCCCCCTTTCTGATTAAAAGGCATGATTTCTCATGCCTATTGTCCATAAGTTGTATCAGTTCCTTCGGTATATCCTTGGGATTGATCATAGTATTGTGAATCGTCGTATACGACTGAATCATCATATACCTGTGAACTATCATAATATTGGTTTGGATCATAATAGTACTGTTGTGCATATGCCTCTGCATTTTCCTGTTCAATATAGCCTTCAGCTATACCACCTGATTCAGTTTCATATTCATCAACAATTTCATCAGCTGAACCACCATCTAATACAGCCTGAATCTTTTGACTGGCAATTTGTACAGAATAATCTTCTGGCACAACTACCGATAACTCCATATTGCTGGAAGCACAAACAGCCATGTCTCCATATCCGCGAAGTACATAATTTTCAAATTTCCACTCCGGCAAAGCCTGTAATTCATAACGAATCAAAGTTGTGATTTCTTCTGTGGACATATTTGTATCAAAAGCACCAGAGAAAGATTGTAACAATTGTGTATAGTTTGTCAAAATCGTTGAAGAAGCTGCTTTATTAATTATTGCCTCTAGAACTTGCTGCTGATTCTTTGCACGCTGAATATCTCCATCCACATAAGCATGACGTTCTCTAGCATAAGCTAAAGCACGTTTACCGTCTAGATGGTTCCATCCTTCAGTAACCCCTTGCAATGACCAGTCTGCATTAAAACGTTCTACAGCCATTCCTTCTTCAACATAAATATCAACCCCATCAAGAGCATTTACAATATCTTCTGCACTTGAAAAGTTAACTCTAAATGTATAGTTAATATCAATTCCTAATAAATTTTCGATTGTTGTCTTTGTTTCTTCAACACCATACATACCAGTATGTGTTAATTTATCCATTCCTACAGATGTCTGAACATAATAATCGCGAGGAATATTGACCATCAATACTGTCGAAGTTACTGGATTTACAGTAACCAACATATTAACATCACTTCTTGAGACTTCATCAATAGTTCCATATGTATCATTTCCACTTATCAAAATTGTAAAAGGGTTTTGCGTAATATCATCAACGACCAAAGCTTCATTCGTATCATTTGTATAATAAACAGTTTGATATACAACATTTGTATCATTTGAGAAATTTGTATATTCTTCAATTTCCTCCACATTTGGTCGATACACCTCATTCATAATGATCGCATCAACTTCTCCATCATAAAGAGCCTTAACTTCAGCATTTAAATTATCATAGCTCTGTGTTTGAATTGTTACATCTTGTTTAGCTATATCGTCCTGACTTTCTTTAGTTCCTTGTGCATCAATCGTTTTTAAAACACCAACATTTTTTCCAGACAAGTCTTTTAATTCTACAATATCTGCACTTTTACTAATGACAGAAATCGTGTTTTTGATTTTTCCTTCATTTGAATTTGTAATCGAATTCAAAGTTTGAGCAGTTTGATATAAATATAAATTTCCTAAGCCATATCCAGCACCTAATATAATACATAAAAGTACACTAATGACCCTAGACCAAACTCTCTGGCTGGCAAAATTCAACAACACTAAAAAAATTGCCGTTAACAATAAAATTAATATACTTACTGAAATTGTTAAATTTCCTGGTAAAAGATCTAAAGTAAAGATCTGATAAATCAAGCCCACTAAAAGTACGATCAAGAATACTGAAAGTATACCAGCGAAGACTCTATAAACAATACTATTTTTTTCGTTTGTCTGAGCTTTACGCATCATACCCCTCCTAACACACACATATAACTATACAGTAAAATCGATAAAAAACAAAAACTTTTATTCATTTATAGTCATCATTTTAACTATTTTCAATTAAATTTTTCATCTTACTTCCAAATATAGGAAAAACAGTATGTTAATAACCATACTGTTCATCATAATAAATATCTTCACTATATGTACCATCATATATATAGTACTGATTAGAATCTTCATAATAATCTGTTGAATAATCTTGACTATAATCAAAACCAGCATAAGGTTCGGTTATGTAACCAGGATCCTGAATCACTTGGTTTTGCGAATCGTCAATAACCTCGATATTGTTTTCATCTATCGTATCACTTACTTCTGTTGAAGACTTACCATCAATAACAGCTTGAATCTTATCATGAGCTACTTGGATCGAATCCAAGTTGGCAAATACTACATCCGCATAATCTCCTAAAGTTGCACAATATCCACTATTTGTTTGTCCTACCAATGTATAACTTTCAAACTTCCATTCTGGGAAGAATGTAAATTCATAACGGACCAAAGATAAAATCTCTTCACTGGTCATATTTGTTTCGAAAGCTCCACTTAAGGCATCCATAAAATTTCCAAAACGAGCAATCATTTCCGGAGAAGCAATTTTATCCACCATCGCTTGAATAACGATTTGTTGGTTCTTAACACGCTGGGCATCACCATCTGTGTAGGCATAACGTTCACGAGCAAAGGCAAGAGCACGTTTACCATCCAGATGATTCCATCCCTCAGTTACGCCTTCCAAAGCCCAGTCTGCATTGAATTGATCTACAGCCAATCCTTCTTCGACATAGACATCAATTCCACCTAATGAATCGACTAAATTTATAACACTTGAGAAGTTCACTCGTACATGATAATTAATCGTAATATCTAAGAATGATTCAATTGTTTTTTCTGTTGTATCTACACCATATAAACCAGAATGTGTAAGTTTATCACGCTCACCTTGCGGACACGCTAAACTACTGTTTGTATCAGCACATTCAATCGTTTGATAATAATCACGAGGAATACTTGTCATTAACACTGTATGAGTAGTTGGATTAATTGTTAATAGCATATTAGAGTCACTTCTTGAATTTGAAGTTAATCCACCATATGAGTCATTACCACTAATCAAAATCGTAAATGTTTCACTTGTTACATTAACACTTCCTTTTACTGTATCACTCTGTGTTTCACGTTTTGTATAGTAAATTGTTTGATTCACTGTAGTTGTATTATTATTTGCCTCAGGATCCATTTCAAAGACAATACCTCTAAATGTTTCATTTAAGATTATTCCTTGTACTTGATCATTATAAAGTGCATAGTATAAATCTTCAAAAGTTGTATAATCGGCCGTTTCAAAAGTAATCTTAGACGAAATATCATCTATTGCCTTTTGTGTACCTTCTGCATCTTGTGAAGTAATGGTTCCAATCGTCATGTTGTTAAGTGATTCTAAAGAATCATAACCGGAGCCGTTCAAAGTAACTACAGATATTGTATTTGTCATTTGATCCGTTAAATTTGTTACACTGGCAAACATTTCATTTGTTTTATAAATGTAGTAGTTTCCTGCTCCATATACAACCGTCAACACCAATATCATGAAAGCTGATAAAAAACGTGATATAGGTCGTTTTGCCAAAAAAGTATAAAATAAACAAAGTATTAAAGACAAAACAACAATAATAATGATAGCTGCTACTTCCAACACCAAAGGAAGCATATTTAACATAAATAATTGAACACATAAAAAAACTGCAGCAACTATGCAGATAAGCGACAAGATTACTACAAGAGGATTTTTGCGTGTTCTTTTCTTTGTTTTCTTAACATTCTTTTTCATCACAAAAAATTAAAGCATGAATACACTCTATTTGTCAAATTTTCGCTTAAGTTTCATTAAATATTTATTAATTGTGTAAAGAGAAATAATTTCTTTACCATTTTTTACAAACAATTTCCCATCCAGTCACAAAAAAGGACTGATTAAAAAAATCAGCCTTCATTAAGATTATATTACATTTTTATATAAGAGAATCAGAACGATCAATCCTATCAACAATACTACATCCAAAACCAATAATCCAAACATGATTTTTTGATTTCCGCTCTTTTCTTTTAACATAGATAAGTATTGTTTTTGTGTAATTGGAGCCGATTTCGAATATAGCTGCAGTACATTTTGTGTTCTTTCAAACTGATAAAAGTTGGATTTACCATTCTCATCCATTAAATAGAGTATTGCATAATTTGAAAAATCTTTATTTTCAAATTCATAACCCGGTAAAGTTTGACCATCAATATCTATATCACTTTCTTTAAACCCTGTTGTTAACTCTTCATCTTCAGGGATATCGACAACTGCATATGATTTAGAAAAAAGAGTAACAGGGATATAAAAAGATTCAACTAAACCTTCTTCTTCATTAAAGATATAATAGTTTGCCTCTTGCTTGGCATTATAACAATAAATCAAAACGATCCCTTTAGTCTGTGAATAAAGTCCATTTACTTCATTTCCATCAATGTTTAAAGTATGTGCTTCGAAACCTTCAATAGATGGTATTTCCTCATTGATGATTTCAAATTCATCTCCATTTTTATTCTTAACTATCTGACCTTTTTGTCTTTTATGTACCGTTATTGTATATGTGCTTGTTTCTTCTGTTTCTGAAGAAGAAGTAACTATTTCAAAAGTTGAAGTATCTTCTTTTAAATTCTTTTTGCCCGTACCTTTTACTTCTACATTTTCATCTTGAGCTTCAGCATTTATTTTAATTGAACTAACAGAACTATCCACCGTTACATCATATGTATACTGATCTGGATCAAAATCCGGATTTAAAGCACCTTTTGAAACAGTCAGACTAGCTAAACGCAAATTATGCTCGGAATTTTCTTGTTTTTCTTTTTCTTCCTGGTTTTTATCTTCTTGTTCTTTCTCCTGAGTTATATTTTGTTCTTCCTGATTTGTAGTTGTTTCAGTATTTGTAACTTCTGTTTCGCTTTGACTAGGCTGAGAAGGTGTTTCAGGGACACTTGGTTGACTTTGTGGCCTTGATATTACCTGCACACTAGCTGAACCTGATACAGGAACATCCTGCTCTGTTGTAAAATCTGCCAAAACTCCACTAATTGAAACCGATAAAGTGCCTTCACTACTAGCAGGAACCGTAAAAGATTGTGAACTGTTTTCCAGCCATATACTTGTGTTCACTGCACCACTAATATTTACATATCCTGCTCCTGTTGCACTGACTGTAAAGGTTACACTGTCTCCTACATATACTTGCCCAGAACTCACACTTACTGAAGCTGAAGCCGCCTGAACCGGAACCTTAAATAAGGTTAGCATCAATACAAATGTTATTAACACACTTGAATATTTAAATATCTTTTTCATTTTCTATTTCCCCATAATTGTATTTTTAATTTTCACATAGTCGGCAGGCGTTATGCTTCCATCTTGATTCATATCCGCTGCCTTTAAAGCATTTCCTTCTAATGTTGTCTTTTTCATGATATAATTTTTGACTTTAACATAATCAGAAGGAGTAATGCTTCCATCTAAATTAACATCACCTAATAGAAGATCCTGACTTGTTTGATTATTTCCTTGTTTGACTTTTGGCACATAAACACTGGATACATACCCATAGAAATTATTAAAATCATAATCCCCTTTATCTTGAACGATCTTTGATCTTGTTGAGTCTAAAGTTGGATCACTTTGAATTTTATACCAAACGTTATTCCCAGATACATTTGATCCCTGGACTTCATCTAAGATAATGAATGGATAGTTATCTGCATTTCCTGTTTGATAAAGATTTGTCGAAGAACTATTTGCTTCTTTTCGTACATTTAAATTTACATTCTTGGTCTTTATTCCAAGTGTATATGTGTCATAATCATTCTTATTAGTATATAGAGCCAATTGCCAGCATATCGAAGCTGCTTTTTCGCCCCAATAAGGATCAGAAGCATACTTCACATTGATTCCACTTCCTTTGTCTCCTAAATGAGAACCAAAATATCGACCACTGTAGTCTAAAGGATCACAATACCCTTCAGAAATGAACACTTTGGAATGATATAGAATGCTGTCACTTGGTTTACTATAACCATTTGCACCATAATAAGGATTACTATCTACAGCACCATGACCAAACAAATTATTTTTATTCTGAGCAATTGAACTAGTTCCCCATCCACTTTCTAAAACCGCAACACTATAAACCAAAGCTGCATTTGTTCCATATGTATTCTGATATTGAATAAAATAGGATCCTAAACCATTTAATTTTCCATTTGCTTTAGAGGCCGTTAAATTATCTAATTCCTTTGCTGTAAATGTTGTTTTTGAGCGATGTGGTAAATACTGATAATAATTATAATAAGGAGAATTATTATTCACCGAATTCGTATATACGCCTTGTTTATAATCCGATACCATTGAAGCATAAGAAGTATAAAAATAATGACCATCATAACTATAATAAGTCACACCTTCCTGTAAATAACCTGGATTGAAACCAATCAAAATTTTTGATGCATAATTAGGCGAATAAACATTATTCGTTATTGTATGGTAAATATATCCAGATGAAACGGAATAATAACTAACAGAAGCCACACTATTATAATCGATAACTTGAACTTCTGAAGCAGATACCCATCCTGTTACACCTGCCATTTTAAATTTAACCTTTGAATAATCTGAATTATATCCTAAAAAAGCTCCATCACTTGCAGAATATCCGTTTAGATATCCTTGTTTATTTGTACCATCTTCTGTATATAACGTATTATATGCAGCACTTGGTTTTGTTCTAAAGTTTACAACACCCACGCTCACATTTCGAGAAATATCATCCGACATGATCATTGGTGTTTGAGATAATTCCTGTTCTAATGCCTCTGTATCAACTGGAGTCACATTTCCATTTTCATCCACATTCATCAAAGGCTGATCTTCACTTTGAACTTCTCCTACTTCAAAAACCGAGTCTTCTTGTGCATATACTGGAACAAATAAACTAATGATCGCAAATAATGAAGCTATAATTGTAATAATTCCCTTTTTCATTTTCTTCCCCTTATTCTTATGAAAATCCTCCCCCAAGGACTTTGCTTCATTTAATCTTATTTATGAAGAAAAGTCAACTAATATAATTTTATACTCTACACTTTCTTCTTTTTTAGTAAATATACTAACTGTACTAGTAAATAGGGGCGATAAGACCCACCAAAAGTTATGATTCTCCTTTATTTAAAGGAGTTTTTCGAAAAAATGTAAAATCAGTCGAAAAAAATAATTTTTGCAGTTGTTAGTTACTCGAAATAGAGGAGATGGCTTTTAACTGTTCATGTTATGTGAACAGTTTTTTTATGGCTTGTGAAATGTTATAATTTGCACAGAGAAATAAGGGTATCTACTATGAAAAAAGAGCAAAAAAAGAATTCGAAAATAGACGACGCATTTTAAATGATAATGTTCTCACGGAAACATGGATGAATCAGTACCAGGCAATATTCGACTTTTTCAATATGGTTGGTATAACTGAAAAAGGAACAAAATATTTCAGATTCTCAAATCAGGAATATGTAAAAGCGTATAACGATTTTGAAACATTAAAATCACTGCAATTAAGAGTAGAAGAAAACCAAACCTTGGATGATTGGTTCATGGAATTTACTCATAAAATCACAGAATTTCTTTCATTAGTATTTGATAAATCTAAAGAAGATTTTAATGCCTATGATATAGATAAAGTTAAAGACGAAAATATTACATATTTCATAGATGTAGGCACTCATTTAAAAGAGATTGAAATCAAATATTTTGGGAATTAATATAACAATCTTCTTCTGTATCCCTGTTCCCTAGGTCATTGATGCGAATACTATTGTTTAATAAATCTAAATCATTTAGAATAGAGATATGGAAAAAGGGTTGACATGCATGTTTAAAGTCGCTACTCTGCACAGACAGACAGGTAAAGTTTGCCCTTTTTGTGTGCAATGAAATAAAAAATACATGTAGAAACACAGGTGTACCCTTATAAGGTTTATATCTGTGCTTTTTTTGCGTATTATGGAAGGAGCAGATAAAAAGTGAAGAAAAATGGAAACAAGCTGACTGGCGTTGTACTGGCAACAGCTATGGGTTTAGGCTGTACTGGTTATCCAGTCTATGCACAGGAAGAAACAGAGATCAATTCCCCTACTGCGATGGAAGATATAACTGAACCAGAGCAAGGCGACAATCTTGATGAAACGGAGACAGTAAATGAAATCACAGAAAACGAAGAATTGTCAGTCGATGTCAATACAGTAACGGCCGAAACAGAAACGGATAACGGAGTCACGGCTTATACTGAAAAAAATGCGGGAAGTTTTAATGTAACAGGAGGAACTTCTGGTATAGATTGGAGCTATGATGAATCTGCCAACACGTTGACGTTCAATACTAGCGGTACCTATTCAGTTGTCGGAAATGGACAACAAACATCTGATAAAATTGTAGTTGCTGATAATTTTAATGGAACTATTACGATTGAAAATATTAATATTCAAACTGGACAACCTTTTTATGTTGCTAATACAGCAAATCTTACTTTAATGTTAGAAGGAACAAACAGGTTGCAATCTACACAGGATTTCCAAACAGCTTTAATGTTTCAAGGGGCGATAACGGGACATCTAGTGATTGATTCAAAAAATAATGGCTCATTAGAAGCTCGTGGTCAAAATTCCGCAGGAATAGGAGGTGGCTATGGAACAGGGTCTGATGCCAACAATATAACTATCAAAGGAGGAACAATTAACGCCTATGGTGGTCTTGATGGAGCTGGAATTGGTAGCGGATATTTAGGAAAGGCAAGTAATATTAAAATAACTGGCGGAACAGTTAATGCATTTGGTGCAAATAACGGGGGAGCTGGAATTGGTAGTGGTAATGGTGGCTATGCAGAAAATATCATTATCGAAGGTGGAATAGTCTATGCTTCAGCACCTAATAATGGTGCGGGAATCGGCAGTGGTTGGAATGGAGAAGCAAACAATATTAAAATAACCGGTGGAATGGTTACAGCGATTGGTGAAGATGGAGCCGGAATTGGCGGTGGAAGAGGTGGAATCGCAAATGACATTACTGTCACAGGCGGAACGGTTACTGCAACTAGTTACAGAGGTTATGGGATTGGTTCCGGCTATAATGGTTCATCAAGTAATATTACTATTATAGGTGGAAGTGTCAAAGCAAGTATGTCGTCAAAGCCAACAGATGGGAATGGTAATATTGTATATCTTACAAAAATTGATGAGCTTTACGGTATAGATGAAGTTATAGTAGATGGGAATCAAGCTTTCGTTAGAAACGGTGCTCATGAAGGAGATGATGCATTTTATCTGTATTTGACAGGAAAAAATCATACAGTCTCAGCCAATGGTAAAATGTATCAATTACAATGGAATGGTGATTCAGGCTTTTTGATAAAAGAGACTATATCTGCACCAACAGTTAATATTTCATCTAAAACTATTTCTTCTATCACAGTACGACCATTGGCAGATACTGATATCTTCGGCGATGCAGAATACAGCATCAATAATAACGACTGGCAATCATCTAATGTATTTACAGGATTGGCAGCTGATACAGAATACATCGTCTATGCTCGATACAAAGGTAACGATAGATATACACAATCTGAAACTGGAAGCATTATCGTAAAAACTCTGAAAGACGGAAATGCACTTGTGGAAGACAGCAAGCCAACTAATCTTTCTGGTGTTTATGGACAGAAGCTTTCTGAAATCAAACTTCCTGATGATTGGACATGGTTAGATAAAGATACAGCTTTATCCGTTGGAACACAGAGCTATACTGCTCAATTTGATACGACTGATTATGAAAAGGAATATGATTTTACAGGTATTGAAGGATATAATGCAGAACAACATTATGTAAGAATGAATCTTACTATAGATGTATTAAAAGCAGATAGTTCAATCGAGTTTACAACATCTTCTTTGGATAAGGAATATGACGGTAATGTCGTCAATCTTACCGTAAAAATATCAGGAAGCAAAAAATATGCCACATTTACTTGGCATCAAAAAAATGGAGACGGATGGAAAAAATTATCTTCCGCTCCTGTAGATGTAGGAAACTATAAAGTTGCTGTTAGTGTCGAAGCTGATGACAATTACAACGGCGCTACTGCAGAATTAGAATTTGCTATTAGTCAGACCACTAATACATGGACGAATGACCTTTCTATTGAAGATTGGATATATGGCAAAGGACCAAACAGTCCGACTGCAACCTCAAAATATGGAACTGTCACTTTCACATATAGCAATAAAGAAGACGGCACGTATACAGAGACTGTTCCAACAGAAGCAGGAACGTGGTATGTGAAAGCAAGTGTTGTTGGAAATGAAAACTACACTGGTTTAGAATCAATTGAATCATTTGAAATAAAAAAAGCAGACAGCTCAATCACAATTACAACATCTTCTTTAGATAAAGCATATGATGGAAATGCTGTAGAAATTCCTGAATATACAAAATCAGGAAGCAAAGGACAAGTAACAATCAAATGGCAGAAAAATACTGGTACAGATTCAAGTCCAGTTTGGGAAGATTTGACAGATGCTCCAAGCACAGCGGGAAGTTACCAGGTGGTTGTCGAACTTGTAGGAGATGATAATTATGAATCTGCAAGTGTAACCAAAACATTTGCTATTTCCAAAAGCGAAAATAAATGGGTTAAAGAGCTTTCTATCGATAATTGGACATATGGAGATGAAGCTAAAAACCCCATAGCAACTTCAAAATATGGAGCTGTCACATTTACATATAGTGACACGAAAGATGGGGCTTATATAGATGCCGTTCCTACAAATGCAGGAACATATTATGTAAAAGCTACTGTAGATGGTAATGAGAACTATACAGGTTTAGAAGAAATAATGTCTTTTGAAATTAGCAAAGCTGTTCCTGAATATAGTGTTCCAACAGATTTGACTATCGTGCAAGGAAATCCATTATCAGCTGTCAAACTACCTAAAGGATTTACATGGAAAGATTCTACACAAACAACAGATACGTTAGGAACACAGCCATTCAAAGCTGTCTTTACACCAGAAGATACGGCAAACTATCAGACTGTAGAATTAGATATTACAGTAGAGGTTGTCCCTGCAGTATCAGTTATCAATAAAGCACCGAAGATTACTGCTGAAGATAAGACTTTGACAGTTGGTGATATATTTGATGCTAAGAAGGATGTTACTGCAACCGATGCAGAAGATGGTGACATTACAGCTCAAATCGAAGTAATCAAGAATACAGTAGATACAACGCAAGCCGGTACGTATGAAGTGACCTACAAGGTAACAGATAGTCAGGGAGCTTCGGCAACAAAAACAATCAATGTGACGGTAAATCCAAAGATGGAAACACTGAATTCAATTCCAACGATTACTGCTGAAGATAAAACGTTGACAGTTGGAGATGATTTTGACCCGATGGATGGTGTTACCGCCATTGATAAAGAAGACGGGAATTTGACAGACTCTATTCAGATAACAGAGAATACTGTGGATACTTCTAAAGCAGGAAAATATACCGTGGTATATGAAGTAACGGATAGTCATGGAACCCGTGTTGTTAGAACGATTTATGTAACAGTACAGCAGAAAACAACGGACACCGATAAAGAGGATTCCAATAAAAATTCTACCAAAGATACAGCTCAAACAAGTACACAGACAAATGTTATGGCTTGGTCTGTATTGGGTATAGCTTCTCTAGGAGCTTTATTAGCTGTATTGTTCAAACGTAAACATTAGTAAAATTGAATCATGATGAAAACCCATGAAAAGGATGCCAATGAGCATCCTTTTCTTATACACTATTTGATTTCATATTTATCGTTGAATTTTAATGGATATTTTACTCGCATTTTCATTATTTCATTTTTTATCTCTGGGTGACTTTCTAATTCTTTTCTCAATTTCCAGGTTCTGTTCACCTTGGCCGTGGAATAGCCCTTGATATGTAAATCTTTTCCCATTTCTTTCAATACCGATACATTGAGATGTTCAAGCTGCTTGCGAACGGAAAAGGATTCTCCAATATCTTCCGGCGTAAAGACGAAATTCTTGTTCCCTGAAGCACTTCGGATTTTTTCGGTTTCTTTTGCCAGTGTGGTGCTGAATTGCCGGCTTGGCATAGACATGCCAACACCAGAGCGGTTCCTTAAATTCTGAATCCTGTAGCTTGCATTTGTCCTTCTTAATAAATCAATCAGGATATATTCAGCATGTGTCCTGGTTGTAGGAATCGTACCCAGCTCCTTGGCAATGTTTTTTAGGTAGGTCATCCAGTCCATGTAGTATTGTACATATTCTATGTTGATTCCATTTTTGATGTCTTCCACATTTTTCTTGATATCTTTGTGAAATTCATTCACATGGGCAATGCTTAAATGTTTCTCTTCACGAAGCTTCAGGAACTTCTTGTAAGTAAGCGTGTTGTCATAGTTTAAAATGTAGTCCAGTAACTGTTTCTTATAATAGGATTCTCTGTCCCTGTCTGTTTTGCATTCCCTGTACCGTGTTGAATAAAGGGACGGTTTTACATAGTGAGGCAGTCCGATGATAATGTCAATATAAAATTCACCAAAAATGATCGTTTAAAAATTACCAATTTT